>Ga0315314_1000411_pt1 | contig 49495 bp, 53 predicted proteins | sample TDP9_MG_FD_203631 | JGI IMG/M metagenome (GOLD analysis project Ga0315314, IMG submission 203631) | Freshwater sediment microbial communities from Lake Towuti, South Sulawesi, Indonesia - TDP9 | ecosystem: Environmental > Aquatic > Freshwater > Lake > Sediment | place: Indonesia: South Sulawesi... | reverse complement strand
GCTGCTCTTTCAGGCCATTCAGTTTTACACCTTCCAATATTTTCTCGACGAATTCTGGGATTGATAGATTCATATTTTTTATTCTGCCGGGGTTAAAAAGGGTGCCCACAGCCACGTTATCATGCACCGTTAATTCCTTAAAAGGCCGGGGAATCTGGAAAGTTCTGACCATCCCCATCTCCGCCAGTTCGTTTGGTGATGCTTGACTTACATCCTTGTCTTTAAAAATAATAATCCCTGCACTGGCCCGGTAAAAGCCAGTAATCACGTTAAAGAGGGTCGTTTTCCCTGCACCGTTGGGACCAATGAGGCCCACGATTTCTCCCTGATTGACCGTAAAGTTAATGTCATTCAATGCGGATAGCTTTCCAAAATTTTTATACACATTTTTTACATTGAGGAAATTATTCATTTCACCTCTATGGCTTCTTTGCTTTCTCGCCTCTCTTTTAAGTAAGAAGCTACACCACCCCATGCTCCCCGAGAGGCCACCATTACCACCACCACAAGTAATATGGCATAAAATAAGTTGCGATATTCTGCTACCGGACGCATAAACTCCAGCAACACAGAGAGCAAACCTCCACCCAAGGCCGCACCAAATATTGTCCCTACGCCGCCGATAACCCCCATAATGACCACGTTGAATGAACCCATCATGCCAAATATTTCAGGGCCTACATGCCCCATATAATAAAAACCGCAGATTCCTGCCAGACTGGTAAAAAAAGCGCTAACCAAACAGGCTAAGAGTTTATAGCGCTGAATGTTGATCCCCACCGCTCGAGCAGTCTCTTCATCTTCCCGGATACTCTTTAAAGCCATCCCCACTCTCGAGTTGACCAGTAACCTCATGGTAATGAGGGTAACAGCCATTATGAGGATCGCTGTGTAGTACAAGCTTTGCCGGCTATATACTCTCGGGATGCTTAAACCATAATCACCCCCAAAAACCTTGATGAAGGTCATGGTGATCCGGTGAAATACCAAGGGGAGGACAAAACTCACTAAGGCAAAATAGGCAGCCCGAACGCGCAAGGAAGGTAAACCAATCAACAACGAGGAAGCAACCCCGGCGATGAGACCTGCCAGGATCATCAGGGGACGAGAGATGGGGTAATTGAGCTCTAATAAAGCCACGGTATAGGCAGCCACGCCAGCAAAAAACAACTGTCCGAAGTTAAGCATCCCGGTGTAGCCTGCGAGGAGATCCCAGCTGACGACATATACGACCCAAATACAGGCCGAGGTAAGCAAGCCGATTAAATAAAAATCGTAATTCGAAACTGGGGCTAATACGCCAAGGCCAGCTGAAATGATCATCACAACAAGAATTGACAAATATTCTTTCTTCAAGACCGCCATTAGAGTCTTCCTTTTCCGAATAATCCTGCGGGCCTGAACATCAGAGTTAAAATCATGATGATAAAAGCCGCTGCTTCCTTAAGCATGGGGGCAATGAGAAACGCTGTAACCAACTCAGCATAAGCCACAATCGCAGCGGCCACTACGATGCCCCAAATGGGCCCGCCTAATCCAGCCAAAATGGTTACTGTGAATGCCGTTACCATCATTTCCCAGCCTATCTCTGGTGTTACGGTTTGAATGGGAGCCACTAACACTCCTGCCATCCCAGCCAGTATTCCAGTAATAATGATTGTGACTAAGTACATTTGTCCGGCATTAATCCCCGATATGACTGCTGTGTCTCTATCCTGAGTAACTGCTCTAATGGCTCTGCCCAACCTAGTCCGCTGCAAAAAAATCACGAGCAGCGCGATCGCCGCCAAGGCGATTACCACACTGATGATTTGTTGATTGGAAAGTACGACACCGAAGATGGCCGTACTTCCTACTATTGTGCTGGGTACAAATTTGGTATGAGGTCCCACGGTGAGAATTACAGCTTGTTGTATTACGGTGGCTAATCCGGCTGTGAGCAGGAGCATCGAGGTATGGGGAGCATTTAGCAGCCTTTTTATAAAGCCCAGATATATTATCACAATCAACAGGGCAGAGGCAGTGATGCCCCCCATTATACTTGCCCCTAAAGTCCAATTCATCCCTGTCACCAGCAAGAATACTACATAGCATGCACCCATAATAATCATCCCGTGGGACAAATTAAGAACTTTGGCTACACCAAAAAGTAGAGAGAACCCCATGGCAATCAGACAATACAGAGATGTCCAGATTACGCCGAAAATCAAAACGGTTTCTAACATATATTCCCTCTAGGCTCCAGAGGCCGGGCCTTCCGACCCGGCCCCCCTAACTCATTATTTATTTACCCTTTAACTTTTTAACCCACTCGGGAATTATCATATCTTTTGTCCTGAATGCCCCAGGCCAGTGAACTTCCTGTTTGCCTTTCTGCCACTGAAAGGAGACCCATCCCCATGATTCTCCTTTTCCCCAACCGCCGCCGACAGGGTTGTGGACTTCATCGAAGTATTCAATGACTCCACAAACACCTTCATAGTTAAAGTCCTTCCTCTCCATGGCCCTTACTACAGCCTCAGTTTCAACTGTGCCGGCAAGTTTTACCCCATGGGCCCAGGCCATAACTATGTCATAGGCTACCCCATTAGTATAGGCTATGGGGTATTCCCCATATACTTTTTTATATTCATTATAATAGGGGATGCTCTTTTTGGTGATGGGTAAACCCATAACCCCGCCTATTTTAGCCGTCACTACTCCCTCACATTTCCCCTCTGTTATCTCCCAGAATTTTGGATCCTGAGCATCCACATTATATCCTACGTAGGCGACAGGGATCTTCATATCGTACCATTGTTTTACCGAAGGTGTTCCCCCTCGGCCGGTGGTCGTGAATTCTATAATATCTGCCCCGGCAGCTTTGGCCTGGGCAAACTCTACCGAGAAATCAGTAGCCGTAGGAGAAAACCTTGTTGAATAGACTATCTTGTCGGCATATTTCTTCGAAAGGTAGTCATACTTAGGATCACACCAGGCAGCTTTTTCAATTAATAAGGCAATTTTTCTTAAACCCAATTTTAGGCCTAAAATTATCCCCTGTTCTTGGGATACATAAAGATAATGAGTGTTGGAAGTGGTGGTGAATGTGTACTTATAAGTTTTGTAATCCTGTTTGATCCGATCATAGGTGACGACGGGAGTCGAAGCCCCCCCGATGAGGAGAATTTTTTTAGCCTCCATGACCAACGGCTGACAGACGATGGCCAGGTCGCTCCTCCAATAGCCGCAGATAACATCTACCTTATCTCTGTATAGAAGCCTCTCCGTTGCATTCTTTGCCTCACCAGGGTCTACCTTATTATCGTAAAATACTCCTTCCACTTTTCGCCCCAGCAACCCTCCGGCGGCGTTAAGATCTCTAATGGCCATCTCCGCCCCGCGCTTCAATCCCTGCCCACCAGGGTAGTCCCAAGCGGAATTCACTCCGATCTTAATGGGTTGTGCTTCTGCCCCGGCAACGAGCACGAGAATAAACGCTACCACTAACCCCAGGGTCCCCAATGCAAAGTTCCCTCTTTTCATAATTCCCTCCTTTTGCTTTTTTGGGCTTTCCTTGTTGCCCTACATGCCAATAAGTAGGAATGAACTAAATAAGGGGTAGTTCTAAAATTTGGGAAGAGATTCTTCACTATAAGCCTAAATCCTTTTCTAAGTCTGCTTTCAGCACCCGCCTGAGAATTTTCCCAGTTGGCGTCTTGGGCAAAGAATCCTTTAGGATTTCTATATATTTAGGTACTTTATACCGTGCCAGCCGCTTCTGGCAATGAGCGATGACTTCTTCTTCCTGGATTTGAGCGCCTGGTTTAGGACGAATCGCTGCAGCAACAGTCTCTCCTTTCCGGGAGTCAGAGACTCCGAAAACCGCGGCTTCCTGAACACCCGGCAAATCGTATAAAACGGCTTCTACCTCAGCAGGGTAAATGTTGAACCCTCCCCGGATAATCACATCCTTCTTCCGATCCACAATATAGATATACCCCTCTTTATCCACACGGGCTAGGTCACCAGTATGAAGCCATCCATTTCGTAAAATCTCAGCAGTGGCTTCAGGATTTCCCAGGTAGCCCTTCATGTTCAAGGGGCCACGTTGGACCAGCTCACCAATCTCTCCGGGAGGCAGGGGGTTATCATTCTTATCAAAGATGGCGCATTCTAACCCGATTCCCTCGTAGGGAATGCCACAGGACCCGATTTTCCGAACGCCGGGCGGGGTCACAGTTGTGCATCCCGACCCCTCCGTCAAACCCCACCCCTCTATCAGGAAGCAATTGAAGGCTTTTTCCACTCGACGGTAAAGTTCCTCAGGCACAGGCGCAGCTCCCACCATTATCAGCTTGAGGCAGCTCATATCATATTTGTCTGCCACATCCACGATACTGCGGACCACGGTGGGGACGCCAAAGATATTGGAAATCCGATACCGCTCAATGAGCTGGGCGGCCTCTTCCACCTGAAACCATTCTTGCAAGACTACAAGGGATTTACGGAAAAGAGAAGCAAAAGTGATGGTATTTAAGCCGAAAATATGAGAAAGGGGAGAGGCGCATAGAACGACCATTTCCCCCAGGTGGCGAAACCGGTTTCCCAATCCCTGGACGACGGAAAGAAGGTTTTTATGGGTTAGCATGACTCCTTTGGGCTCTCCGGTCGTTCCCCCTGTGAATAAAATCAGCATGACATCGTTTTCTTCCAAGTCTCCAGGGGGTGCACCTCCTTCTCCTTTCCTTAGGAAGTCATGATAAGAGAGGGTATGGCCTTCGGCCTTGTCAGATATCAGGATGACATTCTTTAGCTGCGGGAGTTGGGGCTTGATTTTCTCCACGAGTGACAAGTGGGCAGGGGAAACAAATATCAATTTGGATTGGGTTTTTTCGAGTTGGGGCCGAATTTCATACTCCGTGAGGAGAATATTGATCGGGGCAGCAATTGCGCCCGATTTGGCCACCCCGAGAAAGATGGACAGGAATTCTTTGCAGTTGCCCATGTAGAGGCTCACGACATCGCCTTTCTTTACCCCGAAATATGTGAAGGCTGAAGAGATGAGGCTAGCTTCTGATATCAATTCCCCGTAAGTAGTGGCCCTTCCGTTGAAGAAAATGGCTTGCTTTTTTTCAATCTTCTCTCCCTCAACAAAATTCTTGAAGGTATTGAAATAACCCATCTTTCCTCCACCAATTCTCTGCCTCTTTTGAGAAATATCTCGGTCTCATTTCCTGGCTGATATTTTTTTCCCATGACTCCTTTCGTGACGCTTGTTAATACCCCTCCTTTTTCATATTCCCGAGGGAGCCGTGTAGGTGCCATAGATCTCCTTCAACCCTTGCACCATTTCTCCCAGCGTAGCGTATGCCTTCACTGCTTGAATTAACCGGGGCATTAGATTTTCACCATTGACCGCAGCTTTCTTGAGATAGGCTAAGGCCGAAGCAACTGCTTGGGCATCTCTCTCCCTTTTAACCTGGTCCAAGCGTTCAATCTGCCTCTGGCGGGTCATCGGATCTGGCTCGTGGAAGACCATTTCTTCTTCTCCCTTTTCTTCTTCCGCCACAAAGCGATTGATCCCTACCAGAACACTCTCACCTTTCTGGATACGCATTTCCTCTTTCATGGCCTGCTGGGCCAATAGCCGTTGAATATCTCCTTTCTCGATCAGAGAAACAATCCCTCCGTTTTTCTCTACCCAATCCATGGTCTCAACGATTTTGCGATCGATTTCGTTTGTCAGGGATTCGATGTAATAGGAGCCTCCAAGAGGATCAATGGTATCCGTTAAACCGACTTCATGAATCAAGATGTTTTGGATATTGAGCGATATCCGGGCGGACTCCTCCGTTGGGATCGCAAAAGGTTCGTCATAAGCTGCGAGAAGGACAGATTGAGCACCTCCCAGTGCTGAGGCCAGGGCGACAATGGTGGCTCGGGCAATATTGTTCAAAGGCTGGCGCTTGGTCATCCAGAGGCCTCCGCCTCCTGCAGCAAACTTCAGGATCCACGAACGGGGGTCCTTCGCATGCAGACGATCCCTCATAAGGTAGGCCCATCGCTTCCGGGCTGCCCGGTAGGTGCAGATATCCTCAAACATATTCTGCCGGCTGCAGAAGAGGAAAGACATATTTTGCGCGAATTGGTCGATATGATATCCGCGGCGCACTACTTCATCGATATAAGCCAGAGCATCGGAAAAGGTGTAAGCCACCTGCTGAACCGAAGTGGCCCCATTTTCGTGCATATGGGAGCCCGCCACGCTGATGGAATTGAAACGAGGAATATTGTGGATACAGTACTCTATGATATCTCCCGCAATCCTTAGGGATGGCTTAGGAGGAAAGATATATTGGCCCCTGGCGATATACTCTTTTAAGATATCGTTTTGGACCGTTCCCCTTAGGCCTTTTGCAGAGACACCCTGCTTCTCCCCCACAGCTACGTACATGGCTAATAGAATCGCCGCCGTGGCATTGATGGTGAAAGAAGTGCTGATTTTGCCCAAATCGATGCCTTCAAATATGTCCTCCATGTCTTTCAGGGTATCGATGGCGACTCCTACTCTTCCTACATCCGCAGACGCCAAGGGGTCGTCGGAATCTAGGCCTATCTGGGTGGGAAGATCGAGGGCCAAGCTGAGTCCGGTCTGACCAGTTTCCAACAGAAACTTGAACCGGCGGTTCGTCTCTGCCGCATTTCCAAACCCGGAATACAGCCTTCTGGTCCAAGGTTTCTTCCAGTACATGTCAGGATAGATTCCGCGCACGTAGGGGAATTGGCCAGGGTCCCCGATGTCTTTCTCATAGGACACGTGAGCGATATCTTGAGGGGTATATAGTTTCTTTATACGAATTCCCGAATCGAGAAAAGCCTCTTGGGTATGGGTGTAATCCTCCTCAGGGGCAAACCCTGCTTTTTTCTCCGGACTGTTCATTTTTGCCTCCCTCCTAAGCAGAAGCTACCTGAGTTTGGGGAACATTCTTGCGGATAAAGTCTATGATTTCATCGAAGGATGAATGGACCGAAAATATGCCGTGCACGCCCATTTTTTTCAGAGTCGCAAAATCTTTCTTGGGGATGATGCCGCCCATCAAGAGCAGAACATCTCCCACCCCCTTTTTTTTCAAAGCTTCCGTAACCATCCGCGCCGTCTCGAGGTGAGCCCCGGCTAGGCTGCTGATCCCCACGACGTCAACGTTCTCCTGTAAAACCGCCTGGGCGATCATATCCGGGGTATTCCGTAGCCCTGTATAAATGACTTCCATCCCGGCATTCCTCAGGGCCATGGCTACCAGTTTGGCTCCTCGATCATGGCCATCCAAACCAACTTTAGCAATCAGGACTCTTATCCTGGGACTTCTTTCCATCATCTACCCCCACATTAATTCTTCCCATTCTTGGGCATCTCCCTAAAGAGGAATGTTTCCATGCTTTTTGGGTGGTCGAGTCTCGATTTTATTGGCCAGCATTTCCAGAGCCTGAATCAATCTTGCCCTTGTCTCGCTGGGCTCGAGGACATCATCCAGAATCCATCGCTGGGCCAGGCGCACGGGATTGTAATATTCTTCGCGATATTCCTCTATCATCTTGTTGCGCAAAGCTTGCGGGTCTTGCGCCTGCTCGATCTGCTTCCGAAACAGGCTGCTAACAGCTATCTCCGCACCCATGATGGCAATTTCGGCGGTAGGCCAGGCATAGAGTTGGTCTGGCCCCATGGATTTGATCCCGCACATAGCGGAAATTCCGCCTCCATAGCTCTTGCGAATAACCACCGTGATCTTTGGTACCGTGGCTTCTCCATAAGCAAAGAGCATTTTCGCCCCATGGCGGATAATGCCACTATGTTCTTGCTGCACACCGGGGAGATAGGCTGGAGTATCGACCAAGGTGATGAGAGGAATATTGAAAGAATCACAGAATCGGATGAACCGGGCGGATTTGTCAGCAGCATTTATATCGATCGAACCTCCAAGCACGCTGGGCTGATTAGCGATGATCCCAACAGATTTACCCTCCAATCTTCCCAAACCTACGATGATATTCCGGGCAAATCCTGCCTTCGCCTCCAAAAAAGAGTCAGGATCTACTATCTTTTTTATGATCTGCTTCATATCGTAAACTTTCTTGGCATCGGTAGGCACCAGGGAATTTAAAGACTCATCCCGTTCTGGGTAATTTTCTGGCCTTCTTAACACGGGAGGAGCTTCTCGGCTATTGGCGGGGAGGTAGGATAAAATTTGACGGATAAGCTGGAGGCAATCAGAATCATTCTTGACTAAGAAATCGACTACGCCCGTCTTTTGAAAATGGACTTTGGGACCGCCCAGTTCCTCCTTGGATATTTGCTCTCCCATGACTGCTTTAATGACCGGGGGCCCGGTAATGAACATGGTGCTCGTGTTTTCCACCATAATGATGAAATCCGTCATGGCGGGAGCATACACTGCCCCTCCCACACAAGTTCCCATGATGGCCGAGATCTGGGGAACCGATCCAGAGGCGCGGGCAGTTCGGGCGAAAATGCTTCCATAGTTATAAGCTCCGATCCCCTCCTGCATTCTGGCTCCCACAGAATCCAGTAACCCGATGATGGGAGCGCCAGTACTGACTGCCAGGTCCATAATCTGACAAATTTTTTGGGCATGGACTACCCCCACGGACCCTCCTGCCACTGTAGAGTCTTGGGAAAAAATAAAGACCGGCCGGCCATCTATCTTCCCCTGTCCCGTAATGACTCCATCCCGCGGAATCTTTACCTTATCCATTCCAAAGTCCCGACACTGGTGCTCAGCAAGGGGAAAGAGTTCCTGAAAAGTGCCAGAGTCTACCAATGCCCGAATTCTTTCTCTGGCAGAAAGGCGATCCTCTATATTCTTCATTTTTCCCTCAGAATTAAAGGGATTCGGAAGATCAATGACTAAAACTTGCGTTCCAGGGCTATGCCCTTGGGAGAGAATTACCGTTGCGCCCTTAAAGAGGTAGTGACCTCCTTCATTGGATTTCCATTCTTATCCTCGAGAAAGTATAGAGCGATGCTTAAATAAGTCTGGCCGACAGAAAGAGCGGGCCCATTCGATAATTTCTTCGTTTTCGGTGAAATAGAGTCTTTCAATACATAAGACCGGGCTTTGATTCGGAATTTCTAAGAACCTGGCCAACTTTTCATCGGCCAGGGCCGCAGATATATTTTGAATGCACTTTTTAAGGCGGATATTGAGCTTTTTTTCGAGAGCGACGATTACTGGAGTATCAGCTATATCATCCACGCTTAATCCTTTGCCGATATGTTGAGGTAAGAATACGGAAAGATAGTAAAGGGGTTTACCTTTCAGGAGCCGAACGCCTCGGATGCGGATGAATTTTCCTCTTCTTACGTTAAAGACCCTATCGAGCTCTTCTGATGTTTGGCCACGAGTAAAATCTTGTAGCTGGAACCTGGTCTGAGATCCTAACCCGATGATATCCTGGATGGATCCTAAGGTCCAAACTCCGTTTCCCAAGTTAGGAGAGACAAAAGTCCCCCTCCCTGGGTGGCGATAAATAACGCCTTCCATTCTCAGCATGTCCAGGGCCTGCCGGACAGGGCTCTTACTGGTTTGAAATTTTTTCGTCAACTCATTTTCTGTCGGCAGCCGATCACCGGGACCGTATTCCCCAGACCTTATTTGGGATAACAGATAGTCTTTGATTTGGGCGTGGATGGGACGAAAGGTGCTCATAAGACTTTTAAGATTTTATCATAATAAATATAATATTCACAATAATTATAAAATCTGTTATCGCTTGTCAATAGGAAAATTGGACCTTCACTTTTTGAGGTTACCAGTGATCATTCATTAACCGGGCGGGAAGGTGATGAAGGAGGGAGCATCGGCAGGAAAAGGATATCTTGAAAGTCCCCACTTGCCTTCCGCAAAGAGGCTGTCCGGAACCTCCTGTAAGCGGAGAACTCCTAACTTCAGGGCCAGTTTGGGAAGACGAGAAGAACTTCGTACGGGGAGAAAGGCAATTTGTCATACCCTGCTTCGGCATCTCGAAACCCCATATTCACCTGGGGTGTCCTGCCTCAGGTTTTTGGGGTCAATCTTAGGCAAAGGTATTCCAAAATCGTAAGGGAGAACCCGAGCGGTTGAGATCCTTGATTTTATTGGTGCCGGCGGTCGGAATCGAACTGACACGTCCCCGAGGGACACGGGATTTTGAGTCTTTTTCAAGCTTCCAAAGAAAGAAAGAAAATCGTATAATTAGATGTAAACAAAAGTTTTTTATTCTCAACAATGTTGGCAAATGTTAGGAAAAGTTAGAAAACTTTTGACCCGGCGGGCACAGTCCGGGCACAGTTTTAAGGATTGTAGGGGATAGGCCGCGCGAGCCGAAAAGAAAGCAATCCTGGGCTTTCCTTCCCCTTCAAATCATATTCCCAGGGCCGTTACAGGAGACGGACAGATGAAAAAAAAGGAAACTACCAGAGCTCGACCCAGTAAGAAAAAGCCTCTTCTAAAAGACCCTCCACAATATCGGTTTGAATCATCGGTTAACTTCCTCCGTGACGACTGGCTACTATCGAAATCTAAAGAATGGCTGATAGAGAAACTTAATAAAGCAGAAAAATGGGGTAGAGCAGGAGATGAAGAGGAAAAAGCACAAAAAGAGATAGCCACGTTGCAAAGTAGTATGATTGAAGAACTGCTCCCCGATGCGAAGAGGGGCAAGAAGGTTTTGGAGGGAGCTAAGAAATCGGGAAAAAGCAAAAATGAAATTTTTAGAGCCTTAAAGCCTTTATACCAAAGAGAGGCCGAAATAATTTGGAATGAAGAACTTAAACTTGGAAATTTAGGTGTTGCAACAAGGTTAGTAGATAGAATAAACAGCCGTATTGAACTTACGAAAAAAATAATAAAAGAAAAAGGGAAAGGAGAAGAATCCTGGAATGAAAATGACCCTTTGAACATAATAGCAAAGCTGCTTTGGGAGAATAAGATGAGAGCTAACCCTAATACAATCCGCAAAATAATTAAAAAGCCTACCCAAAAAACCCGCACTTAATTTTTTGTCATTTGTCATCTGCCTGCCACTTGACAACTTCTTTTCTGTTAATCTGTTATTAAAAATTAGCAGAGGGAGGATGTCAACATGCCGAAAACCTTTTCACCAAGACCTGTGATGGTTAGCACCGGCGAAGCTGCGGCCATGTTTTCTGTGGCCGGGGGCACTCTTCAGAACTGGAGAAGTCAAAAGAAAGGGCCAAAATTTTTCAAGGTAAATAGAAAAATCCTTTATCGCGTAGAAGACCTGGAGAAATTTTTTACTTCGACCCCGGTGCTAACCTTTGACAATCTGTCCGAGGCGCGATGATGGGAGAGCCGGAGCATATTTCAATAATTTTGAAACGGGTTTTTCCAGAGATTGGAAATAGGTCTCAATCCGGCGGGTGTCCATTGGACAGCAAGCGGAAGGCCCCTACCCTTCCGGCCCGCCAGTCTTCAGTAGGGGTGAAGAAAAATGGCAAATCCACAGCTTGAAAATGGTTATTTCCGAATTGCGAATGAAATAGTCGAAGCACTCATACGAACAAATCTTAGTTCATATCAATCTCGAATCCTTTGGGCAATCCTCCGGAAGACATACGGGTACGCGAAGAAGGAAGATAGAATTTCGCTTTCCCAGTTGGCCGAATTGACTGGTCTTCGAAAACAACACGTTTGGCGCAGCTTTCGAGAGTTGAGAGAGCGGAATTTAGTAACCAAAAGGGGTTACTTTATCGCTTTTAATAAGGATTATCAACAGTGGAGAGAGTTACCAAAAGGGGTTACTTCTCATAAAAGTAACCTAAGGGGGTTACGCGGTAACCTAAAGGGGTTACCAAAAGTAACCAAAAGGGGGGACCACAAAAGACAAAAGACAATATTACAAAAGACAAGCGCGCAAGATGCGCTTTTAGCTTCCTTTAATATCTTTTATAAGGCTTATCCCAAACGTAAGGCCCGTAGGGATGCAGAAAGAGCTTGGATAAAGCTAAATCCTGATTCTTCCCTAACTGATTCAATAATGACGGCCTTGGAGAAGCAGAAAGTCTCTAAGGACTGGCTTAAGGACAATGGAAAGTTTATCCCATATCCTGCAACCTGGCTGAATGATCGTAGGTGGGAAGATGAGTTGCCAGAGGAATCAAGGTCGAGATGGGCATGACAAGAAACCTTTATAAAGAATTTTTGGAAGAGGGAATTGAGGATGACCTCTTGTGGATGCGCTACTGCCAACAGGACATCGCCTTTCTAAAGGAGTTGTATGAAGAATACCAGAAAGATTGGGGGCTTGAATTACTAATAAGTCATCTTATATTTGACGAAGCCGCGCAGATTAGTGATTTAAAAAGGAGCATTAAAAATGGCCGCAAGGAACTTAGAAGATTTGAAGGGGTACGCCGGAGAGGACCAAATAATCAGCTCTCACGAGATGGAGGTCAAACTGGAAAGCGAACATCATCAATTACTCAGTTTGAAATCCAGGATCCCCTCTTTAGATAAAGCCACCCAGGGCTTTGAAGGCGGCGAGTTGGTCACAATCTCAGGACCTACAAAAGGAGGAAAAACCTTATTGGCGCAAACCCTGACCAAAGCTTTCGTTGCGCAGCAAGAATATCCTTTGTGGTTTTCATTCGAGGTTCCACCACATCAGTTTTTAAGCCAATTTCGAGAACTGCCACTGTTTTATCTGCCCGCAAAATTGAAGGTTCATGTTTTGCCATGGGTTGAAGAAAGAATAATGGAAGGTTTTCTAAAATACAGGACAAGAGTGGTTTTCATCGACCACCTTCATTTTCTTTTCGATATGGGCAAAGTTAGAAATCCAAGCCTTGAAATCGGAACGCTGGTTAGGCGTTTAAAAACTATTGCGGTAGATAATAACTTCATAATTTTTCTAATTGCTCATACAACGAAAGGAAAAAATGAACCCAACCTTTCTTATGAATCTATCAGAGACAGTTCTTTTATCTCCCAGGAATCGGATGTGGTTTTAATTATTTGCAGGACACCAGACCGAGGAGAAAACACAGCGAAATTAAGCATCGAATTTTCTCGCCGAACCGGGGTCTTTGAATGTATGGTCAATTTGCGAAAAATTGATGGGTATTTAATGGAAGAAATAGAACGGGAAGAGCCCAAAAGAAAGGACTGGGATGAATGAATCGAAAAAAGAGGATGGGGGGGCAAAAATTGACAAAATTTTTTAGAACAGAGCTTGCACGCACGTGTAATAGAGGGAACCGAAAGGCCCCCCGGCTTGCTGGCCAATGGGTCGGTGCCCCCCAGGGGGTGGTGTATACCATATCCGCAGGGAAAAGTCTTGAATTTGGGCCTTACATGATAGCAAGGAAGGGCATTTCTGGAAGGATTAGGTTGATAGGCTGAAAGTTGGGCACAGTTAAGGCACACAGGTTGAAAAGGGAATGAAAAAGCAAAGAGTTACAGAGCCGCAGGGGATTGTTAGTCCACTTCCCAGGCTTTTGACAATCAAGAAAGCCTCAACCTATATGGGCCTAACAATATGGGCTTTAAGAGAACGAATCTGGCAAGGCTTAATCCCCGTTGTAACCTTCCCAGGTGGGAGAAAGCAATATATTGATGTGCGCGATATAGATTACTTCATAGAGAAAAATAAACACCGGGAGACGTTCTAAAAATGGAAGAAAACAACGTGGATAGTCCCAAAATTGGCCAAAACACGCCGAAGCTTTCCCAAAGGCAGCTAAAAGCTATCCCAATTTTCTTAGAATCAAATTCGCTTATTGAAGTTTGTAAGCGGGCAAACATAGGAACATCAACCTATTACCGGTGGATGGCAAACCCAAGATTTAAGGAAGCCCTTCAGGAAGCGAGGGGAAATTTATATGATGCCAGTTTTGAAAAATTAAAGCTGAGTTTTCAAAAAGCGGCTGATACTCTCATTTCTCTCTTAGAAAATCCTCAGGTTTGGGTGAAGTTGAGAGCGAGTGAAAGAATCCTTGAAACCTGTTTCCGGTTGAAAGAATTAGAGGAAATTGAGAGCAGACTTTCGAGCTTGGAAAGGGTAATTTGGGAAAAGAAGGTGTTTAGATGAGATTTAGAGACCGAATCCGCACCTTAGAGCGGGCACTCCCAAGCCAAGCAAACCGGACGCTCTTTTTAGTTTTTTCCGATGCGGAGGCTGAGGCTTTGCCCCCGTTGCGCGAAGGGGAAGATAGAATCATTTTGCGAATGCTGTTGGGGAATTACGAGGATGAATCCAAGGACGATATATTGAATCTACCGCAAGCGCAGATTGCCAGGGAAATAAAGTACGCAATCGCGGACTTGAAAAAGGAAGGAATCACGCAAGCTCAAATAGATTCTTTCCTTGATGGAACAAACCCCGAAACTTCGCCAGAGCTCCAGGAAACAAGGCCGGGGTCGATAGAGGAAAATGGGGGAACGGATTTAATCAGATTGTATGGAGGGAGAAAGAGAAAAAGTAAATGGAGTATTGATAGGGGATGAAAAGAAGAGAACGCAGCGCAAAGAAGAAACCAGTTTGTAAAAAGGCTCTTGCCAAATTGGAAAGGCTCAAAGGGCTTCTGGAAGAAGCGAAAAAACTTGAATCCATGCCCCAAGAGAAGTCGGTCAAACCGGAACCTTCATTGCCAAAGCCACAGCAGGTAGAACTGTCATTTATCCCGTTTAGTGGCAGTAGGCGAGCCCCAGAACCTGTCCCAGACCGTCTTAAAGGTTACAGCCTGGGAGATATTTTATTAATGCAAGCGGATGGCGAATTGAACCCGGCTGAAGAAGCCTGGCTTAATAAAAGACACCCAAGTTTTAGGTGATAAACGAGGAGGAAAAAACAATGGAAGAGCAAATCCAAACCCATGAGGAAGAGCAGCGCGAGAAATTATTTCAGGAGTCTATTGACGAGAAAGGAGATTGGAAAAGTTTAGGCCATTTTCAAAACTATACGGGTGAACTTATTTCTAATCTCCCCCCGGATGCACCTGACCCCTACCATTATATGGTAGACGAAGAAGAAAGATTTAGGCAAGATCTATCGATTTACCGGCAGAAATCGGCAATTAAAGAAGGGATAAGGGAAGCATTAACCCCGCCATTAGACCAGTTGCCCGATGATGAATACGCCGGCATACGCAAGGAAGCTGAGACATGGAAAGAGCGTTATCTAAAGAAGGCGGAAGAGGCGGAGAAAGATGGAGATTTGGTCGAGGCCAAAAAATGGCGGGATATTAGCAAATATAAGGAAAGGGACCTTGAAGCTCTTGGGCCGTCAAAGCGGGAGCAAGTTATCGATGAAATAAGGTCGAATATTACGGCAAATGCTATCACCTTATTGGGTGAACAACGCTTGGATAACGACCCGATTTGGGACCATCCGAAGATGCAGCATGACGCTGCCATTGAAATTGGCCGATTTAATCAAGACCGAAGGCATAAAATTCTTCTGGTGCCCAAGGAAGTGGAACCTTGGGGAGAAATTTTGCCCATCAAGCCAAGCAATATGGTTCTTTTTGAACTTCCCGAAGCTGCCCTTAAAGAAGCTCGGAGATGGATTTATTCAGACCCCAGTGTTAGAGACCCCAAGACTCTTTTTAAAAAAACATGGGAATTTCTCCGCCAAGCCGGTTATGCGCAGGAAGCAAAACCTACGGTTATAAGACAGGGTGGAAAGTAATAAAACGCAAAAGGGAGAATAGGTAATGAACCAATACTCATTTAAAATTCACGATGGAGAATTGAGGGCAAGTGCAGAATTAATTATCATGTCCGAGAACCCACCTACTGGAGAAGTCTTTGATAAGCTGATTAGTCAAATTAAGAAACAGGCAGTAACAACGGGGGTCAATGCCGAAGGTGGGGAGTTAGAAGGCAAAGACCCTAACAAGATGGACCAGCGAGAATTTGAAAGGTTTCGCCTCTGGCAAGAAGCAAGAAGACGGGGAAAATAAAGGGTCCGACCTTCCTCCAGGAGTCCGCAAGAGCGGCAAGTAAAAAAATTATTCGGAGAGACTAAAAAAACACTTGACAAGAATAATCCAATGGATTATAGTAGAATCATGACCCCTCAAGAGCTGAAGAAATGGCGGGAGAAAAACGGATACAGTCAAAGCCAGCTTGCTAAGGCTTTGGGCGTGATCACTATATCCGTGAGTCGATGGGAACGGGGAGTCCGGCAAATCCCGTCATTCCTGCGCTTAGCCCTTTTCGGCATTGAGTGCAAAAGTAAGAAAGGAGGTGAATTTACGAAAGGGGTTAAAACAAAAAAGCGGGAGGTGAAAAAGTAATGGGCATGATCTATCAGCGAGGAAATATCTATTGGATTAAGTATTACAGGGCGGGGAAGCCCTACCGGGAAAGCAGCAAGTCCGAAGATGAGGGCAAGGCGAAAAGACTTCTCAAACTCCGGGAAGGCCAAGTAGTTGAAAACAGATTCCCTGGGCTCCGTGTTGAGAAGATCCGGTATGAGGAGCTTGCCCAGGACTTTCTGAATGACTACCGCATCAACGAGAAGAGATCCATTGCCAGGGCGGAAAGAAGCCTAAAGCACCTGAAGGGATTCTTTGAAGGCATGAGGGCAATTGACATCACCACGGATAGGGTGAGGGCCTATATCCTCCAAAGGCAAGAGGAAGGAGCGGAGAACGCTACCATCAATCGGGAGCTGGCAGCCCTGAAGCGAATGTTCAACCTGGCCAGTCAAATGACCCCTCCAAAGGTTACCAGCATTCCGTATATTCCTCACCTGGAGGAAAACAACGTCAGGCTGGGATACTTTGAACATCATGAGTATCTTGCCCTGAGGAAAGCCCTTCCTGCTTACCTGAAGCCCATCGTTTCCATGGCCTACCATACTGGGATGAGGAAAGAGGAGATTTTGGGTCTCCAGTGGCCCCAGGTTGATTTAATGGAGGGGAAAATCACTCTCCGGTCAGAGGATACCAAGAATAGCGAGCCAAGGGTCATCTACATGGATGGAGAGTTGCTTGAGGTCATCCACTACCAGCGAGCATTCAGAGACCAGAAATTCGCTAACTGCTCCTGGGTATTCTTTGGAGAGAACGGAGAACGGATCAAAGACTTTAGGGGATCATGGGCCAAAGCCTGTAAAGAGGCAGGGCTTGAGGGAAGATTATTTCATGACTTCCGAAGGACAGCGGTTAGGAATATGGTAAGGGCAGGAGTACCGGAAAGAGTTGCCATGATGGTTTCTGGCCACAAAACCCGCAGCGTCTTTGAGCGTTACAATATCGTAAACGAGGATGATCTTAAGAGGGCATCCCAAAGGGTGAAAGAGTATCACCTGGAGAGGGTAAATTTGCAAAATGGGCACAATTTGGGCACAGTCCAGGCACAGGAGGCCCAAATTCAGTTAGTGGACAGGCCCGTAATTCATTGATAGACAAGGGTTTTAGGGATGGGAAGGCTTGAAAGGCTTGATAATTCTATATTCCAAAGGAATGAGGCCGGAAAACCCTTGATTTTATTGGTGCCGGCGGTCGGAATCGAACCGACACGTCCCCGAGGGACACGGGATTTTGAGTCCCGCGCGTCTACCAGTTCCACCACGCCGGCACAAGATGAGAAGGAATAAGGAGTTGAATTTTCAGGAAAAATTATATTGAGCCCGCAGACTTCTGTCAAGAAAATTGTTGACAATCGCTGCATATATTTGCTAATTTAATTTTTATCTTAAAGGTCATTCCCGCGTGGGGCTGTGGCGCAGCTGGGAGCGCGCATGAATGGCATTCATGAGGTCAGGGGTTCGATCCCCCTCAGCTCCACCAGAAGTAAAAAAGGTTGCCTGCTTGGAGCGCAACCTTTTTTATTTTAATTCTCTCAAAGCCTTATTGATCCGCCCATCAAAAGCCATCTCCTGCTGATACTCCCCTCTCTCAAAATAGTCCTCCATAAAACCTCTCTTCAACTCGAGGACTGACGTCTTTCCTTCTTTACTCAACGCCACATGCCACACGCCTTTTTCCAGCTTCACCTCCACAGTGATGGAGGGACCCACCTTTTCGGCCACCGCCTTAATGACTTGCTCTTTGCTGATCGCCATATTCCTCCTTTCAAGGCATTTTTTCTATTTATCATTGCCCACGAAATCAGACAAGATAATTTGTGGCGCTATTTTACTGGGCGGGGACCGAAGATCGCCGTTCCCACCCGCACCAGCGTGGCCCCTTCCTCGATGGCCACTTCAAAATCGTTGGACATTCCCATGGAAAGCTCTTCCATCGTGACTCCCGGGATTTTCTGCTGCGCCAGGCATTCCCTCAATTTTCTCAGTTCGACAAAGTAGGGGCGAGATTCTTCCGGGTCTTCGAAGTAGGGAGGCATGGTCATCAATCCTCTCACTGAGATACCCTTCATGGCCGATATTTTTTCCGCCAGCTGGAAGACCTCGTCCTCCGAGGCCCCAAATTTCGTCTTCTCTCCGCTGAAGCTTACTTGCAGGAGCACCGGCAAGGCTTTCTCTTGCCGCTGGGCATGCTTATCCAGCTCCTGGGCAATGTTAAGGCTATCTACGGAATGGATCAAATCGAAGAGGCCGGCGGCAACCTTTGCTTTGTTAGTTTGTAGGTGCCCGATGAAGTGCCATGCTATGTTGTGGCCCAGGACATTGATCTTTTTCTGGGCTTCTTGAACGTAATTCTCTCCTAAAATTTTCACTCCCCCTTCTATAGCCTGGAGTACAAGGTCCGCTCCCACGGTCTTACTTACGGCCACCAGACGTATCTCTCCAATGTTCCTTCCGGCGCGTCTGGCTGCCTTATCCATCCGTTCTTTGACCTTAGCTATATTTTCCGCAATTTCCGTCATTCTTCCTGCCTTTTTATATCTTCACCGCAGAGAACGCAGAGGCCGCGGAGAAATTAGTAATCTCAAAGCAAAAAATAAAGTGAACTCTGGTCTTGGAAGTTTGATATTTATTTCTTTCTCTGCGACCTCTGCGCACTCGGCGGTAAAAAAATATTTACTGCTCCCAATTCCCGCAAGGCCTCTACCACCTCACAGAGCGGCAATCCCACCACGTTGGTATATGAGCCATGGACCTCTTCTACCATAAAGGCCGCCCTTCCCTGGATCGCATAGCCGCCCGCTTTATCGAAAGGCTCGCCAGTGTTAACATACCATCGGATCTCCTCCGGTGAGAGGAACTTAAATTTTACCCTGGAGATCACCATCCCTTCCCGCCTATCCAAAGAGGAGGAATTCAAAATACAGTAACCCGTGCGCACCCAATGCTCGCGCTGGCTGAGGTTCTTCAGCATTTCCTCGGCCTCTGGAAAATCTTTGGGCTTTCCCAGAATCTTTCCGTCAATCTCCACCACCGTGTCCGCAGCCAATACCCAGCGCCCCTGATATTGCCCGGCAACATCCAGGGCCTTGGCTCTGGCCAGCCGGATGACATGCTCTGCTGGCGTTTCGCCTTCCAGAAATCTTTCATCTGCCTGGCTGGGGACGACCTCAAATGGAATGGCTGCCAGCCTGAGGAGTTCCTGCCGGCGAGGGGAGGCCGATGCTAAAATTAGAGGAGGCTTACTTTCTACCGCCATGAAGGTGGATGTTAAATGATTTGATAAATGCTCTTTGGACAATAATGGAGAAAAAAAGTAAAATAAATTGTATCAATTTAGCTGTTTGAAAATTCAAGAAAAATCATAGATTATAAAGGCTTGTCACTCCTGCGAAAGCAGTCCCGCCTATGGCGGGATGGATTCCCGCTTTCGCGGGAATGACATGATAATGGTTGAACATCAGGTTCTTTCAAAAGGCTAAAGTGTTACAATAAATTTTATTTTGTCGATAAGGAGCGGCCCATGAGTTACCACGAACTCACCATCCGTACCCATAGTCGAACCCAACTGGTTGATATCACGGCCCAGGTGACCAACCTCGTCCGAGAGAGCGGGGTGCAAAGCGGCTTGCTGGCCCTTTTTACTCCTCACACGACAGCCGCGATAACCATCAACGAAAACGCCGACCCCAGCGTGCAGCACGACATCCTCTCCGAACTCAATAGGCTTATTCCTTTTACGGGCCCCTACCAGCATACGGAGGGCAATTCAGCGGCCCACGTCAAATCCACCCTCGTGGGTCCTTCTCTCACCCTCTTTATCGAAGGAGGAAAACTGGCCCTGGGGACCTGGCAGGGCCTGTATTTCTGCGAGTTCGACGGCCCGCGCTCCCGGAAGATCTGGGTCAAGATCATCAAAGGATAAAATTCGAAATCCGAAGCACGAAATTCGAAACAAATTCAAATTTCAAAATCCAATGTCTAAAACAAGAACTTTGGAATTTCGATATTGGAATTTTGGACATTGTTTCGGATTTCGATATTCGAATTTCGGATTTGTCGCTCAGTAATCATCAAGGTCCGCCCTTGCATACTCCTCCCCGCCGAGCTCTGAGAGAAATCGCGAGGGCTGCTGGATCATTTCCCTTCTGCCCCGATCAGGGGCAAACCTTGGATAGCACAGGTAAAGTTCGTCCCGGGCACGAGTGAGAGCAACGTAAAAGAGCCGGCGCTCCTCTTCTTCTCCTTCTCCCCCTGATTCGGACAGGCTGCGCAGGGAAGGGAATTTCCCCTCAGCCAGCCAGATGATGAAAACCACAGACCATTCTAAACCTTTTGCTTGATGCACAGAGCTGAGCTTTAACGTTCCATCCTCGTCTCTCCCCTGAAATGTCGTAGTCTCACTTTCCACAGATGTAAGGAGGGCCAGCTCGCTCAAGAGATCCTGACAGGATGAATATCTCTGGGCAAAGGTGGCGAGCTGCCGCAGGTCATCGATGCGCGACTCATAATTGGGATATCTGGATTCGAGATAGGCCTTATATCCTTCCTTCATTACCATCTCAATCATCCCAGCTGGGTCAGAGGTCATCTTTGGATCGCGCAACTTGGCCAGCGTTCGACTGAACAGTCGCCAGCTCTCCTGCCCTCCGGTGGGGATTTGCTGCCGCGCCTCCTTGGCATCCACAGCCATTCTCGGGTCCGAAGGGCCCGCGGAAATCATCCGCCATATTTTCTCAGCCGTTGCTTTCCCAATTCGGGGATAAAGCAGGAGAACGCGCTTCCAGGCCAGTTCGTCGCGAGGGTTGCAGATGATCTTCAGATAGGCGCTGACGTCCTTAATATGGGCCTGCTCGAAGAAGCGCAGACCGGAACGGACTTCGAAGGGAATCCGCCGGCGGGTCAGTTCCATCTGCAATTCCATGGAATGATAATGAGCCCGGTAAAGCACGGCGATCTGCGAGAGTGGAACCCCTCGCTCATGGATCTCGGCCACCTTCTGCACCACGAAAGAAGCTTGCTCCGTGATGTCTTGGGCAGGGACCAAGGAAGGCATGGGTCCGGCCGGGCGAATGGTTCGCAACTCCTTCGGGAATTGGTACCGGTTGTGTATAATGCTCGTATTGGCCAGGTGAAGGATCTGAGGAGTTGACCGATAATTCACTTCCAGTTTGAAGATCTTGGCCGCCGGATAACGCTCTGGGAAGGTCAGGATATTGGCGAAGTTTGCTCCCCGGAAAGAATAGATGGATTGGGAATCATCCCCCACCACCATGACGTTTCCATTCTGCCCTGCCAGAAGGTCCACGATATCCGCCTGGATGCGATTTGTATCCTGGTATTCGTCAACTAAGATATGCTCGAATTGCTCGCTGTAGCGCGCCCGCACCTCCGGGTGCTCCCGGAGGAGGGCTTCCCAGTAGAAGAGCAGGTCGTCAAAGTCCATGGCATTCAGTTCCCGCTTCCGATTTCGGTAACGCTCAGCCACAGCTCGGATGTCATCTAAAAGGTCATAGAAGAAGGGATATCGATCCAAGACCAGCTCATCGATGGGCCGCCGGGTGTTCACCGACAACCCCACCAGATCCTCTAAGACTTCTCCCTTAGGAAACCGGGACCCTTTGGGATTGATCTTCAGGTCAGATACGCAGGCCTCTATCAAGCTCTCGGCATCTTCCCGGTCCATGATCGTATAATTTGGATGATAACCGACCAGGGGAGCATGGCGCCGGAGAATCAGGTTGCCGATGTGATGAAATGTCCCTCCCCATACTCTTCCCCCAACTCCCAGGGAGGCTGGAACGAGAATTTCCACCCGCTGGAGCATCTCTCGGGCAGCTTTGTTGGTGAACGTGACCAGAAGAATGGATGAAGGGTCGATCCCGGATTCGATCAGATAGGCCACCCGGTAAGTTACCACCCGGGTTTTCCCGCTGCCAGCGCCAGCAATGACCAGAATGGGACCTTCTGTGGCCTTGACCACGGCCAATTGCTGCGGGTTTAACTCCCTTTCATAGTCCAGCTTAAAATGGGGTTTGATTTTTTGTGCGCGCATCCCCCTTCTTATACCCCTTGGCCACTTTGTGGATGATTTTTTGAAACAATCCCTCAAACCCTGGAAAGGCCTCTCCCAATGCCTCCGCCCCATGATGGGTAAGACAATGCTCTAACATCTGGCTGGCCACGAAATACCCAACGCGGGGAGGAATCCCGGCGTTCGGGTCACCAGGGCCAAAGAGGATGGGCACGAGTTTCTCCGAAACCAAATCTGCTCCGGCCAACTCTAACAGAATTCCCTGGTTTTCCCGACACCACTGCAACCGCTGCGGCGTCAGGAAGAGGTGGCGGTGCAGAGGCACTTCTGGGTAAATGACCTGGGTGAAGAGAGCAGAAAGGCCTTCTGCTACCATGGCAAAGAAGAGAGTCCGTTTTCCTTTGGGAGAAAAATCTCTGAGCAAAGATCGCTGGGCGCAGTGACAGTATTCATGCGATACCAGCAGGCCGAGATCCTTAAAGTCTTTGAACCGCTCCATTCCCAGAGCGATGGAGGGCACTCCTTCGACTTCTATGGTAACCCCATCAGCGCTGAAGAAACCAACGAAAAGATAGACACTGGGTTCGGGATTCAAGGGGAGGGCTAAGCGGCATCTCTCGAGAGCCTCTTCAGCTAAGACCTTAGGATCCTGCGATTGAATCAAAGATCTGAGCTGGCCGTAATCTTCCTTTTTAATTTGTCTGACCCGTTCGGCCATTTGTGGCCAGCCAAAGTGATCAAAGGTCTCCAAGTAGGATTCAAAAAAGCGATAATGGCCTTGGAGGTAAAGGCGCTGGTATGATACCCAGGGATCACCCTCCTGAGGATGATCCAAAAAATTGAAAAAATCGATATAAAGGGGTTTAACAGGCATTAAGTCAATTGCCTAAAGTTATCGAATTCTTTAAAATACCGACCAGATAAAGGCCAAGAGGCCGGCAAAAATAAAACTTCCATCCACCACACCTTCAAACAGAAACCCTCTCCCCACTATCCGCTGACTGTAAAGCCAGTAATAGAAGACCACGTACCCGAGAGAGAAAAGGAGAATAGAAGTCACTGGCGTGGCCCATTGCAATGGGGTGGCAACAGTCAGGATCCCTCCCAGGCAGATAAGCAACCAGACAACCAGGATTTCAGCTTTTCTTCTCCCGAGAACGATGGGGATAGTCTCCTTGCCCACCATCAGGTCTCCCTGGATATCTTTGAAATCATAAAGCGTGGAGCGGACAAAGACTAAAATGGTGCTGAAAAGAAAAGCCACAATTGTTCCGGTTAAAATATGCCCTCTCACAGCGAAGGAAGGAAGCAGCGAGGTGACGATCCCCCAGGCTAAGGCCACAAAAAGGGTTTTTGATCCGGGAATGTCTTTGAGTCTCTGGTAACTGGCTCCTTTCCCATACTTGCCGGGAAAAATGCGGATGTTATAGATCAATCCGAGCCCTGAAATGGCTAAGAGAAGAAGGAAAGGAAAAATCCCCTGGAACCAAGCCAGGGTCAGAGCCAGTCCCGCTGATGTTATCCCTGCCCCCATCATCCACTTTCCATATCGGTCATAGAATTCCATCCGCCCGGGCTGGTTATACTTTTCGGAGGCCTTATCTGTCAGACGATTAAGGACATGCATGGAAAAAACGTAGAAGGCAGCGACCATAGACCAGGAAAGTTTCGGTTGCAGTCCCTGGATCACAGCACTGCTGTATGTTAAACAGCCCGCCCCGAGGGCCAGAAGGATATAGCTAATGGCCGCCAGACGGGCTAACCTTTCCAATAAATACCGCACCCCTTTCCTCTCCCACATGCCTTTGAGGCGGTCCACAACCTTCAGGATCAGCCAGTTAGGTGTGGAAGCACCGGCAGTGACGCCAATGATGGAGTACTGGGAAAGCTTTTCCAAATCAAGACCTTTTTCTGTCTCCACATGGAAGCTGGGAATCCCCGACTCTTCGGAAATCTTCGCCAGGCGGCGGGTGTTCCCGCTCTCTTTGCCTCCCACCACTACCATAGCTTCTACTTTTCGAGCCAGGGCGGAAACCTCATCCTGCCGCCGGTGTGTGGAGTCGCATATGGTATTAAATATTTTCGCCTCTGGAAACCGGTCTTGAACCGCTGCGGCAAAATGTTGGAATCTTTTCCAGTCCTGAGTGGTCTGGGCAACGAGGCAAACCTTCTCCAGCGGGGGGAGCAATTTCACCTCTTCGAGAGTACTGACCACGTATCCTTTGCCCCCGGCATACCCGAGCAAAGCCATGACCTCGGCATGATCCCTTTCGCCAACAATGATGATGGCGTATCCCTGTTTGGCATGCCTTTGGATGATCCCTTGAACCTTGCCAACATGAGGGCAGGTGGCATTCAGGACCCGTATGCCCGCTTCTTTGATCTTCTCTCCCTCTTCCGGGCTTACTCCATGAGCCCGAATGATCACCGCCCCTGAAATCTTCCCTTCGGTGCGAGAAAGAAACTCTTCTATATCCCTTTCGCTGAGAACTCTTACTCCTTTTCCTTCGAGGATTTCGAGAACCTGGGGGTTGTGGATCAGCGGTCCATAGGTAAAGATGGGGCCATCTTTCTTCATGGCAGCTTCCAGGGCGATATCCATAGCCCGGCGGACTCCCATGCAGAAACCGGCATTTTTGGCCAATTTTACGCGAGGCATTTTTTTACCACTATAAAAAATAAAAGATTAACCGCCGAGAGCACGGCCGTGCCCGGCCACGGGAGGACGCAGAGAATAATTAAAATGGAAAGACGCCCCCCACCCTCTCCCTCCCCCTCGAGGGGGGAGGGCTTGCCCTGTGGAGTAAATTCAAATACTCCACAGGGTAAAGGAGGGGCTGATTTCTTTTGGTTGCGGCTCCGCCGCGCGGCGTGCTCCCGTGGCCGGGCACGGCTGCGGTGAAAGATTTTCATAATTTCCTATACGACAAGAAAATCGCTTAGTTTAATTAAAAGTTTATTGGAATTACAGAAGGGTGTCAATACGCCTGTGCCTGGGTATGCCCCTCAATTTATTTATCTCCATTGTAATTTTTCACGAAGGGCTCCTCACGGCCGACCGTGAAAATCTAACTCTTATTTCCCTCCCCCTGGGATGGGGGAGGGGCAGGGTGGGGGTGAATCACCTTCGTTCCCCCTCCCTTGCACCCCTCCCACCCTGGGGAGGGGACATGGTTGGGATTATTTTCTAACTACCCGATGATAAGTGAGAGCAGGCGAGGCCGAGAAAATTGTTGACAACAGTGCGCCTGTGGGTAAAATAATCAAATCTCTTATTAATACAGCGAATTTTTCGTCATTCCCGTGAAACCTGTCCTCGCCAAGCTTGTGCCCGCGAAAGCGGGGAGCGGGGAACGGGAATCCAGGAGACAGATTTGGCTCAATAAAAACCAAAAAACCACTGGATACCCGCTTCCGCGGGTATGACGGAGGGAAGGGAAGTACTTTTTTCCGGGGGAGAGGGAAATTATTTCCAAAAGGTTCGCTTTAGTATTATTCGATAACAGGAATATTTGAGGAAAATGGCGGACATCCAAAAAAATAGAGGAAAAAGATCCCGCACCCTGCCGATTCCATCCATCTTCGGCTCTAAAGAACTCTCATTCTTTTTGAACCTTTCCCGAGAAATCACCCAGGATCCAAACCTGGACAGTGCCCTGCAAAAACTCGTAGAGAAAGCCCCTCTCTTTTTAAGGGCAGACGGTTGTGTCCTTCATCTGCTGAATGAAAAAGGGAATCTGCTGGAAGCGGTCAAGAAACATCAGGTAGGCCGGCGGTTTTCCAAGCCGCTCAATCCCCCAGAGGAACTCTCCGGGACCACCAGCCAGGAGATAAAAACCATAGCGGTCCGCAACGTAGCTAATGCCCCTTCCTTTTTGTTCCAAGAAGAGGCCAGTAAAGAAGGGTTCGTTTCAGCCATCTGCGTACCCTTGCGGACGAAAGAAAAAGTTATGGGATTTTTGACCATCCTCAGCCGCAAGGTTCGGCGGTACGGAGAAAAGGAAGCTTTTCTTCTCAGCGCCCTGGCCGACCAGGCAGTTGTGGCCATTGAGAATGCCGGTTATTGGGAGAGAATTAAAAAACAATTGGCAGAAATCTCCACCTTAAGGGAAAGGGAAAAGGAAACTAAAGATTTTTTAGAAAATATTATCGACCGATCGGTAGATCCTGTCGTAGTCACAGACCTCCATGGAAAGATTACCTTCGCCAGCAAAGGTGCGGAGGAGATGTTCGGCTATTCCCATGATGAGCTTATGGGGAAAAGGGTCTCCGATTTTTATGCGGGAGGAATAGGAGAAGCGAAGAAAATCATGAAGATCCTGTTCCAGAAGGAACGGCTGCAAAATTATGAGACAGAACTCATAGGCTGCGGAGCAAAACCTGTCCCGGTTATGCTCTCAGCTTCGCTTCTGCGAGATACCCAAGGAAACCCCGTAGGCACTCTGGGAATCAGCAAGGACATCACAGAGTACAAAAATCTTCTCAGACAAATAACCCAGACCGAACAGAGTTACCAGAAGTTATTCGAGGCGGTTAACGACGCCATCTTCTCCCTGAATCGAGAAGGCTATTTCACCACCTTTAACCGCATGTTCCTGAAGATGACCGGCTATACGGAAAAAGAGGTCAGGAGTTTTCATTTCTCCAAGATCATCCACCCCGAGGACCTTCCGGTGATGATGAATGACCACCAGAAGGTAATGCACGGAGAATATGCCCCGGAGCGTTCTACCTTCCGGTTGATCAACAAAGAAGAGAGGGTTATTTACGTAGAGGGCAATTTCCGGCGCCTGGAAGAAAAAAATGAAGTGGTGGGGCTCTTGGGAGTCCTGCGGGATGTGACGGAAAAAATCAAACTGGAGCGAGAACTCCTGGAGCTTTCCATCACCGACGACCTGACCGGGCTCCATAACCAGAGGCACTTTTTCAAGGAATTAGATAAAGAAATGGAGAGGGCCAGCCGGCAGCGAACTCCCTTATGCCTCCTGCTCTTTGACCTGGATGATTTCAAAGCTTACAATGACCTCCATGGCCATTTGGAGGGGGATAAGGTCCTCAAAAGCGTGGCCCAAGCCGTGCTCAGCGCTATCCGCAGAATGGATTCAGCTTTCCGGTACGGAGGGGATGAATTCACTGTCATATTGCCGGGAGCTGGCGAAGTGGAAGGAGCCCGGGTGGCCGAGAGGATAAGAAAATCCTTCAAAAAAATGCCCTACCTGCAACAGATCAGCCTCTCCATCGGTCTGGTAGAGTTCGATCCGAAATACGACCGCACCACTCTTATCAAGCACGCCGATGAAGCGATGTATTCCGCCAAAAAGATGGGCGGAAATCAGATTTTCGTCTTTCGGTAAGAAGAGGAGAAGGCATGTAACCATAGAGGTCACGGAGAAATCCCCCCCCCATTCCCCCCTTTAGCAAAGGGGGGCAGGCCATGAACCATACTGGTACATAGCAGGGGGGATTTTAATGGGTCGAGCGCGGCCGGCTGTGCTGCGCTGTGTCCTCTGTGGTTAGATTTTGGCAATACCCTTTGACGAAAGGAGGGAGGGGGAACCTCAGGGGTTTTCCCCCTCCCCTTGGGAGAGGAGATTGTGGGCGGGGTAAGAACTGCTCGCAACTTAGGTTTTATTGAATTCTTCCGTCCCTCCAGTGGAGGAGTTGGGAAGAGGGAGCAGTCTGGACCAGGTGCTGCGTGAGGGGATTATCTCCAAGTTGGGAACTCGATATGACTCTTGTATCTGATCCTCCTCCACCGCTCAGGGAGAGATAGAGGTCTGTAGGTCCAGTTCCTCCGGGTTTCTGGGAGAAAACAGGTGATTTGGGGATCCCATATCCTAACGTCCTACTTCGAGCCCCTCCGGCAGTGCTGCTTGGAACAGTTGGTTCCGACAGAACGCCTGCACCCGGGTTATAGGTGATGCCATTGATCGTCATGGGCATCATGGCCATGGCGTATAATTTCGCCGTTCCCGCCGAGCTACAGGAGTCGCTTCCCCCAGATGGAGTGTAAGTGGTGAAAGCAACAATTCCCCCAAAGACTGCCGGCTCAGACAGCAACTTCTCTCCAGTCCCGCCAAGGGTCATGTACCATCCGGGATTTGCGCCGCTGTAGGTTGTCCCCTCAGTCGTAATATTTTCCAAGTTGTTAATGTTGTAAGTGGTTGTGCGGTCATTGTCTTTTACTGCGAAGAAGTGATCCTGCCCGCTGGTTCCCGAGGGGTTCTCTTTATTCCCCGTCCCCCAGAAAACCCACAGAGAACCACCTGTACTCTTAGCCACGGCCGCAGTTGCATAAATGGGCCGAATGAACCCGCTCCCCACAGATGAATTAAATAATCTTCCTCCGCTCCAATTAGAAGTACTGCATGTGGATGCATCTGTTTGCGTGCAGAATTTAAACCTCCACATATTTCCGCCCAGGTCTCCCACATAGGCTGTATCGATAAAGCCATCACTATCTGTGTCCGCGATGGCTGGAGAGGCTGGAATGGTATAAGTCATATTTGTGGAGGTCGTGTTCGTATCCGAAGCCCCCTTTGTAAAACTCCATAAAATATCCCCGTTGCTTAAATCCACAACGAAAAATCCTTTTCCCGTATCACCTCCACTGCTATATCCTCCCCCTATGAAGCCAACCCATTTTTCATAACCATAGATTTTTACCCTGCCGATGGCCATCCGACTCCAGGATTCACCCAGGTACGCCTGAGTTTGCGGACCCCCCGCAGGAAAATTCAGCCGCCACTTATATACCGGAGTGCTCGCACTCGTAGTGGTAACATCAAACGCATAGTAACCGCAGTAGTATTGATAAGTGGAGGTGTACGTCTGGCTATAATTCGCCTCCGAATCACAGGAGGATGACGAACTCCACAAGAATCTGGAATTATTACTCGAATCCCGCACCCCTTTGCCCAGTCCGAATATCAATAAAGTCTTCCAGTCGCTGGAAGATTTGGTTGTCCCGTCCCCAGTCCCCAGCCAGGCATCCGCAACTGTCACAGGGCCATCCACGAAATAAGAATGGGTAAGGGAAGTTGGATGCGAATAATGGGCAATATATTTTAGTTTGGGTCGAAGATTGGGGGGAATGAAGCTCCATTTTTCATCTCCATCGCTGGCCCGGAAAGCATGGAATTGCCCGTCATTAGCCCCCGTAACTATGATTCTCTCCCTGTTTTTATTATTCTCGCGGAAATCCACAAAGGCCTGGGGTGAACGGATATCAATGTAATAAGCCGAAGGGCTTCCGATGGTTAGCACGCCGGAGTGGAATATGTCACCCAACTTCCATCTGTCGGGGTTGTAGGCAGATTCACCCCGGATATACCCGACGATGGCCATAGCCTCCTCGGCCGTTTGAACATCCAAATAGGTCTTCGTCTGGCCCGGGGCCCCCGCCAAAAAGGACGCTAAAGAACCTGCTTGTAGACTAAACATATTTCTGGTGGCTGGGTCCTTGGATTGCAGAACATTTCCCGCATCCCACACCTGGCTGCCCAGACTTCCGTCCGAGTTGATACTGAATTTCTTAAAGTAACCGAGCCAGAAAGGATCATTGTTGATGGGCCGGAAAGACGCCTCGTACATGAAATTTTCATCCTGGGTCCTGGAAGCAGCCACCGAAGTCACGGTGAAAGAAACCCTGGCCTCGGCAATAATATTGATTGTCCTGAGGAGAGCGGCGGAAAGTTCCTCGGATTTAGTCGTAAGAAAAGCATACCCCCTAAGAGAGGCAGTGCCTGGATCATTTGAGGTATCGGCCGCACAGGGATCGGAAGAAGCAGCAATGGCACTGGTACTTCCAGTATTGGCCAGGTCAGGGTTATCCGTTCCCCCAAGATAGGCAGCCCAGTTCAGGGTATATTCCAGATGGTCGGGCATGGCTTCTCCAAAACCAACCACAAAGACCTTATATCCCGCATCTGCCAGTGCCTTGGCCTTGGCCACGGTTGCCTTTCTCCTCTTATACTGATCAGACTGGCTCTCGCTCCCATTGCCGCTGCATGCAAAGGTATCTGCGCCGTCAGTCACCAGGATGACGAATTTCTGCCGGCAATTTTTGGCACTGTCGCTGCTCTTATTGGCATCCAGATACAGTCTGCCCTCATGCAGTGCTGCAGCTAATGGTGTCCCTCCATAGGCGCTCTCATTGTTCACCGCAGTCCATATTTCTGAGTAAGGTCTGCCGAGCTCTTTTATCAGGGAATTACACCCGCTGCTGTAACTTCCTCCTGTATCGTCGGCAGTACAATAATAGTATCTCATGTACCCGATTCTAACCCCGAGGAGGTTTTCGTCGGCAACATCAACGGACCCATCCCGGTTATAATCGAGGATGGTCTTAATGGCAGCTTTGCCCATCTCCAGACGTGTGCAACCGGGAGAAGAGCAAGTCTTTCCTGCGGGGTCCCAGTTCATACTTCCGGACAAATCCAGGATGATCAGAACGTCCGGGGCCACATCGAGTGTAAAAATTTCACTTTCATCCGCAAAACAAACGCTGGAAATGAAGAGAAAAGGACAAAGGAGTAATACTAGCCAAAGATATTTGAAATTTCCCTCGCGCAACGCCCTCCCCCTGCGACGGGGGAGGGATAGGGTGGGGGTGGACAAAGGAATTTTTTCCCCCTCCCCTCTATCCCCTCCCGCCTGGGGAGGGGAGGTTTTCTTGCATGTAAGTGTTAGAGGAAAATTCTCAGGCTGAAAGATGTAAGAATCTAATAAAACTTTTTTTACCTTAAACATAATGCTCCTTCCTTACCTGTATATGGTTGTTATGTCCACAGGTCCATAACCGATGCCCACATCGATCTGGACATTGCTGTTATAATTCGTGTTTGTTCCGATCACGCTGGCCAGATGCCTTGTCTGTCCCCATATCTCCCCTCCCCCGATGGAAAAACCTGGGTAGGGTAATGCTGCCGGGCCGGTTGTGGGGTTTGTCGGAGCTGTAATCGTGTATTGCGTATAAGCGTCCGTGTTAGAATCAACCGCCACATTGCTGACCACTATAGCAGTCGGGTTTGCCGGATTAAAATTCTGAGTCAGCCAATGAATCCCGCTCTCCGCGCCAGAAAAGGCTTTTCTTTCGCCTACAGTCCGTGAACTTACCCTTACATCCTGAGTGGTGACGCTAAAAACGAGCATCCCTAAGGCAGTAAGAATCCAAATGGCCAGTAGCGCAGCAATGAGGGCAAATCCCCCCTTTGCCAAAACCCTCGGCCGAGCCATCTTCTTATCCCCCTTAATTGAGCGCATGGTTCCTGACCAAAACACTCGTAGAATAAGTCATCTGCCGATACTGATTCGTACTCGGATCTCTCTCTTCTGTCTCCACCGCCAACGTGATATCAATCCTCCGAATACTGGCGATTTGTGTGGCATCTTTACCCGGGTAAAGCTCGTTCCCGTTGCTATCATAATACCGGAATATCGCGACCACATCTTCGCCCGGACCATTTTTGATCTCCGCCGCACTGTTGATCGCCTTTACCGTCCTCGTCCCCGCAACTGCCGTAGCCGGGTCCCCCCCCAAAAATGGCTGGGCCGGCCCGCAATTAGTGCTCCGCGTGATATACTGATTGGCAGCATCATAGGCATATCGGATGACCTCATTCTGATCCGGATCCCCTATACTCCCATTCTCCCCTATATCCATCTCCACAGTGATCGAGGTAGCCCTCGCTTCCTGAATCCCTTTATACGTCTGATTGCCCGGCACTATACAATCATTCGGATCGGCCGGTGCGCTCGGGCCTCGGACCCAAATCCCCGTCCCAAAATTGGGATTGTAGGACGCCATGCTAATCTCCATGGCCATAATCTCCAACGCCGCCCGCACATCCTGTTGCGCAGCCACCTTTCTTTCTATGCCCGTAGATGACTTCTGCCCGGAGACCATCGTAAAATAAACCGCCGACATCAAGAGAGCCCCGACAAAAAGGGCTAAAATAAGCTCGATTAGAGTAAACCCTTCCGCTCTTCGTAGATTCTCCATGGTCCTCATTGCCTAAAAGCCTCCTGTTGGGCTACCTTCAGGCTTTCTCTAATCCCTTGACCTGTCCCCCCAGGCCAGGTCACCTGGACTGTTACCCGCCAGATGCCCGCCTCGCCAGTAATAGTTGGGTCCTCTATAGTCGTTACTACCGTAAATGGAACATCTCCCTTCTTTGCCGTGCCTTGACCCCCCGGATAAACAATGGTGGGGCCATAGGTAGTTTTGCCGGAGGGAGGAGAATACTGCGGATTCATGATCTTCGCTTCTATGACCTGGAGTTGGGCTTGCAATATCCCTGAAGCTCTGCCCAGATAATCAGATTTTCCCGACAATCTCCAGGCCGATGGCTGTAAAGAGATCAGGGCCAGGACGCCAAGACTAAGCAGAAAAAGGGCGACAGACACCTCAATTAGGCTGATGCCTTTTTTATTTAAGAGCGTATTGAACATACATCCTTCCCGTAGTGCCAATAGTGATCGACGCCATAGAGCCTAGGCCATTGGTCAAAGTTAAGGTCTTATCCATCGGCGGGGCTGTGGTTCCCCGGGTCTGGAATGTAATGATCTGACCAAAGTTCATGTTGATAATCCTTATATCATCGCCAAAATATGCAGGGGTTTTCGCATCCGGCAGGCCGGGAACCGTGTAATTGTTATTGTCTATATCGAATACGACGGAAAAATTTTGGCTTTCAGAGATGGCCCTTGCTCTCAAGCTCGAAAAATCCGAAATGATATCCTTGGTTGCTGCTTTCAGGTTTCCGTTTATGGCCATTTTTCGAAACTGGGGAATGGCTATAACGGCCACAGTTACAATAATGGTAATGACGATAACACCCTCGAGGATAGTAAAACCTTTTTTGTTCTTCATTCTTCCTTTCCTGCTTTCTCTTTCCATCATGTTCGAGATATCCTGAATATTTCTACTTTTGAAAAGTTAAAAAGCAAGAATCATTCCTGAATCTGGCAAGCCAAGGCTCTTTGTCCTTTTCAATGGAGAAAATTTAATAATTTCATAAGTTTTAATCGTAATTGGGTCTTTGAAGATTGAATCTTTCTATTCAATTCAGCCGGGGAATGGGAATCCCTTCTATGAACTTTTTTAAAGAGATTATCAAAAAAAATTAAATGGCTGATCCTTTCTCTACTTAAGATCAAAGTGAACATGGATCCTTCCCGCAAAGTTTATCGTTATCGTGGCTGTAGAGTTCCGGCTATTGGTGAGAACGACATTCCCGGCTGATGATGTCCCCCGGGTCTGAAAAGTAATGGTTTTCCTACCCCCAAAGTTCGCGCTGAAAATCCTTATGCTTCCAAAGAATGCAGGTGTCTTAATCTGAATCGGTGCACCACCCCGAGGTTGAATGGTGTAATTGTTTGCCTCTTCTGCGACGCTGAACGTGATCGTATAAACCGTATTTTCAGACATCGCCTTTTGTTTCAGGCTCATAAAATCAGCGACCAGATCTCTGGCCGCTGCTTTCAGGTTTCCGTTTATGGCCATTTTTTGAAAAGCCGGAACTGCCATGGCAGCTACGATAATAAGAATGAGAGCGGTGATTACACCCTCAAGCAGGGTAAACCCCTTCTGGGTACTCGTGTCCACTTTTTCTCTTCTTCGGATCATGGCCAGAACGCCAAGGAGTCTATTTCTTTGGGGGATTCGCCGTAAGAAACTTCATTGGATTTTAACTAAGCGGGGGAGGAAAATCAATAGGAATTAATCCTGCTATCCTATGATGCCATACTCCTTCATCTTGCTGAGCAGGGAAGGATGGCTGATTTCCAATATCTTTGCAGCCTGCGAGCGATTTCCTTTTGTTTTTCTCAAAGCTTTACGGATCAACTCTTCTTCCATAATCCGACTGGCTTTCTTGATGGAAAATTCATCCCCTAAAAGATCTCTCTTCCAGGGGACACGTTCACCGAGGACCTCTGAGGGAAGGCACTCGACCCCAATTTTTTTGCCCTGAGCCAGGATCATGGCTCGTTCGATGGCATTTTCCAGTTCCCGCACATTCCCAGGCCAGGAATATTCCAACAATCTGGCCACAGCTTCCTCGGTGATCCCCTCAGTGTGCAGCCCGTGTTCAGTGTTGTATTTTTGGATAAAATGGTCCACCAAGAGTGGAATATCTTCTTTCCTTTCACGCAGCGGAGGAAGATGGATGGGAAGGACATGCAAACGATAGAAGAGATCCTCCCGGAATTTTCCTTCCCCCACGGCCTGCGACAGATCCCGGATGGTAGCGGCAATGATCCGTACATCTACAGATAGAGGATGCTCGCTCCCCAACCTTTTTACTTCTCCCTCCTGTAAAGCCCGGAGAAGTTTCACTTGCGCAGAGAGGCTCATCTCTCCCACCTCGTCTAAGAAAATAGTCCCCCGATGGGCCAGTTCAAAGCTCCCCCGTTTCTCTTTCTTGGCATCGGTAAAGGCTCCTCGTTCGTGCCCAAAAAGTTCACTCTCCAGGAGTGTTTCAGGAATTGCGCCGCAGTTCACTGTTACAAATGGCTCACTGCTCCTTGGGCTATTGTAATGAATGCACCGGGCCACCATCTCTTTGCCAGTTCCGCTCTCCCCGACGATCAAGACCGAGGCTTTATAGTCGGAGATTTTCTTGATCGTCTCGAAGACCTGCATAATCTTCGAGCTTTTGCCAATGATATTGCCAAAAGAATAATCCCGGCGGACTTCCTCGCGGAGACGCAAATTCTCCTGCCGCAAATTTTCCCTTTCTTCAGCTTTACGCAGGGTGAGGAGGATCTCATCAGGTTTAAAGGGTTTGGAGATGTAGTCGTAGGCCCCCCGTTTCATAGCTTCCACAGCCGTGTCCAGGTTTCCGTAGGCCGACATCATGATGACCGTTGGTTCGACCTTCTTTTCCTTAAGAGATTGCAGGAGCTCCAGCCCATCCATCTCCGGCATAACCACGTCAACAAGGAGGAAATCAAACGGCTCCGAATCCACCAGACGCAGGGCCTCACTACCTTTTTCCGCAGCCCGAACTTCATATCCTTCCCGCTTCAGGAGCAGGGAAAGCATGTGGCGCATGGCTTCTTCGTCATCGACGACCAGGATTTTTTTTCGCTCCATTTTTTCCCTCAAAAAACTCTTCACCGCAGAGCACACAGGCCTCCTCACCTTTATCCTCTCCCCCTTGGAGGGGGAGAGGGTGGGGTGAGGGGGGTCAGTGATCTTTGTGTTCTCCGCGGTCAAAAGATTCAAAAACTGGCAATAAAACCTTGAAGGTCGCCCCTTTCCCTTCCTCACTTTGGACTAAAATACGACCGCTGTATGACTCGATGATTCTGAGGCAGATGGCCAGCCCCAATCCTGTCCCCTCGCCCGGAGGTTTGGTGGAATAAAAGGGGTCAAAGATTTTGCCGATAGCTTCTTTGGCAATTCCTGGCCCCGTATCTTCAACATCCACCTGAATTATCGAAAGGGCCCCGCTCGGAAGAGGAGCGGGAAAAGTGCCCCTGGATCGCAGCAGGGAGTAATCCAGACCCGGAGAATCCTCTTTTCTCCGTCGGGGGGGTGCCCCCAGGATGCCTGCAGCTTCTTCCCTTCCTAAAGCCCGCGTGCTCACGCGGAGCCTTTTTTCTCGGCTGGTCTCAGCGAAATTGGAACGAGCCATAGCATCGGCAGCATTCAGGAAAAGGTTAATCATCACCTGCTGGAGCTGATGGGGGTCCCCTTTCCATTTTGGTAGGTCCTCCTGAAATTCTGTGACCACTCGGACCTCTTCCCATACCTTCTTCTGATGAGAGAGCAGGGACAGGGCGCTGGTGATAACCTCGTTCACATCCACCACCTCTCCTCCTCTGGAGGCGCGCGAAAAATTCAGGAGCTCGCGGACGATGCGCCGGATACGCTCGGCTTCGCTCTCCGCTCGCTTAAGAATCTCCTTCTCCTCCTCTTTCCCTAAATCGCCTTTAGAAAGTAAATCTAAGTAACCCAGGATGGCTCCCGTAGGATTTCCCACCTCGTGCGCCACACCCGCGGCCAGGCGTCCGATGGAGGCTAATTTCTCCGAACGGATGACCTCATCCTGAGCCTGGCGCAGCTCGCGGTTGACCCGTTCCAGGGAGCGGATGTACTCTTCCACTTTCGCCCGGTCCTCCCGTAGCCGGGAGGCCATGCGGTTGAACGAAGAAAATAGTTTGCCTACTTCATCCTCGCCCGAAGGCTCGCTGGTGGAGTCTAAATTTCCTTCGGCAATTTTTTCGGACATCTGCACCAATTTCTTCAGGGGGTTGACGATGACCCGCGAGAGCAAGAAACTTCCCACCACGATGAGCAAGAAAGCGTCAAGCAGGATGTACAGGAAAACAGTGGCCTGAGAACGCGAATGGGTTTCGCGTATATCATCCAAGGGAAGCTCTCCGCGCAGCGCTCCCAGGGTCTTCTCCTGGATAATAAGAGGGGCAGAGAAAAGGAGGGGCTTCATTTTCATCAAAGAAAAAGATTCGCCTTCACCGAAACCATGGGCCAAAATCTTCCCTGTTTCCAGGGCTTTCTCCAAATCTTCATCGCGTAGGACTTTGCCCACCCTGTCAGGGCGCGAATCCGCCACCACCCGAAACTCCCGGTTGACCACCGAAAAGTTGGAGAGCAACTGGCTCTGGGCTAAGAGAGTTACCACTCGTTGTAATTTCTCTGGAGGATTGGAGCTATCGGAGATTTCCACAAGGCTTTCGGGTCCCAGATCTTGGAGAAACCGTTGCAGGGAGGCCATCATCTGCTTCCCTCCCACGACCTTCTGCTGTAGTAGGTTGCGCTCCTCGACCTTAAGGAATAGAATTCCCACCAGGGTCAGCACCCCCACCATCAACACAGTCAGGGTGAAAACAATCTCAATGCGGATTCCCGGTCGAAAACTCCAAGCCATTTTCTATTCCTTAGCCACAGAGGTCACAGAGAGCACAGAGTTATAAAGAAATTCTTTTCACCCCATCAACAAGTCTTTTCTGGCCGAAATTGATTAACAATGCCCGTTTAAGCCCTGTACTCTTCAGATATGACAATACTTGCGCCGTGAAAGCATCCTCGAGCTTGCGCACAGACTTTATCTCAACGACAACCTCTCCATTTACCAACAGGTCAATCCTCAACGACTTCCCCTCCCTTGACGGGAGGGGTGAGGGGAGGGTGTAATACTCTGCCGGATCAATTCTAATACTCCCACGATATTTGTCAAAACTTCGTTATCCCAGAATCGTAAAACTTTAAAACCTTGTTCCCTAAACCATTTATCTCTTACACCGTCTTTAGACTTCTCCTCCATATGCTGTCCACCATCGATTTCAATGACCAGCCGTTTCTCATAACAAACAAAGTCTACAATGTAATTGCCAATTGGTTCTTGCCTTCGGAATTTAAGTCCTTCGAACCCCTTTGCCTGCAAATATTTCCAGAGTTTCCTTTCTGAATCCGTAAGATTCTTCCGGAGAGTTTTGGCCATCTCGTTAATGTGCATTGCCAAGTCTTGCCCACCCCCACCCTCCCCTCCCCCATCCAGGGGGAGGGTTAGTCATATTGGAGCTCATTGATTACCCATGCAATTCCCGAAGGGCTCAAATTGAATCCATCTGACCGAAAGTTCATGACATAGCGCTTCCTCGTAAATTGATTCCAGGAGACCAGGCCCTAAGATTCGGTGCACTTCGATGGCTGAGGAAATTATTCGTTCTGTTAAAGGATCTGCCATTCTCTGTGTTCTCTGTGTCCTCTGTGGCAAAACGTTTTTAAGCCGTTCCCTCAGTTCAGGTACCAGTGAATCAGCTCTGGGCCGAAAAAGATATAGGCCAGGGCAGCAAAGGCCAAAAAAGGGCCAAAGGGTATGGCGTAATGCCTTCCTTGTCTATGGATCATCATAGCCACTCCGCCAATTAAAGTCCCCGCGAGGGAGGCAAAGAAAAGCGTGAAAAGGATGGCCTTCCAGCCGAGCCAGGCTCCGATCATCGCCAAGAGTTTGACATCTCCACCGCCCATTCCTTCCCGCTTGGTGAGGGCTTCATAAACAAAGGCCACCAAATAAAGGGATCCTCCTCCAGCGAGGATCCCGATTAACGAATCTTTTACGGTCGCCAGCGACCCAAATATCGCTGCCAGCAAACCGAGGGCAATGCCCGGAAGGGATATTAAATCCGGGATAATCCGGTGATCGAGATCAATGAAGGTGATCACGATCAAAGCGGCACATAGAGCAAAGGAAGAGAAAAAGTTGAAGGATAGGCCAAATTTTAAGAAAAGCGCAAAAGCAAACCCACCTGTCAAGCCTTCCACAAGAGGATAGCGCCAGGAAAACCTCTCTCGACAATTCCGGCATCTCCCGCGAAGAAAAAGATAGCTCACCAAGGGAATATTGTCATAACCTCGGATGGGGGCCCTACAATGAGGGCAGAAAGAGCGGGGAGATATTAGGGAAAGATCCCGGGGAAGGCGATAAATACACACATTCAGAAAGCTACCCACGCAGCAGCCCAGTAAAAAAATGAATAGTTTCATGATTTCCAAACCAGCTCTCTCCCCCGCATTGTCAAAAACTAACCACAGCCCGGCATACCCGCGACCAAAAGAAATCACTCCCTCCTTTACCCTGTGCAGTAATCGAATCTACTCCACAGGGCAAGCCCTCCCCCCTCAGAGGGGGAAGGTTTGAAAAAATTGATTACATCCTTCTCCCCCTTATCGGGGTCCGGGAGCGGGGGGCGGTGAGCGCTGGCAGCATCGGCGGGAGAAGACTCTGCTAAATGGTTCAGCCGTCGATCCAAAAAGGGAGGCGGGGTGCTTTTTCCCGCCTGATCCATGGAAGAATAACTGCCTCATGATGCCAAGCGAAGCGCCTCCCGCTGCCGGACCTGCGAAGGCCATCTGGTGTTACGCCAGGTTCTGCAACTTGGAACTAGCATAATTTTTTCACACGTTCAGGGAGGGGTGGTTTCACCTCTTCTACTCTTTGAAACGATATTTTAGCAAAGTCCAGATGGCCTTAAAACCATCCCTCCAGGTAATCTTTTTCCCTTCGCTGTAATCCCTCCCGGAATAGGTAATTGGCACTTCATATAGCTTTAATTTCCGCTTCAATATCTTGGCCGTGATCTCTGGCTCGAAGTCAAATCCCTTGGCCTTCAATTGAATATTTTTGATTACTTCCGCCCTGAAGGCCTTAAAACCAACTTCCATGTCCGAAATCATGGAGTCAAAAAGCAAATTGGTCAACAATGTCAAAAACTTGTTAGCCGCATAGTGCCAAAAAAGGAAGGCGCGATGGATGCCCAAGAATCGTGTCCCATAAACGGCATCCGCCCCATATTGTAGAATCGGTGTAATGAGAAGCGAATACTCTTCCGGCTGATACTCCAGATCGGCATCCTGGATGATGACTATATCTCCGGTCACCCGTGCGAGGGCAGTATTAATGGAGGCTCCTTTGCCGAGATTTTGCCGGTGGTAGAAAATCCGGATGGGTTGGGAGGCCCAGTCCTTTTCGATCCCCTGTAAAATTTCGCCAGTGCCATCTGTAGAGCCATCATCCACGACAAAGATCTCTTTGCTCACGCCTTCCATTTTGACTTCCAGAACTCTCCGGAGAATGGTCTCGATCGTATTTTTTTCGTTATAAGCAGGGATGATCACAGATAATTTCATGGCCCGGAAGAATTTCTCCAGCTCTTTAAATGCCCAACTAAATAAAAAATACCAACTCTTGACAGCCCGGGACCGAGGGGTGAGCGCCGCACCCCTTCCCTAAATGGAAAAAGTAGATTCTGAGCCAGCCCATGAAAGAACCACTGCCTCATTCTGCAAGCGAACCCTTTGGCCCCGGGCTAAAAAAATTTTTCATCATTCGGGGGTGCCTCTGGCAATGGGAAATTAGTCTTTCTCAAATGCCCCTTAAGGTTATAAGTTTCTTTGCCGAAAGTTATAAATGACGAACAACCTGAAATAACTTATAATACTTCAAATAAAACCAGACTGCCAGGGTTAAAAGAGGCAATCTCTCGTAAAATGGGATCGGTAAATTCCTCGAATTTCTTTAAAAATAGATTTTCTATCCTCCTTACGGTATTTATCGCCGCCCTGGCTTTAAAATTACTGGTCTTTTTTTTAGTGACCGAGCCGATCATTTTCTATAAATACCCTTATTTTGCCGAGCGGATCAGCAAGGGCGTTGATATCGGGGAAAGGTTCCTCGATTTGAGTCCTTTATACCTCTACGCCAATGTGCTCGTTTACCAAGTCTACGGAAAAAATTGGGAAGCCATGGCAGTATTGCAAATACTCCTGGGAAGCCTTAACTGCCTTCTCATCTACCTCATCGGCGAAAAAATTTTTGGGAAGGCTGTGGGAATCGTTGCCGCTATCCTCTTGCTGCTTTACGGAAATCTGACCCTGATCGAATTAACTCTCGAACCCGAGTCCTTTGTTTTATTTTTAAATTCCCTTTTAATCCTCCTTTTAATCCAGGCTAAAGATGGAGCTGCGGCAGGCAATAAACTCTCGAAGTGGTTTTTGGCCGGGGTACTCATCGGCCTCTCCATTATTACCAAACCCAATGGTCTGCTTTTCATCCCCATGGCGATTCTTTGGATCTGGTGGGGAACTTTCAAAAGGGGCACACAGTTCAAAGCGACCCTCTCTCTTCTATTGGGAATCGCCCTCTTGATTTCTCCCATCACTATAAGAAATTACTTAAAATTCCAGGATTTCATCCTGGTTACGGCAGATGGGGGAAAAGTCTTCTTCCACGGCAACGGACCAGGGAGTACGGGAATGGAGCGCGCTGATTTACCCGACCAAGGGTTTGCGGAAGAGGGACAGGCAGAACCGGATTATGCTCATCTCCTCTTCAGAAAGACCGCCAGGGAACTAACCGGGCGCCCCCTTAAACCTTCCGAGTGCTCCCAATTCTGGCTCTCCTATACCTTGGATCACATCTGGTCCCACTCTTTTTCCGCCTTTGTTCTCGATCTCAAAAAGTTCTTCTATTTTTGGGCAAACTACGAGGTCCACGACATTGATTCAGCTTATAAAAACTACCGGACGATTCAAACCTGGCCTCTTCTCCCTTTCGGGATTATATCTGCCCTGGGTATTTTGGGAATGGGGCTTTCCCTTAAAAAATCCTGTCAGGCTTTTCTGCTCTATTCCATGGTTCTGATCTATCTCGTATCTGTAGTGGTCTTTTTTGTGACCTCCCGTTACCGATTGCCTGCTGTACCTTTCCTATCAATCTTTGCAGCTTGTACCCTCACTTTTCTCTCTAATAAATTGCGTGAGAAGCGCATCCAGACCTTCCTGGTTTACTCTGGATTGTTTGTTTCTCTCTTCTTGGGAACGCATTTCCTCTTCCGAAAGGACTTCGAGACCCTCGACCGGTGGCAGAGAGCCACGAGAATTCATTACTCCCTGGGGGGAAATCTCCTCTTTAAAAAGGGCCTTTATCGCGAAGCCATCCAGGAGTTGGAAAAAGCCATTACCCTGGAGCCAGAATTTGCCCCCGCCTATAACCGGCTGGGAATGTCCTATGCCATTCTCAGCGATTATGAGCGTGCTGAAAAATATTTCTGCAAAGTCATTGAACTATCCCCAGGAATCGATCAAGGGTATTTGAACCTGGGGCTGCTGTATGAGCTAAAGGGGGAGCCATCAAAGGCTTTGCCCTTATTGGAGAAAGCCTATTCCTTGAACCCGGAAAACCCCAAGACCAAAGAACACCTGCAAAGATTCAAGCCTAGGGAAACAAAAGGATAACTTGCCACAGAGCCCACCGAGAACTCAGAGTTGGAAATGGTGTAATTAAAAAGCTATGCGAATAGCGCTAAGCGCCGAGGTTTTCCGTATCATCCGTGCTCTCTGTGGCATCAGGCTACGGTGATAAATTTATTTTGGGGCACTGAACTGCTGGTAGGACACCATCGAACGATAATAATCGTTGGTCTCAAAGAGGGACCGATGCGTACCAATGGCCACGAGACGATTTTCGTTCAGCAGGAGAATGCGATCTGCATCCCTTATAGTGGAAATTCGGTGTGCCACCACAAAGAGGGTCTTGCGCTTGAGGAGGGAAGGCAATGACTGGAAGATAGACTTCTCCATCGTACTATCCAACGCCGAGGTTGGCTCATCCAGCACCAGGATGTCTGGATCTTTGACCAGCGCCCGGGCGAGGGCCAGGCGCTGTTTTTGTCCCTCGGACAATCGGACACCCTTTTCTCCGATCTGGGTTTGGTAGCCTGCGGGAAGACTGATTACGAAATCGTGGATTCCAGCCACCCGGGTAGCCCCGAGGATCTGCTCCTCTCTGGCATCGGGGTTCCCATAGCAGAGATTGTCCCGAATGGTTCCGGACAAAAGGAGGGGAGCTTGGGATACGTACCCAATCCGCTGCCGCAGAGAACCCACCTGGTAAGCCGAAGCCGGAAGCCCATCGAAGAAAATATCTCCCAGAGAGGGCTTGTAAAAACGAAGAAGGAGACCCAACAGTGTCGTTTTGCCCACCCCGCTGGGGCCGACAATGGCCACCCGTTCTCCGGGTTGGATGTGGAAAGAAAGATCGCGAAGAACGAATTCGTGAGAATTATAGGAGAAACAGACATTCTTAAACTCGACCTCCCCCCTCAGCCGATTTACCGCTTTCCCAGTACCCACATTATCTTCCGGAACAATGTCGAAAAGAGCAGAAACGCGCTCCAATGATGCCCTGGCATTTTGCAGCTGGAGGTTAGCCGTGGCCAGGAATTCTGCCGGGCTGAAAACGTATCCCAGGTAGGCTTGGAAGGCTAATAAAGAGCCCAGACTCCAATGGCCCTTGATTACCCAGTACGCCCCCAGGGCCAGAACGATGGCGCGGGCAAATGCGGGCACAGACCCGATGGCCAGGCTGGCGAGGGAGTTTAGGGTAGATTGTTCCAGGGAAATCTTTAAAGATTTTTTCAGTTCGATTATCAAGCGCCCGGCTGTGGAGACTTCGGAGGAGAAAGCTTTAATCAGGGAAACGGAGGAGAGCGCCTCCTGGAAACCGCTGGAGACATTGGCGTGCTGTTCCATGGAGTGGTGGCCAAGGACATGCATCTTGCTGGAAAAATAGCGAACTCCCAAAATGATTGCCGGCAAAAAGACCAGGATCACAATTGCCAGCCTCCATTCCAGGTAAAATAGGAGTACCAGGCCTCCCCCAAAACGCAATAAATTTTCGATGATGGATACCATGGTGCTGGAAAAAAACATCTGCAATCCATGGACATCGCAGGAGAGGCGGGACATGAGATACCCCGTCTGATGGGCGTCAAAAAAAGCCTTAGGGAAGCGCAGAGTCCGATTGAGGAGGTCTTGCTGGATGTCGAGAATGACTTCCTGTTCAAAGCGGGTGAAATAGAATGATTGCAGAAAACCAGCCAGCTTGTTCCCCAGCGAGATCCCGATTAAGAGAAGGAGAGCCATAAGTAGGAGGTGCAATTGGCGGCCCAGGATGACATCATCGATTAGAAAACGAAAAATCAGGGGCTGAGGAAATGAAAGGAGGGAGGTCAGAACAATGAGCCCAGCACCCAAGGCCCCCCTGCGCCAATGGCGGGCGGCAAAAGGATAGAGATTCTTGAAGTTGGTCTTGATCCCGGAATAACCCTCCCGACCGGCGATGCGATCGTCCGGCAATTTCCTGGAGAGTCCGCCCTTTAAATAGGTAAACCAGCTTTCCATATCTTCAAAAATTATCTACTTGAGCGGGATTTTGGGGCAGGGAGGTAAGGTTAACGAAAAGGCGGAAGGGTCTCTGAATTTGCCATTCAGCCTTCCCCGGAAGAAGTCTACCGATCAGGCGATGCCCCATGACCAACTGTAGCTCCATTCCCTCAGGTCGGTTAAATAAAAGAATTCTCGGCCTAAATATTTCATTCAGCCTTTTGGTTAAAAAGGCGGAATGAGATAGTCTATGGTAAACAGGTCGGAGCAAAAAAGATATCCCTGTATCAAAAAAGCGAATGGATCGGATAATAAATGTGTATAACTGTCCCCTCGGCGCGCCAAATATTCTACGTCTATTACCTCTTTTTTGCGCATAGATCACACGGCCGATGATATTATGAGGATGGAGTACCCATGGATCAATATTATTGTTGTTGTCCCCCCTGGTTCTGATTCCTTCCGAATCAACGGAGATGACGCGGTGGGTTATTTTGCGTCCTCCTTCAGGAGAAAGGAAAACGATCACATCTCCACGGCGAATTTTTTTACCACCGTAGGGAATGACGAGAAGTTCATCCCCAGCCTCCAGCGTAGGATTCATGCTCGGGCCAATATAATTAACATTTTTTTGTTCCCTTGGTTTCATCTGTTGAACCAATCAAACCAATTCCACTTTTTACATAATAACCTCTTCCATTTTTTCCCAAAACCGGCCATCCAGGCTAACCTGAAGTTTGTACGCCGGCACGGTCTTGGCCAGCTCGCAGGCGTTGTCGAATAGCTTCTTTCTGAGCTCCCTTTCCTCCTCATGGTGTAAATTAAGCCAGTTTCGCTGACATACCTGGGCCGCTGATTGATTAAGCATTATTGCCCCCTCTCCCTGCCCCACAGGGATAGCCTCGTCGGCCTCTGATTGTTCAAGAAAAAATAGTGCAGATAATTGGACATGCCGTTGTACATCCCATGTGCGTTCACCATGCTTCCAGAGATAATTACTCCAGGTCGGAAATGGGTGTGCCCGGTACTGATTCTGAAGGTCCAAAACAATGAGCGTTTCATCATCACACAGGACTTGCCATGGGGACGGTATCCGCCGGCAGCACGTGGATTTTCCTGTGCCCCCGGGTGCCGCCAAAACCACGCCCTTGCCATCCGTTTCAATAAGGGCTGCGTGTAGGGGAAGACCTCCCCTGTTGATGGTTCGCTCATAAATGGGATTGAGGAATTCTTGCATCTTTATGATTTCCATTATCTCCTCTCCCTCGCCACCAAGGTCACAAATAAGGTCTTGCATATTACTGTGATACAAAAACCGTATTGTACTTTGGTCTTCCACTTTCCACCCATTCTCTCCTCGTACTACGATAAGTCTTGGGTAATTATCTGATTTAGAGCCTTTCAGTTGCATAATTGTGGCAATCTTAAGGACCCAAGCATGGGCCGCCGGTGAACCCACCATAAGCCAGCCCATCCCATCTGCCAGCTCCAAAGAACTCCTATACCAATCATGAAGTGCAACAATTTCCCTCGAGTTACTCATTGTTATCAAATATCTCCTGAGCTATATCCCATTTCACGCCTTGGGCTAACGATTCCCTGACTCTCCTTATAACCTCTCAGCAAATCTACGCAGTAAGAGTAGCTCGCCACCCCTATCGTGATTACGTCCCTACTGTTCCACCGCCCGTGCAAGCGCCTGCCTTTGCTCCAGAAGAGCACATTAGCGGCCCCCCCGAGCTACCCGAATAGCACCAATTGGCGCTCGCCCCATTGACGCATGATTCGCGCCCAGAGCCATTGCTGCAGGTGGCCCCGGCGGCCGTTGCATATCCATTCAAGCTTATCAATTTTGGTTGCTCATATCTCATCATATTTTTCTTCATTTCCTTCTCCTTGAAGCGTTCTAGCTTTTGTCATCCATGGTTTGCCACCTGTAAATTCCCCGGAGGTATCCGAGATCTCGGAAAGAGTCCTCGTTTGTGGGCTTCCTCACAAAACCAGAATGGTGCCCAGATATTCTTGCTGCGATAATAATTCTGGGCGACACAGCTTCCAAGACAAATATTCCTCATGAGACATTCGCCGCAAATCCCCCCAAAGCGCTGGGGCAGTCCCGCTCGCAATTCCCGAAGCACAGGTGTGTTGTCCCAGACCTCTTCCAGACGATCTATAGAAGCATGGCCGAAGACGAGCTCCGGAACCGTTTCTCCGATACCACAAAGGGCATAGGACCCGTCTGCGAGAACCCCAAGAATACCCAGAATTCCACAGACTCCGCATCCATCACCATTGTTTCCAAATATTTTACCCATCGGACGAAAAGCCAGGGGATGACTGTAATGCAGTCGCAACTTGGTCGAAGCTGAAAGGATATTTTCGACCCAATTTCCCAAATCCACAATCTCCTCAATACTCAGGGCCTCGCCTGCCTCGTGCATCTTCTCTCCCCTGGCCGTGGGCTGCACGATGTTGAATTTGACCGATCCAGCACCCAGGGATTCAGCCAGACGCACCACCGCCGCCATCTGGTCTTTGTTCCGATGCATGAGCGCCATGATAATCTGGGGCCTGAGCCCAGCCTCAACAAGATTCCGGATGCCTTCCAGGGCAGCATCGAAACAGCCCGCTACCCCTCGCACCCATTCATGAGTTTCAGAATCCGCCCCGTCCAGGCTCACCGAGACAAAGGTGTTTTTACAGCTAGCCATCTTCCGGGCCAGCTCAGGCGTGCAGAGGATTCCGTTTGTTTCTACTGTCAGATTAAGGTCTTCAGCCTTGATAACCTCTAAGATCTCCCTGATTTGCCGATGGAGAAACGGTTCACCACCCGTCAACTTGACGCCCGTCAGGCCCAAGGGTTTTGCCTGCTCAATGATGGATCGAAAGAGGTCCGGCTCTAGCGAAGGATAGGTGTTGTCCCCGGTTTGGTACCTGGGGGCAATCCAGCAGTGACGGCATGCAAGGTTACATCCCTCAGTCAGGTAAAAATAGATCATGTTCAAAGGATAGGTTCGTGTTTCTGCGACTTTTTTTTCAACTGTGCTCATCAAAATCCTCTTCGGGCAGTCTTCCCCCTTGTCCCAGGAATCGCCTGAGACACGCATCCGGGCTGGGATGATTCACCTCACCCCAGAGCGTATAAGCCAGGGCAGGGCAACTACCCGTGCAGTAGTTGATGTACTCGCAACCCTGGCAGAATTCGAATGTATTCAATGGAATGTTGCGCCGCTCCCTCAGCTTTTTTAATTCTGGATGATGTTGCCAGATATCCTTGAGGTTATCTCTATTGATCCTTCCCAGTTCTATATGAGGCATCTGACAGCATGGGACAATGACTCCATCAGCCCGCACACCTATCTGCTTCAATGGACCACCGCAACCGGTAAGGTAACCCCGCCCAGGGATGCTATCCTTTCCCTGCTGACGAACCCGCAGTATCTCAAGCCAGTCCCTCGCCTCGGCAAGAGGACCAGCAGTGGCACTGATGCGGCCGTTGTATTTTTGATTGAGTTTCAAAAGAGTCTCCATAGCAAGGGAACGTTCTTCCACCGTAAGCTGGACCTGTTCAGCATTCTTCTTGCAGAGGCCCATATAGGAGGCAGAGTTCGTTGAAAACCCATGAAGCCCAATTTCTTCTAAAAGCAACTTGGCAATGCCTTCGAGATCCCGAACATTCTGCCGGTGAATGGTGACTCTTACCGTAACGGGGACATGATATTTCTGGAGGAACTTTATCCCGTTGACTGCCCGAAAGAAATTCCCCTCCCCACGAAAAGCATCATGGGTGATCGGGATTGAGCCATCGATGGAGACCTGCACACTATCACAGCGTCGCGTTGCTGCCAAAAAAGAGGCCATCTTTTCAGTGATCAGGGTTCCGTTACTCAGGATATTAAAACGCATCCGGTTTTTGACAATTCCCTCGACGAGCTCGGGCAGATCATCCCGAAAAAATGGCTCTCCCCCTGAAAGCATTACACTCATAACCGCGCAACGATTCAGTTCTTCAAAGAACCGGAGCCACTCTTCCTTTGGTAAGTCCTGACCGACGTCGCCCGCACTGGTAAAGTGGCTGCAGTACGCACAGGTCAGGTTGCATCTGTTGGTTATGTCCAAATCCATAGATTTTGGAATGCTCATTATTCTCATTATCTTAACCTCAGCCTTACTTCTTATGCCTTCTTCACTTCATATCCTGCCAATCCTCGTTTAACCAGGTCGCCGATGAATTCCTGGATATGTTTCTCTGCCTCTTCTGGCACGTCTTCGGCATTCTCGCGCAGCTCTTTCAGGATGTCCTCCAACCTATGGCGGCCGTCCATACGTTTCCATATGAATACACTCACTGGATTAAGCCCAAAGGCATTGCCGGAATCAGGGTCGAAAAGAATGGCCCAATCATCAAACTCCTCTCGAAGCACGACCAAAGGATTAGCTATGGGCTTACTGTAATCAAGCATGGCTGCATTACCTCCTTTTATGCTTTTCGGCTGTCCTTCCACCAAATTTGAGCAATCCGCGAACGATGCTAACCCCTCCTGATCTTTATACCAGGGAGGTTGGGGGGATTTGAAAGTTATTTTCTGCGTAATTTGATCCATCCGCCGAAAAAATATATGTAATATCTTGCACTTAGAGGCTTCATTTAACTATCCCATAGCTGATGTAGTAATTTGACAAATTTTTGACGCAAAGACATAAAAACAACCTCTTTTCATCCGATGATCACCCCCCTCATTCTCAACTTCAGGCGATTTTGCCAGGTCCCTCATTGGTGGTTACCTGGGTCCCCTGTCCATATGGGGGGATAGAAGGGGGGGTAGAAACCGCTCGAATCAAGGTTCAAATTCGTCAAAAGTCAAGCAGAATCATATAGATAAAATGGCAAGAATCGGGAAACGCTCATTGAGCCTCAAGAGATAGCTTAGCTATTTCCGAATTATTGGTTACCCTTTTTCTTGGCGCTTATTCTCCTCTCTCTGAATTCCTTATCTCGCTGGAAGCAAAATTCAGTATGAAATATACTTATAAGCAGCAAATTGAATGCCAAACCTATGGGGCAAACAATCCATTCAATCTATATTGAATCCAAAATTCAGCCCGAGAAGTGTCAAAAAGAATTGAGTGATATGGCATTTTTCTCTTTTTGATTTGGCATTCAAAAGGATTCCCATTAATATTACACATAGAAGGTGTGTAATCAGGAGGGATAAATATGGTGAGAATAAATGCAGTCTTGCGGGAAGAAATCGTTGAGGGGATTGATGAGATCGCCAAAGAAACGGGGGAAAGCAGGAGTTCCCTGCTTCGGGAGGCCGCCCACCTGCGTATTCCGCACCAAAGCGTCCACGCATTCCGATCCAAACCGTCCACTGAATCCGATTGAAATCGTCCATTCATTCCGATCCAAATCGTCCACCTGTTCCGGAGCAGATCGTCCACTTTAAAGG
>Ga0315314_1000410_pt1 | contig 49579 bp, 47 predicted proteins | sample TDP9_MG_FD_203631 | JGI IMG/M metagenome (GOLD analysis project Ga0315314, IMG submission 203631) | Freshwater sediment microbial communities from Lake Towuti, South Sulawesi, Indonesia - TDP9 | ecosystem: Environmental > Aquatic > Freshwater > Lake > Sediment | place: Indonesia: South Sulawesi... | reverse complement strand
TCAAATCATGACCTACAGCGGCGAACTCCCCAAACCCACATCCCTCCTAAAAACATGGCTCTCAAGACAACTAGACATACCCGAAAAGAAAATTCTAGAAGGAATATTAGCCATAGGCTAAGCTCTATAGGGTTTTATGTTTGTATATTCGTAGTATTCAGTAATGTTTTTATAGGAGACACATATCTTAAGTCTTACGATGCAGCATTGGAGGGCTAAGGTTGAAGGCTATGCCACTTGCAGCCAAGAATTGTTTTTCCGTTTTTCGAAGCCTTCTCCTTTCTCCTCGATGACGGAAATGGGCTGTGGGTGGTTTAGCCAATAAGCTATGAGGCTCTCCAATCTGAAGGTGTGAAAGTATTGAGCGAGAATGAGCGTGTGGTGCAGAAGGTGCGTGAGGAGTTTGCGAAGTTTGAGAAGACTATGGAGGAACTATATTTTTTGAAGCGTGTGGCTCAGGATTTGAGGAGTTTTAGGGAAATGGTGAAGCTGAGAAAATACGACTAGGCATTTGCAGTAGTATCTTTATTAGTGTTGCGCTGGTTTTGAGGCTGAGGAAAAGCATAACTTAGATAAGTCAGCGTTTATTTTTGATGAAAATGGAGTTGGTTTGATGCTTAGACTGTTTAATACCCTTACTAAAAGGAAAGAGGTTTTCAAGCCGTTAAGAAAGGGTGTTGTAACGATGTATAACTGTGGTCTAACGGTTTACGATTATGCCACTATAGGGAATTTGCGTGCGTTTACTTTTGCGGATATTTTGCGAAGATATTTGGAATACAAGGTTTTCACGGTCAAGCAGGTTATGAATTTTACAGATGTTGGGCACATGTTTGAAGATGTTGACATTGGTGAGGATAAAATGGAGGCGGCAGTAGCGAGAGAAAAGAAAGACCCATGGACTGTTGCTAAGTTTTACATTAAGGAGTTTATGGAAGATGCTGAAAACATGAATCTTGAGGAGCCGATGGTTAGGCCTAGAGCCACGGAGCATATTAAGGAGATGATCGAGTTAGTGCAGAAGTTAACTGAGAGGGGATATGGCTACGTTGTGAATGGTTCTGTCTATTTTGATGTGACGAAGTTTAAGGATTATGGGAAGCTTTCTGGGAATACGATTGAAAAGTTGAAGCTTGGCGCTGGAGGACGAGTGGAGTTTAATCCTGACAAGAGGAATCAATTTGACTTTGCGCTTTGGATTAATGACCCCAAGCATATCATGAACTGGAAGTCGCCTTGGTGTGAAAAGGGTTATCCAGGATGGCATGTTGAATGCTCGGCGATGGCTATGAAGTATCTGGGAGAAACCTTAGACATTCACAGTGGTGGAGTGGATAATCTGTTTCCTCACCATGAGAATGAGATTGCGCAGAGTGAGGCAGCTACGGGTAAGAAGTTTGTGAATTATTGGCTTCATAATGAGCATTTGCTTGTTGAAGGGCAACCGATGCATAAAAGTCTTGGCAACTATTATACGTTGAAGGATTTGCTTGCTAAGGGTTATGATCCTAAGGCTATTCGGTTTTTGCTTATGTCGACTCATTATCGGCAACAGTTAAACTTCACTTTTGAAGGATTGAAGGCTGCGAAAGGCGCAGTTGACCGTTTGACGAATCTGATGTATAGGTTGATGGACGCGGATGGGAAGGGTTGCGGGCAGAAGACAAAGCGGTTGATGAATCATGTGAAAAAGGATTTTGAGAAGGCTATGGATGATGATTTAAACATTGGTATTGCGTTGGCTGTGATATTTGATTTTGTTACTGAAGTGAACAAACTATTGGATGATAACATGCTTAGTAGAGAAGAAGCAGCAGAAATCTACAAGCTAATGATGAAATTTGACAAGGTTCTTGGTGTGATTGGCGAGGCTAAGAGGAAAGAGAAATTGCCTAAGGAGGCTGAGGAACTTATTCAGAAGAGGGAGGAGGCTAGGAAAGCTAGGGATTGGCAGACTGCTGACAAGATTAGGGAGCATCTTAAGGCTATGGGTATTGTGATTGAGGACACGCCTCAAGGAGTTAAATGGCGAATTGAGAAACGTTAGGCTATGCACAGTATATGCTTTACTGGCATAGGGGTGGCCTGCGGGAATAGGTTAAACTAGGCGTCGCCAACGAATTATTAGCCATAATTTCACATCGATTCGATTTTCTTCAAGAAATAGATAAGTTTTTGGCTTCTTACGTTAACTTAGCCGCGCGTGCTTTTACTAGAAATGAAAACAAACGCAGAATCTCATTCAATCGTATTGTTTGATTGGGTAAAACTTTACCCCTACTTCAACCCTGCACTCATAGGCGATTTGAAAGAGAGAGTCTTCCAGGGAGTCCGTGAGGTTCAAGCCAGAAACTAAAGGATTAAGTGTAACTGTGAGCAATATTCATTGGGAGATTATTCTGCGGCTATACGTTGAATCCAAAAAGGTTGAACTAGTAGAATACGTTATACCCTATACAGACACGGAAGTGGCACTACACCATGGTGGCATGTACGTATGCAGAAGTAAAGGGAATGCCAAGAGTTTATCAGCTGAGGATAATGAGGCAATTGAATATCTTAAAGGGAAAAAACTGTCCTTCAGTTTGGTAGATCTTTCTGAATGTTCGTTTAAGGTTAAGCTTACGGCCAGAATAAGTGGAATAATCAAAACACCCGTGCTAGTCTGTGAAAATGGTTCTAGACTAAAAGGCATTGAAGAGATAAGAACTTATTTTTAGAGTACTTTTACCTTGCATTAATAACCGATTTGAATAAGAGAAAAAAGGCAATTATTTTTAGCCATGCCAGATGTGAGGTAGGATTCCAAATAGAGATGAGCGAGAAAACTAATCGGTGCAAAAGAATGAGCCTACTAAGCTGTCAAGTAAATTCCGACTCTTACGGCAGCGGCAATGCTGTCCGCGTTGTGGAAAACTATGCGTAACTCGGAGCCCGAAATATCATAGGTTTTGCCCCAATTTCCGGCGTTGGGTGTCAGCGAGTTCAGATCGATGATGTCAATGCTATATCCGACTGGTCCGAACGTGTCCTTGACGAAGCATTGGACGCTTACACACATTAGCCGAATTTGGGAAAGCATACACCATTCTAGTGGCTTTGCGGTACCCGATTGAAGACTTGGTTGCTGTCCAGATGTTTGTGTGGGATAAAACTTTACCCCAACCAACCAAAAATATGATGATTGACTAGGCATAGTTTTCGCACGGCATCCTGCGCGGGAATCATGTTCTTTGATTTTCCCGAAAGAGTTTGAGCAATCGTCAGTGCGATGTTGATTCGAAAGTCATATTTCCTTCGTTCTGAAAGATGTAGCGCGGGGAGTGGGCATATTGATTTCAGAAGATGTGGTAAGGTGGTTGCTTGAACCAGAAAATCCTTCACTGAGATACAGGACCATGGTAGAGTTGTTAGGTAAGTCCTCGGATGACCCTGAAGCCATCGAATGTAAGAGACAAATTGCCGAATCTATTCCAGTGAAAGGCTTGTTAAGTGAAATGCACCCTGATGGATATTGGCTTCAAAAACATCCGAGAACAGGCAAAATGCTTGGTGATGGAGTTGAGTACGGAAGCTTTGGAACAACTCATTATTGTCTATCATACTTGGCTGAGCTTGGCATGGATAGAACTAATGCTCAAGTAGCCAAAGCTGCAGAAAGATATCTGAATCTTCAAAAAGAAGATGGCGATTTCTATAAGCATTTCTCGTGCCTGTTGGGTTTGAACATAAGAACTTTCACCATGTTAGGATACAGAAACGATTCACGAGTGAAAAAAAGCTTAGACCTGTTGCTTAACACTGAAAGACCTGACGGTGGCTATCTCTGCGATATGCACGAAGGCAAATACAAAACAAAACCTGCGAAAAGCTGCATTCGAGGAAGCGTAAAGGCTGTGCTAGCTTTTTCATATCTTCCAGAATACTGGAAGCACGATAGAATCAGGAAGATCGTTGACTACTTTTTACTTCGTGACGGAATATTCAAGAGAACTAATCTGAAAGAGTTTGTCAATAAGGATATGGAAAGGAACTCTTTTCCAATAATATTGAGAGCCAACGTATTTGAAATCCTATTGGCTCTAAGCAAAATGGGTTACGGAAAACACAGCAGACTTGAAAGAGCCTGGAACTTTCTAGATGTGAAAGCAGACAAAAATGGGAGATATGTTTTGGATTGGACTCCAGACCAATCTCCTTGGAAAGTTGGGAAAAGAAATCAGCCAAACAAGTGGATAACATTCTACGCACACCTCGCCCACAAATTCAAAGAGTGAAGCTTGTGCTTGATTGGTTGGATAAGACTTTATCCAGTCACCACTGAACCGAGAGTTTGAACGTCGATCTGGCTAGGGTTTCATGGTAGCCCGGGATAGGTTCACATATCGGTTTAAAATATCGGAGTTAAGACAAGACTATCGATCCTTTTTTGAAAGCAGCCCAGAAACGAGCTTAAAAGAAGATTTTAAAAAAGAAGGCAATCTTTTTCAATGCAAATGCATGAATGATCTCTATTTGTGCAGACATATGCAAGCGCAGCAGAACATAAGCCTTATAACCAAAACAAGCAACGCGTTTCCATAAAGGCTGCCAAAGATTGGAAAACATTTCAATTCGCAGACTTAAAGATGAAGACTTGAACTTTACATATGAAATGGTCACTCTGGAACGGTGGAATGTCCGAAGAGAGGATCTTAAGCGAATGCTGGACTACGAACCAGATGGCTGTTATATAGCTGAAACGAAGCATGAACTGGCAGGCCACATTTTCTCTCTCAGTTATGGAAGACTTGGATGGATAGGTTTGCTCATAGTCAGACCCGAATGTCGAAATAAGGGAATAGCGACGCGACTAATGAAAGAAGCAATCAACTATTTGTTAAGCCGAAAAGTGCAAACAATAAAGCTGGAAGCTAATCCCGAAGTGGCAAATCTTTACCGCAAACTTGGCTTTGTAGACGAATACGATTTACTTAGACTTATAGGAATCAGCAGAAAATCCACTTTTACACAAGACAGGCACGTTCACAGAATGAGACCTGACGAAATATCTCGAATCGTTAAATTTGACGCAAAATATTTCGGAGCTGAAAGAACAAAAGTCCTGAACAAGCTCTATCAAGAATACTCTGAGTTCTGCTTCATCTCGCACGTTAGAACTGACATCGCAGGTTACATAATATGTCGAAAAGCAAATTTCGGATACATACTAGGACCTGGTGTATGCTCTCCACAGAACAAGAAAGTAACAAAAAGCTCCTGACATCATGTCTCTCACGAATAGAGCAAAACACAAAAGTCTTCCTAGACACTCCAGCTTTAAACAAGGATACCCTCGAAATTTTGCGCAAATTCGGCTTCAAGCAATATTCAAAAAACATTCGTATGCGTTACGGAAAGAAGCTTGATGATTACATAGAGGGAGTATTTGCCATCGGCGGACCAATGAAAGGCTAGCTACCCAAAAAGAGTAGCCATCTTGAGTATTTCTACTCCAAAAAACCCCAAAAAACCCCAAAAAGACCGTAAAACCAAAATTTTTAAGTGGTAGCCCGGGAAGGATTCGAACCCCGTTTTCAAACAGCATGTGTCGTTACTTCTAATAAGCGCTTCTGCCCTTGAAATTCCATTCCTTAGTGGCGTATTTTTCTTTGTAGAGTTTTTTTGCCAGTTCACATTCATAAGGGGTTAGTTCGCCATCTGTTAGTTTGATGTTTAAGGCTTTCTGGAAACCTTCTATCAAGGCATGGTTTACTTCTTTTATCGCAACCTCCTTTTCAAGCTCTCTTTTTATCGAGGTGATTTTGTTTTTTGTAACGCTTACTACCTGCGTGCAGGTTTTTGCCCATGGGACACGCAGAAGTGTAAACATTTTTTCTAGGTCAACGTCTAGGAGTATGGTGCCATGTTGTAGAACAACGCCTTTCTTGTGGGATTGGGCGCTTCCCGAGATTTTTTTGCCGTTAACTGTTAGGTTTGGGCATGTTTTTGCAGTGCCTTCACTAAAGTCTGCATTTATGCCTAAAATTTTAAGTGACTCTGCGATTCCAGCGTAGATTTTCGCGTAAACATGGGTTATGTTTTGGGTTTCTAAGTCTTTTTTGTCGACGATTACGCTGTAGGTGATTTCGCCTTCTGAATCGTGATAGACTGTGCCTCCGCCCGTTATGCGCCTGACAATGTCTATGCCAAATTTTTTGCAGTTCTCTAGGTGGACTTCGTTTCGGACGTTTTGGAATTTCCCAATGGAGACAGCTGATGGCTCCCAACGGAAGAACCTTAAAGTGTTTTCGACGAGGTTGCGTGTTCTGGCAGTTAGTATAGCCTCGTCAATAGCCATGTTTGCGTAAGCGTTATAGGTTTCAAGTTTAAATAGGCGCCAACTATTCATCTTATCAGCTTCTCATGCACTTAAGGCTAGTTTTTGTTTAAAGTTTGATTTTTGTCTTTTGCCCTTATTCTCTGCGGCGACTAGCCCCTCCCTTATATGCAGGTTGAATTAAGCTTTGACCAAATGCTGTTTAGCACGCCTAGAGAAACGCATTTCATATGAGAAGGTTCATTAAATAATTGGTTTATCAACCCTTAAATCTTTAGAAGAGACTAATGTGGACAGAAACCTAAGCGGGATGAATCCGAGGTAAAAACCGATGCACTTTCTGACCCTAGTCCTTAAGAATATACTCCGTCGAAAGACCAGAAGCGCCTTTACCATACTTGGCATATCTATTGGAATAGCAACCATCATCGCTTTAGGAGCAATAATGAGCGGCATGACTTCTGGTATGGAAGGAGTGCTCAAATCCGGGGAAGCGGACTTTTCTGTGGCGCAAAGTGGAATTTCAGACTTGTCGTTTGGGAAAATCAACGAAAATAGAACGTACGAAATTGAGGCTTTAGAAGGAGTGAAGAGAGCAGCAGGCGTTCTCATGGGAATCTACCCAATTGGGAGACTTCCCTACGTCCTAACTTGGGGCGTGAAAAAAGAAGACCTGCAGATATTTGGAGTGAATGTCGTAAACGGCTCGGCTTTCTCTGAAGAACATGAACTCATCATAGGCGAAGTTGCCTCAAAAGAAATGGGCAAAACCGTTGGAGACAAGCTCGTTCTGAGACAAGATGAGTTCACCATCACTGGAGTATTCGAGACGGGAAGCATCTACCACGACAAAGGAGTTGCCCTTTCATTAGCCAAACTGCAAGAGATGGAGAAGAAAGAGGGCTACGTCACGCTAATTTATGTGGAGTTAGAAGAAGGAGCGAATTTGGATGATGTGTGTCGTCAAATTGAAGAAACTTTTCCAGACGTGGTCACAATAAAATCTGTGGCTGAGCTAGGTAAGGTTGACAAGGGATTAGAAATATTAGACGCAGCCAGCCTAGCCATTTCGTTCCTCGCCATTCTGATAGGCGGAATAGGCGTAACAAACACCATGATGATGTCAATTTACGAACGCACCAGAGAAATAGGTGTTTTAAGAGCAGTAGGATGGAAAAGAAAACGTATCCTAATCATGATTCTAGGCGAATCCGTATTACTTTGCTTGTTTTCACTGCTTATAGGTTCATTACTTGGAATGCTCGGAACAAAATTGCTCACTCTCGAGCCCACGATCAGAGGCATCTTAGAACCAATACACACTTTTGAAACATTCGCAAGAGCCTTCATCGTAGCATTTGCCGTTGGACTCATCGGAGGACTCTACCCTGCATATAGGGCAAGCAAGCTGTTGCCTAGCGAAGCCTTGAGATACGAATAGCGAAAAGAGGAGAATAAAATTGAACAAGATAATAAGCGCCCACAACCTTACCAAAACGTTTGAAGAAGGATTAGTAAAGGCTTTGAACGGAGTGAATCTTGAGGTCTTTGAAGGAGAATTTGTGGCCATCATGGGACCGTCAGGCTGCGGAAAATCAACATTACTTCACATACTTGGCGGTTTAGAGAAACCAACCTCAGGCGAAGTGATAGTGGACGAGGTTGACCTTGGTAAGATGAAGAACCTGAACAGTTTTAGGGCTGAAAAAATAGGCATCGTTTTTCAACTGCACAATCTGATTCCAGTTTTGACCGCTTGTGAAAACGTTCAGATACCTATGTTCGAATTGAAATTGTCCAGCAGAGAACAAAGTGAAAGGGCTGAAAAACTCCTCAAGTTAGTAGGCTTAGGCGACCGCATAGATTTTGTGTCAACCAAACTTTCCGGCGGCGAAAGACAGAGAATTGCCATCGCTAGGGCATTGGCTAACGACCCAAAAATTGTTTTGGCTGATGAGCCAACTGGAAACCTTGATTCAGTTTCTGGACACGAGATTATCCAAATATTTCAAAAGCTGAACAAGGATGGACGAACTATTGTCTTGGTAACTCATGATAAAGAAATAGCTGAATATGCAAACATCATTTATCATATGAAAGACGGGAAGATTTTGGAAAAAGAATGAATTAAGCTCTACGTTGGCTTTTTCGTTTTCTCATGATGAGACATATCGTGGTGGATGAAAATGTTAGTAGAAGGAATAGGGTGGCTTCGGGAAACTCGGGAATAATGCTAATCATAAAGCTTGTAACGTAGATGTTGTTTGAAGTGTTTGTTTCGCCGAGAACTTGGCTTGCTTCAGCTTTTATGGTGTAATTGCCAAGCAGAAAGCCTGTAGTATTCCATAGGAAAGTGATCACCGTCGAGTTTTGACTTGCCAGATCCACTGTTCTTTTTTCAATCGAGGTTTCGTTTGCATAAATAGTGATATTAAAGGTCTCAGTGCACTCTCCCAAGTTTTCTGCAGTCACATTAACCTGTACCGAGAGCCCTTGTTGTATGACGGTTTCGAAAGTTGTAACATTTGTTATTGCGACATCATGGACTAGTGAAACTACTTGGATTTGAGACAGGTAAGGTATGAGGTATGGATGGTCTGTCATTGTTAGATTGTAGATTCCAGGTTGTGTTGGCGCTGTGAAAGTTGCGTTGCCATTAGCATCTGTGAGATTAACCGCACTCCACGCGGTTTTGTTGCTGTCAATTCTTGAAATGCAAACTTTTGCGCCTTCTCTGGGTCCTGCTGGCGGATAGCTGCCTCCGGAAGGATTGAACAGTGTCCTTACGTTGACGGTGAAATTCTCTCCAGTCTTTACGCTGGCTGGTGAAGAAATACTGTAGAGTGTTGATTCCTCCCATGGCATTTCAGACCAAATCTGTAGGCTTGGGTCGCCCAGCAAGTTGAAGCCTAAGCACGTTACCTTATGCATCTCATTCGGAGCGTCCATGCCCCAAGAAGTTTCGTTGTAAACCATTTTAGCCTCAAATAATGCTGCGCCTGATCCCCATTTTGGGAATGAGTAGTCAGTTGGGGAACTGACATGATATAATTGGTGAAAAGTAAGGTTTGCCAGTCTATTGGACAAAGTTTCAAGAACTTCCGGACGATTCTGAGGAGTGCCGTAATAGAATCTGTACCAGCTTAAATTCGAGCATCCGATAAAACCAACCACGCCGCCACAAGCGGAAGGGTCAGCCAGAAACAGCTCTTCACCCAAGCACTTCTCTCCAGCAGCCCACAAATCAGCTTGAAAGGCTCCTGTGTTGCAGGCGTCAACAAACCAGAAAGGAAGCGTGTAATTGTTCCTTAAAGATGACACATCTGCACTAGAGAAGAAGGCTGGATTCCATTGGCTTGGAAAACCAGATTTTCTGCCTGAGAGAGACGTAAGGCTACCGTGACTCACAGAGTAAACAGCTGAAAATCCCACATTGCTTATTTGATCAACGACGTTTGCGCTTGTTAAATTGTGCAAGTCGTTTAGATAGCTGTATCCAGAAGACCATATTGTTGAGTTGTTGTTTGTATCGTAAAGTGTTGTCGGGCTTGGAATAGGTCCGAGACTGCCCATCCACCAGTCGCAGCAATTTTGTTTAACGAGTTCTGTTATGTAGGCGCCGTCTTTCCAAACTAAACCATAGCCATCATAGTAGCCGTTATCCATTATTGCGCCGAGAAAAAGCATTCTACGCTGCCATCCAGCTGGGGCTTGTTGAACTCCGTTAGCGTACATTTCGTAGGTTACGGTTTTGTTAACAACATTCCTCAGCTCATCAACATTGTTGACTGGAAATCTTCCTACATAGACTTCTGCCTTCCAGTCTGTTGTGTTCACTGTGGGGTTTATGTAAGCATCAAGTGGTGGATAGTAAAAGTCCGCATAGTACTGGTCAGTAGCATAAGTAAGAAATTGCCCGTCTAAGGTGACGTTGTAAAGGTAGGATGGAACGTGCTTAACGTCTCCGACAAGCAACACATACTTTAGCGTGCTTATGCCAATTGCATAGGTGTTATTCTTCCAAAAGTCTACAATGTACTGCCTAATGCTTGAAGTGTTTGCAGACCCGTATTGGGTGGAAATCTCTGTTAAGTTGGTTAACTTTGTTGGCAAACAATTTGCTGGAAGGTCACTAAAATAGTGTAGACCTTCTCTCGTTTTCCATTCTATAAAGGGTTGGAGGGTGTTTATCCAGCTTTCATTATCTGGTACAATGATTAAATACTTGTAGTACATCTTTTCGGAATCTGCAATGGTTATTTCTTGAGCATGAACAGAATGTAAGAGCCCGTTAGAAAGGCTTCCAATGAAAATAGAAAACAGAATGACAAGTGCATATTTTCTCATCGCTGTAGCCCCATAGGTCGAGTTTTTCGTTCATAATTGCTATATAAAATTTTGTAACACTGAAGAAGGATGGTCAAGAAATACATGTGGAAAGAGCTAAGCTGATTTGTTCAGCAAAGAAAAATTTTCAATGTTCAACAACAATTGCATGTGCTCTGTGAAGATTAGCCTTTTTGCTTATGTTTTTCCTGAAACCGGTTAAGATTGTCTTAGACTTTTGGATAGTGAGGAAGGAGCAAAATCCTAACTCAAAGGCTGGACTATATCAGACTTCGATATTTTACTGGTTTGAAGGCTTGTTTATAGAATCGTTTAGAGGAGTCTAGATTGGATGGAGAGAGGAGTTATAGAAAAAGTATCTTTTCTTTGCATAATCATTGTATGTGCAATTATTGTAGGTACTGTTGTGGTCTATGCTGTTGACCTAAGGAGATATTACAGTAGTAGAGACCCAACGTATGAGGAAGCCTTGCAATTTACACGTTTGGACCAAACTGACAAGAACCGATATAACCAAAGCTACACTTGCATCAGCTTTGCCGGCGACTTTGTAAACAACGCCCTTAACAAAGGATACAGATGCGGATACGTCATAATAGAATTCCCAGAAACTGGCCATGCAATAGTTTGCTTCAACACGTCAGACAAAGGCTTAATCTTTGTTGAGCCTCAGAACGATGAATTAGTGACATTACCAACAGGACAACAATTCTCAATAACATGGCGTATTGTTTCAGAGTTTCCGTCTCTGCTAGTTCTATCACTAATCATTCTACCATCACTCATGATAGCAACACTACCAGCAACCTCAATCTACAGAAGAAAACGTTCCATGTAGCTGCATAATATCCGTTCTAATACTTTACTCTTAAGATAATCTTTTTTGAAACGAGGAAGATTAGCATGTAAGTATCATATTCTAAGCCTACAATAGAGAGATTTAGTTATTTAGAACTAGAGATCAGAAGCATAATAGCTTCCAGGCTTAGAAAAGAGCATTCTATGGGTATTGTGTGCCGTAGTATTTGGCTACTATGGCGTTGTCTTTTCCCTCGACTCTTCTGTCGCCATTTATGTCTGCATTGGGGTTCCAAAGGGGTTTGCTTGGGTCTGTGTCGTAGGCTTTAGCCACAGCAGCATTATCCTTGCCTTCGCATCGAAAGTCACCGTTGACATCGCCTGGCATAGTGACAACAACCCAACCGTCAATCAAAGCGTTATCATTTACATCTGTTTCGTCTAGAACCGTGCCCACGATGGCTTCTATCGTATAGTTACCATAGACAAAGCCTATAGTGTTCCATGTTGAGGTTATAGTGGATGAATTTCTGGCGTCGAGAACAACCTCTGTAATCGAGTGAATTGATGTTGAATTAGCGTAGATGGTCAGGTTGAAAGTCTCTGCCTTTACACCATAGTTCAATATTTTAACCGATATAGTTAGGTTATAACCTCGACATACCGTCGGCGTTGGCAGACAACCGGTCTTAGAAGTTGTGATATTAACCACTCCAAGATCGTGTAATCCTGCGTAGGGCTTCGTCAAAGGATAATTGTCTCTGTTGCTTGCATATATGGAATATGGCGTGTCACCTATGCCATCGCTGCCTGTTTCATTCTGGCTAGGGCCACTGTAGAGGTCAACACCCGTGTAATCGCTCCAATAGTTTCCGCCAGAAGGATAGCCGTCATCCCAAGAATTGACAGTATAATACCATATATACACTTGATAATTTGAATTGTTAATGATACTATTATGGAAAATCGTGTTATTGCTACTACCTATGCCATTCATCATTTGAAAGGAAATTCCAACCCAATTGTTTGAGATATTGTTCCTTACAAAAGTGTTGTCTGAGCCATAGAGATTGATTCCAGCTCGATCGTTTGACTCTATATTGTTGCCGATGAACACATTGTTACTGCTTTCCCCACCAACACTGAGCCCATCATAGTTGTTTACGATGTCATTGCAGCTGAACAGATTGTTGCTCATGAACCCACCTGAAATTGCTGCACCCCCATTTTTTGAGTCATGCATTTTGTTGCCAGTAATAACGTTATTACTGCACCAGACAAGACTAACTCCTAGGTAATTATCTGAGAAGTAATTAGACGTGACTATATTACTGTTGGAACATACCATTATTCCATGATAATTATTCAGGAAAACGTTGTTCTGTATTGTGCCAAAGCCACCGTTCAGCCTAACACCCGCCATCGTATAGTCTTGACTATTCCGAATTGTCAAGTTGGCGACTAAAACATTGTTGGCGCTCACAATAACCGCCGTAATATTATTTCCATCAATAATCGTCGTATTTCTGTTTGCTCCAACAAGCAGGACAGTCTTGTTTACGTTTATGTTTTCGTAGTAGGTTCCATTTCTAACAAAGATTGCGTCTCCTTCAGTTGCGTTGTTTATGGCTTCTTGTATGCTTGTGAAGTTATCTGGAACTATTATTGCTGGCAAGATTGTCAAGCCAGAATGAACTTGCTCGTTTTCAGTGATAAAAATAGATTGAGAGGCAACAGTAATGGACAGAATGCAAAATACCAAAATAGCAATTAGCATTGTGGAATGCTTTGCAAGCCTCACCGAAGAGTACCTCTTATCAGCGTATTGGGTTATACTAGTGAACTCCCCAGACTGTCAAAGTCCAATTGTATATCCCTATGGCTGAATCCACTGGAACTTTTATTATGTAATTTGTGACGTAGAGTGCTCCGACTCCAAACCTTGATCCATTAAGTGGGTCAAGACCCCAATCTGGGTCAGGTCGAACACACCACCATTCCGCAATTTCTGTCGAAACAGCGGGTAGCGTCGAATTCCAATAAATATCAAGATACACTTCTCCTTCATTTTTTATGTACACACGCTTCCACAACTTCATTTCCCAGTCAGGCTGAATTATCTCTCCAAAGTCAAAAGGTGTTACAGGTTGTGTGCATTCGAGGTCCCAGTATATTCCAAGCCCTACGGTTGGTGTTCGTATTACTATCCCACTCGACACATATTTTGGCGTTGTCTGATACGTGTATGCCAAAGTAGGTATTACTATAGCAATGACCAATGCTAAACTGATTGCGATCACTTTTTTCTTTCCTAACAAGTTTACCTTCCCCTAATCCTAAGGCAGTTTAATCGATAGAAATAATTTACGGATAAATCTTCTATTGTTGTTGGAGTATGTAGCGCGCGCGGGTTAATTGAATTGCCATTCTGCTGTGTCTTCGACTATTATCTTGTGTATTGTTCTTTCTAGGAAGGCTGCATGCCAAGTGTAGGTTCCTTTAGGTAGACTTGGTAAAGCAATTGTCTGGAAGGATGGATTTGCGTAATTTAGTCCTATTGGCAGAAGGACAGAATGTTTATGCATGTATGGATACTTTGAGCAATTAGGAAGTTTCAGCCACACTGCAAAACATAAGTACTTGACGCTGTCAGGATTTGAAACATACAATCTCAAACGCATAGGGTCTCCAGCATGATAGATGGTTTTGTCTGTGTAAATTGAAACCGAGAGATTGCCAAGTACATATGGTTTCACAAGTGGATAATTGTCTTGATTATTTTCGTCTATGACATATGGATGGTCCCAAATACCGTCACTACCTTTCACATCTTGATCCGGACCACAATACAAATCAACATCAGTATAGTCACTCCAATAGTTCCCTCCAGAAGGATAACCATTGTCCCAAATACTTATTGAATCAACCCCCCACACTTGAATTGAATTATTGATGAAGTTGTTGTGGTAGAAAGCATTCCCACTGGACCAGTCTAGGCGAATACCATATCTATTGTTTGATGCTATAGTATTGCCTTCGATTTTATTATGGCTAGCTTCGTGCAATACCATACCATCAACGTTGTTTGAAGCTATAGTATTGTTGAAAACAGTGTTGTTCCAGCCGCCTATGCTCAACCCATAGGCATTATTTGTTATGTTGTTGCTAAGGATCGTGTTTTTCACATTTTTGGCGGAAATTGTGACGCATATACCTATAGACTTCTGATTTTTGACGTGATTCTGAATAACTGAGTTGTTAGAACCAGTTACAATAATGCCATGATCGGCATCGCTTACATTATTCTCAAGGATTGTGTTATTACTGCCTTCGACGATGGAAATTCCATCGTACAGCATTCCTATGACATTGTTCTTTGAGATGGTACTATCGGAAGAATTTATTAAAGCAATGCCACTAGCACCGTTTTGTATCGTGAACCCGCTAATGCTGACAGTCAATGCGATGTCTTTCTTGTATATCCAGATAACTACGTATGTAGGCGACAAACTACCATCTATTATTGTGACGCTTGGGTCTTCTCCCTCTATTGTTAAAGATTTCCACACGTTCAAATTGGGGATTTCACGGTACGTTCCTGCTCTTACCAATATTGTGTCTCCATCAACAACCAAAGGAGAGTTAATAGCGTCTTGTATTTTGTGGAAATCTGCTGGACCATCATCATCGACGGTCCATGCTTTAGGTTCTGCCTTAATTTGCTGAATGTTGAATGCAAATGCAAACATGCTTGTTAACAGCGATGATAGGATGATTCCATACATTATTCTCTTCAACAATTCCCCTCTTCCTAATCCTGAATGGTTCTATTACGGAAATAACGTTTACGGAGAAATCTTCTATTTGTTATTAGTGTATGTTAATGTATTTGTGGGTGTGTACTTTCTATGATTGAGGCAACTCTATTCGTATTTGAAAATAAGGTTTTTCTAACTAGCTTGCCTTGCAGTCTCACAATTGGACGAGGCTATGGCGGTCTTTTTTGTGCGTATTGATATCTACGCGGCTTGCCTTCTCTTGTTAATATTCCATCCTTAACCAAATCTATTAATGCATGAGCCACGGCTGTGCGGTCGTAGTGAAAACCCCTCCTTGCCATTTCACTGTGGACTTCGCTTAATCCTTTAGCCGTGGAGAACCAGCCTTCTTCCCAAAGTTTTTGGATAACGCTTTTGCATGTTTCTGCCCTTGGCGGCGGTGCAGCCCTTTCCGTTATCAGCGATGTTTCCTTTAGTTTTTCTGTTACTGTTGAGAGGATTTTGTCTACGGCTGTTTGGAGCTGGTTTTCTTGACATTCTATTTCGAACTCTATTTCGCCTATCTTCATTTTTACTCGTATCGGCGGTTTTTCTGTCAACTTTCCACCTTGTTGTTTATTGTGTTGCGCATCTTGTTCATGCACAACACTTAAATATCTCCAACTCAAACTATTGGCTATTGGTGAATCTTGGTGATTGAACAATACACTATTACAACAACACCAAAATATAATTTTCCACACCCCACCATGGACACAACACTGCCCCAACGCCTAATAGAACTAAGCCTCTACTCGCTCAAACACGCAGAAAATCAACCTCTTCAACTAAATCAACAAACCATTCAACAAAACAACAACATAGAAGCCCATACGCAAGCTCTAAAGCTTAACCCCCAGCCCATAACGCTACATACTAGACACGAGGAAACAATAGTCGCCGCAGTAGATACATCAAACATAAAAATCGGAGAAACAAGCACAGGCACACTAATAGCCATCAGAGGCGCAAACGTCTGGAAACAAAACCGAAACTTCAGATACCTAAGGCTTGGACCATTCATTTTCCACATAACTGAAGAAAACAAAAAAGAAGTCTACAGCGCACTGCAAAGGGCATATTTCAACTCCCCACACGAGCAGAACTATCAAAGCTCGCCGAATCTACTGCAAATGCCAATGCGCATGTCAAACCTCCTAGAACGATGGCTCCAAGCAATGCTTTCAAAAACAATAAGCAGCGGAATAATCCTCTTTGACGGTTCATTGTCCTCCGGAACTGCAGACGCGCCTATTTCGCTTATGAAAGAAATTTTGGAGACTGCCAGAAAAAAGAAGAATACTGTTTTAGCGTTTTCAAAAATGACAAATCTAAGGTTTAATGGACATCTCATAACAGATTTTCAGCCTACATATAGCCCGCCCTATCTACTTGAAACAGCTAGCTTGAAAACTAAACCTCCAATTGTCTTGCTGGGCGACGTTTACGTGGCTAAGCTGACGAATGGAAACTATGCTTTCAGACTTGACATTGATAAACAAGTTCCTTCAACACAGAAAGTTGAGGCTGTTGAAAAACTTTTAGGAAACGACTTTTTCCTGCAAAGCTACCCTGAAACTCTACGTTTGGCGCACATTCTCTGCACCTTCACAGCAAACGAAGTTATAGCCATGCAACATTTCATCTCACGCAAACACGGGGTTAAGATAGTCAATAGACCTGATATGCATAGGCTTTTGTTTGGACCTTTCGGCAGAGGTGAAGCTTACTCATGAAGTTGTACAAGAAAGAGGGCAACATCATCCAGATTCTAAGCTTTCCAAATGAGACCGTGGAAAAAGGCGATTACTTGCTCATTGAGGATGCTGACGCTGGAAAAGCCTTAATCGCACAAGTTATTGATGTGCAGTTTGCAAGTATTCCAGGAATCTTAGAAGAGCTGCTTCGCAGTTTGCCAGACGGTGGAGAAGTCGTAGAGGGCGAGGATTTTGACCCGTTAGAAATCGCGCCGCATATTACCTATATTCAAGACGCAAGTTTGCTTGTTTGCAAAATTCGTGCAACAGTGGAAAATGAAAGCTTAAGCCCGAGCAGTTCTTGGCTTCCTTCACGTTCGCAATCCATGATCAAGAAGCTTTCAATTCCTACATTGCTCAAACTCGCTAAGATGGATGGTAAGCTTCCAATAGTTTTGGGCGGCACGAAGGATGCTTCGCTTCTGACTATTGATGCTTCGTCGTTGGATGGAAGATTGAATATTATAACTGGAAAGAAGGAAACTGGTAAATCGCATTTGTCTAAACTTTTAATGTTGAATTTGGTCGGGTATAAGGGCATGGTCGTTGTTTTTGATTTGAACGGTGAATACCTAAGCCTAGGAACCACAGCAGACGGGAAGAGAAATGCTTATCACGATAAGATTCACGTTTTGACGCCTTCCCAAAACTTTAAGGTATCGCTAAAACAGTTGAACCTGCATGTTTTGCTGGGCATTCTTATTCATGCGCTTCATTTACCTGGCACATCTACCAGAGAGTTTAGGCGGATTTGGCAGTCTTTGAAGGAGAGGGATAGCCTGACTTTGCATGAATTGGGTGAGGCTATTCGTAATTGGCATTGCAATCAGCTTGTGCGGGATGCGTTGTTTTCGCGTTATCATGCTTTGGTAAATTCGGGTTTTTTTGCTGACGATGTTGGTGGAACAATGCTTGTAGAGGAATGTTTGTTTAAGGCTAAAGAACGTGGCGAAGCCGTTATAATTAATTTGCGGAACACTTCAACAATTGACCGTCAAATTGTTGTTGAGTATGTGCTTGGGAAGCTTGTTGAACTTTTGTCAAGCTGGAAGGTTAAGGCTGTTTTTCTTTTCGCTGAGGAAGCGCACTTGTATCTGCGCGAAACTTATTGGGATGACATTGTCACACGTATGAGGCACTTCGGCATATTTACTACATTTATCACAAATCAGCCTGACACGATAAGGGAGAACATTTACCGCCAGGCAGACAACATATTCCTCTTCAATTTCACAAATGAGCATGATTTGGAGGTTGTTTCTCGAGCCGCTCGGGTTGACGCTGAGACAGTTAAGTCCATTGCTAGAGATTTGCCACCACATCATTGTCTTGCGCTTGGACGCGTTGTTAGAGATTTTCCGATGGTTGTAAGGGTTAAAGCTTTAGATGTTAAAGCCATGGGCGAGACGAGATTGTTTTTTAAAGACAATTAGAAAAATGTTCCAGTTATAGCTGCTGTGCCTCTATGATTTTTGTAGTTTTGTTGAGTATTGGAATTTTTCTTTGCTCTGTAACAAAGCGTTGTGGATGTTTCTCTGGTTGTTTTGTTATGAGGTTTTTGATCATAATTAGGGTTGCTTCGTGTCTTTTTTCGTCTTCAACTATCCATTCTAATATTGTGTTGAAGTTGCCTAGGCTTATGTTGCGTTGTTCGGCTATGAGTTTGAGGGTTTTTACATGTAGGATGGTTAGGTAGCTTTCACCAATGAAGCCTTGGAGGTTTTTCATTCCATCTATCAGGGAAAGAAGCTCTTTGTCTGTCATTTTTTCTTTTTTTGACAGCTCTTCCACGGAGTCTGTGAATAGGTTTCTCCAGATTTTGCCCCATACGTTTTCACAGTCTTCGATGTTCATGTCCAGTTTGACGATGCTTTCGCTCATGTTTCTTAGGATTGTTGCTTGTTTTGCAGTGTCGAGGTATATGTAGTTCAATAGAGTTCTTATTTGTGGATTTTCTGTGCGGTAGGATAGATGGTTGTATGCGTTTGCTACTTTTTCTTCCAAGATGCTTGAGCAGAGCAAGAATCTCGCGACATCTTTTTCGTCTTTGAAGGAGAACATATTTGCCCAACCATGGAATTGTATTTGTGGTTTGGTTTATTCTTGTTTGACTGCCTTCTGGAATATCTCGATAAGTTTTTGTTCTGCTGGTTGACGATCTCTAGTGAATAGTTTTGCAAATTCTTCGGCATTGTAGTTCATGTTGTATTTTGTTATGAGATATGTGCCTATTAGGATGAGGACGGCGTCAGCGCCTTCTCCTAGGACTTCTTTGAGTCCATCGTAGAAGGATTTAGGATTTTCCACAAGCATCTCGCATGGGTTTTTGTTGAATTTGTTTTTTAGATGGAAGGATATGATTACGTGGAATGTTGAGCCTAGTCCCATGGTTGTTGCTTCTTCGAAGATTTTTTGGGCGGCTTTTTGTGTCAAAAAGTTTTTTTCATTCATGGGCAGTCACAAGCTCCTTTGTCTTACCATGATCAGTCTCATATCTGAGCATCGCTGGATGTCTCTACTTTGGTGCCAGAAGGTTGAGGCGTTTTCATTTGTTCTCGTCTTCACTTTAGGCTGTGATATTCATGAATGAATAGGTGTCAAGTTTAGGCGGTGTTTGTGTATTAATACTTGTGAAAATGAGATAAGGATTGTTAAAATTGGAAGCTCAGACTCCGAATCAAAATTTGAGCCTATTCAAACGCTAAAGGGGTTAATGACTGGCAATTCTTTCCAGATTTTGCCTATTTCTCTGAAAGAAGGCTCTAAAGGTCTTTGTCAAATCGTATTTCTCCACATCGTCTAGTTTGACCCATCTCAACTCTTCCGCGTCATCCTCAGCTCTAAGTGCTCCACTCTTAAACTTCACAAAAAAGTCAACCATCACAAAATGATACTTTATCCTGCCCTCTTCATCCCTAATTACATTATCAACAACATCAACAAGCTCCGGCTTCTCAACTTCAAGCGCTGTCTCTTCTCTGACTTCTCTTATGACCGCCTGCTCTATGCTTTCACCTAATTCCACTAAACCGCCTGGAATGCTCCATTTACCCTTTCCGGGTTCGCTTCTTCTTTTTTCAAGTAGAATTTTACCGTCAGAGATTATGACTGCGCCGATGCCTACAATTGGTTGTTTTGGGTAAAGTCTTCTTACCAAGCTGAAAGCCCCTTTCCATAATTGACTCATTCTATTTTAAAGCTTCTACTGGCTTAAGTTTCGAAAGCTCGGGCAATCATTTATGCTTATTTGCTCAAATATCTCCATGAGAGAATTATGCCTATTGAAGTGAAAATCGCCGCGAATATGCCCAAGTAAGTGAAGTCTATCACAAGCTGGGCGACGTTCATGTTGTACAGGAGCAGTTGCCTAATAGCGTCGGTTGTGTAGGTCACAGGATTAATTTTAGCGATTGCTTGTATCCAGTCCGGCATCATTGAAGTTGGAAAGAACGTATTGCTCGCAAACATGAGCGGCAAGTTAAGCAGGTTCACGACAGCCATCTGCGTTTCCCACCGAGTAGATCTGATGGCAATAGCCAAGAAAAGCGATGATAAGCCTAGGCATATTAGGAATATAGCTGCGAATACCCCTAGGATGTTTATGGGGTTAAAGGTCGGGCTGAGCTTCATCCCGAAAAGCAAAGCAATTAATATGACTATTGATGCTTGCACGATTGACCGAAGCGTTGCAGACAAGACCTTTGAGAAAATTATTGTGCCTCTAGACACCGGAGTGCTTAGGACTTTGTTTAGGAAACCTAAGCGTCTATCCCAAACTATTGACATGCCGCTGAACATTGTCGTGAAAAGCACCACGAAAGATATCATGCCTACCGCCATGTACGAGAAGTAATCGCTCGTGCCGAACGTTTGTTTCATGATCTGTTCTGCAAATTGCGAAGGCACGCCTGGATTGCTTGTGAAAATTGCGTTCAGGTTCATGGCTTTTCCAAATAGACCCATCCAAATGACCGGTTGAATTATTGACATAAAAAGCAGTATGGGCTCTTTATACCATTTTTTAAGTTCTCGATTTGTCAAAGCCCAGAGTCCATGTAGCTTAGACGCATGTTGCTCGTTGAGTTGGCTCAATGTCCCCTAGCTCTCCCTAAAGTTATCCTTTGCGCAAGAAAGCTTTCCTTTGACTCCTCGACATCGCGCATGGATTTGCCCGTGTAATCCAAGTAAACCTCGTTTAAGGTGGGTTTTGTAAGAGAAAGTTTTGTTACGGCATATCCTTTTTTGCGCAAAGATTCGATTATTAAGGGCGCGGTTAATTCGCCGTTTTCAGCTTTAATCAGGTACGTGTCGTCTTGCTTCTTAACTTCCTTTACATGTTCTATTTTTCCGATAAACCCGCTGATGTCAACATTTTCTTGAATGCCCAAAGTGATTATGTCACCACCCAGATTGTTCTTCAACTCCGTCGGAGAGCCTGTCACAACTATTTTTCCATGGTCAATTATTGCGATGCGGTCGCAGAGGGCATCTGCCTCCTCAAGATAATGCGTTGTCATGAAAAGTGTCATGCCAAACTCTTTTTTGAGCAATTTAATGTAGTTCCAAGTTGCCGCTCTTGTTTGAACGTCTAAACCCAAAGTTGGCTCATCCAAAAATAGCACTCGAGGTCTGTTAACTAGTCCACATGCAAGTTCAAGCCTTCTTCGCATTCCGCCAGAATAGGTTTGAACCTTTTTGTCCTTGAAGTCAGTCAATTCTACAAGCTGTAAAAGCTCAAGTGCGCGTTTTTTTGAGGCTTCGCGGGGGATGCCATACAAGTCTGCACATAGAATAATGTTCTCGTTGCCAGTTAAATCTTCGTCTGCAGTGTATTCTTGCGGCACAACGCCAATGACATTTCTAACCTCGTGTGCTTGCTTTAAAATGTCGTAGCTCACTACTGATGCTGTGCCTTCTGTTGGCTTCAAAATAGTGATCAGCATGTTGATGGTGGTCGTTTTTCCAGCACCGTTAGGACCTAGAAAACCGAAGATTTCGCCATTCTTCACGCTGAAGTTGACATGGTCTACTGCTGTTAAGCTTTTGTTAAAAACTTTTGTTAACCCTTCGGCCTTGATTATTTCCTCAGTCATCTTCCTTGCCCTTCATTTTTTTGTTTATCTTTTCAAGCTCTTCCGCTGCATCGTCCAAAATTTTCCGAGCCTCTTCTATAGCTTTTTTCGAAAACTCTTCTTCCAAGTCGCTTCCAAGTTCAAAAAATGCTGCCATAAGCTTCCTCATTGACTCCCGGACTTCCAAAGTTTTTTCAGGTGGAATGCGGAACCATGCTCCTAAGAACGGTGGTGGGCAGAAAAATCTTGCCTCCCTCTTGAACTTCTTTTTTATTCTCCGTTCTTCATCGAGTAGCGCCTTGCCACTATCTGTAAGTTCATAGCGTTTCATTCCGTTTTGGTCAGTTGGCAATTCTTTCACGTAGCCGTTGTCTTGTAGCCATGCTAAGAGTGGATAAATGGAGCCTGGACTTGGTTTCCAGTGTCCATTTGTTCTCTTTTCGATGTCGTTCATTAATTCTGAACCAGACATAGGTTTTTCGCTCAGGGATTCAAGAACTTGATAACGTATGAATCCTTTCGGAACCATGGCAGTATGTCTCATCCAGTGTCTTTTGAAAGGGTGCATGGGTTTATCACCATTGATATCAATGACGATATCTACAGTGATATTTAAGCCTTGCTTTCAAGGACCCCAAAACAGACTTAGTCGATAACAGTTCCTACGTGTTTGCCCTTAACAATGTTCAAAACGTTTTCTGGTTTAAATCCGTTTACAACGACAACTTTAACTCTTTTGCGTTTCAGAATTTTAACCGCTTCCGGGTCGATAATCTGGTGTATTCCGGCTCTATGCTTGTCTTCAGCGAACACTCGTGATAAGTCTTCGAAGCTCAGATGATCAATTTTGACGGCGTCTGCATGTTTTTTTGGATCTTTATCGTAAACACCTTCTTGGTCTGTGGCTTTGACAAGTAAATCAGCGTTCGCCTTTTCAGCGATTAATGCAGCTACGGTGTCTGTTGTCATGCCAGGTTTTAAGCCTCCCATGACAGCAATCTTTCCTTCGCGAAGGCATTTTGTAGCATTCTCAACAGTTAATGGAAGTGGGCTGCAGCCAGATTTTCCAAGTTTTTTAAGGAAGAGCTGGGCAAAAACTCTTGAAACAGAAATTGCGACCTCGTCTTGAGCTTTTTCGTCTAATTCCAAATTTTTCGCAACCTTGATGAATTCTCTTGCTAGGACGCCACCACCAATAACAACCGCAACCTCATGCTCCTCCGCATTTAGCTTCTTCAACAGGTCGGCATACTTGTTGATTAAGGCTGGGTTGATGGGTGAAGCAACCACTGAGCCACCTATTCTCAGCACAATTCGCATGAACTCCACATCCTTTAGCATATATAGATGCCTTTCTGGTTAAAACCATTTACAAAAATTCGTTTAAGCCTTGCTGAGCTTTCCTGCCAGTCTGCACACTTATAGTCTCTCCGAAATTTATTCGCATTCCATCCACAGCAGCGATGGTTGGAACTCTTGTTTTCTCTTCAATAAGCTTTGCCTCACTGGAAGGCCCTTTAAATATCATTTGCATTCCAAAATGCGTCAAAACAGCATGTTCGGGACGAGCCTCCTCAATTATTTTTAGGGCATCGTTTGTTGTCATGTGTCCTTTCCAAGGTTTTCCAAATGGTCTCATAACACACAGGACAAGAAGCCTTAAGCCTTCGTAGTATTTGCCTATTCCTTCAAAGTATTCTGTGTCGCTTGTGTAAGCGAAATCGCCGAAATCTCTGGTTTCAAATCTAAAGCCCACCGCGTCTGGATCTGTGTGTCTTGCCTCTGTAGCTGAAGCGTTAAAACTGCCCACCTGAAATTTTGTGGTTGACACAGCTTCGATTTTCTGTTCTGGCATTTGTTGATGGTATTTGGAAATTGAAGGTTCGCAGAGGTTGTTTCCGCTTAAGACGCTTTTTGCAGCGGCTAGTATCCCACGTTTTTTGGTCATTCCTTGTGTCATAGCTTCGATCAAAACTTCAGCATCCGTGTAATGGTCTGGATGACAATGAGAAACGAAGACAGCGTTAAGCTTCTGCGGGTCTAAACCATCACTAATAGAATGCACAAGGGCTCCGGGTCCAGGGTCTAAATGTAGGTTTAAGCCTTCGCTAATTATCCGGATACCGGCTGTTCGCCTTTTCTGCGTTATTGTAGCGAATCTTCCCCCACCAGTCCCAAGAAATGTTATCTCAACTCTGGGGCTCATAGCCAATCTTATAGTGGTAGCATGATTTTTGCTTTATGCTGATTTTCATTTGGTAAATCTGAAAATACTTTTATTTAATGAACCTTAAAGAGGAGTTTCTAGAGGCGTGTGCATGTTAGACGCAGTTGTTGCAATTGCAGCTCTGATATCAGGGCTTGCTCTTTTGATTTTCTCCAGCGACAAGGCGGTTGAGCACTCAGTAAGCATAGCCTCAATATTGAGAATGTCTCCTCTCATGATAGGCCTCCTAGTGGTTTCCCTAGGTACTGATTTGCCAGAAATTGCCAACTCGATCGTCTCATCGGCGAGAGGCCACGGAGACGTAAATGTGGGCGACTCTTTCGGGTCTGTTCTCGCCCAGATCTCCTTGATATTAGGGCTTTTTCCCTTCTTGGGAGGAGTATTCAAGGTTAAAAGAGACGAGATAATGGTGATGGGAGCTTGTGAGGTTTTGGCGCTTATAGCTGCGGTGTCGATGGTTGAAAAAGGGTACATTTCGCGAATCAATGCTGTCTTCCTAGTGGCGAGTTGGCCTATTCTTATGCTAATCATCAGAAAGGTCATGAAACAAGAATCTGCAGTAGTGCATAGTGATCGAAGAGTCTTTTATCATTCATTAATGGTCATTTTAGGCTACATAGGCGTTGCTATTGGATCCTATGTTGTAGTTGAGTCGGTGATCACTCTCTCGGCTGTGTTGCACGTCCGCGAGTATTTTATCAGCTTCTTCGTGGTCGCTATCGGGACCTCTCTTCCTGAATTAGCCGTGGACTTAGTAGCCATCCGCAAGAAACAATACGAAATCGCCATAGGAGATGCCATAGGAAGCTGCATTGTTGATTCGGGCCTCTCTATTGGAATAGGATCCTTATTCTTCCCAATTGCAGTATCTGGAAGGCTTGCCGAAACCACTGGCTTATACGCACTACTCGTTTCCATCGTTATCTTATCAATACTTGCCCTAAGAGAGAAAATCGACAGAAAAGCAGGAGCGTTCTTCATTGTTCTATACTTACTTTCTTATGTAATGTTGTTTCAAAACTAGACCATGGGTTCTGTGGAGTTTTAGGCTCATTAACTTTATTATTGTGCGTGTCAAAAAGAGTAAAGCAAAGGATGGAAGCCAAGTTTGTTCGAGGGATTACTGGTTAATGCACTGATTCTTCTCGCCTCTTTACTTGTTTTGGATAAAGCCAGCGACCTGACAATCTCAAATTCGGTCAAAGTCGCGGCTATAACGGGCTTCGGCAAAACAACAGTTGGCTTTATTCTAGTTGCTTTTGCCACATCTCTGCCCGAACTTCTCGTTTCTATTTTTTCCGCAATATACCCTGAAACCATAGGCATAGCCATCGGAAACGTCCTGGGTTCAAACATTGTTAACATCTGCTTGATACTTGGAATCTGCTTTCTCCTAGTAGCCTTGAGAAGTTCAAACTATGCATGTCTCCTTCCATCCATGGCAAAAGAAGAAATGGGAAACCTTTACTTCGGCCTATTCATAGCTTCAATCATTCCATTAACCCTAATCTACATAGGATACGCAAGCCAATTCATTGGAATAATTCTTCTGGCAATCTTTGTTTTTTACCTCTACCAGCTGTCAAAAATAAAGAATGTGAAAGAGGAAGGTTCACTAGGTTTGGAAAGGAAAAAGCTAGGTAGATACACTTTTTTGACTTTTTTAGGTGCTGCGGGAGTTGTGGTTTGCTCCTATTTTATTGTTGACACCGCTTCCTACATCGCTATTAGTATAGGCGTACCGCGCGTCGTCATTGGCGCCACAGTTGTTGCTTTCGGCACGAGCATACCAGAGCTGGCGACGAGCATTGATGCCACAAGAAAGGGACATTTAGACTTAGCGTTGGGAAATATTGTTGGAAGTTGCTTCATAAACATAACATGTATTTTAGGAGTTACATTGGTAGCCTCGACGTTAAGGGTTAATATGGCTGCGTTTTCTAATCTAGTCATGTTCTCGCTCATAACAAACCTTTTCTTGTGGTATTTCTTATCAAGTGAGAAGGTAAGTTGGAGGGAAGGTGCGGTTTAGCTGTTTATGTATTTCTTGTTTTTGACGATAAGTTTCGGAGGCTACAAAGCTTAAAGAGGAACTGCTGTGCTCAGAATTGAAAGAGTCAATGAGGACAATTTTAAAGAAATCCCAAATCCCTGCAAGTACTGTCTTTACTGGCAAACCAGCGGTTCTTTCGGCGAAGAAATGCTGAAGCCGGAGATGGAGCAGAAAAAGCGAGAATGGTTTAACAAGGTAAACAGCGAATTTGGAAGCTGCATTAAAACTGCATATTTAAACGGCACTCCAATAGGTTTCATACAGTATGCATCAGCGAAATTCTTTCCACGAGTAGAAGAGTATGCTTCTGGACCACCAAGCGAAGACGCTGTCTTCATTGCATGTTTATACCTAACCAATAAGGAAGAACGCGGAAAAGGGTTGGGAACAATCATGCTTGAAAACTTGGTAGCTGAGCTTAAGGAAAGGAAATTCGAAGCATTAGAGACCTTCGCAAGAAAAAACTCCGCAGACAACCCCTCAGGTCCAATAAAACTCTACTTGAAGCACAATTTCAAAATAAAAAACGACAAGGATGACTTTCCGCTTATACGCTTAGACTTCTGACCATCACTCTTACTGCTCTGCTGTCTCTGGAGCCTAGCCCCTCTTATAGATTGTCAGAAGCAGAGAAATGGAAAGTTTTTAAGTTTTGCTGGAAGTATCTTGAATTGTGTTTAATTGCGTTCTAATTCATTACGGAGAGCTTGGGCTTAAAGGGTTAAACAGACCGCTCTTTGAGAAAAAACTGATTGAAAACATAGGCAAAACACTTAACAAGTCAGAATATGGAAAGATAAGAAAACTGCAAGCAAGAATAGTTCTGGAACTGACAGAGCAGTCAAATATAGGAAAAATCGAAGAGGCACTTCAAAAAGTCTTTGGCGTTGCATGGTTCGCCTTTTGCTATACAACAGAAGCCAACCTGAAAAATGTAGAGAAATTAGTTGGAAAGAAATTCAAGTTAGAGGCTGGCACAAAAGCAAGAGTTTCAGCAAAGAGAGCAGACAAAAACCTCCCATTCACCTCTATGGACGTAAACTGCAAGCTAGGAGCCTATCTTGTCAAAAAGTTTAAAGTAGAAGTTTCGCTTGAAGAGCCGCAAAAAGAAATATTTGTTGAACTCGTTGAAGGAAAAGCATACATTTTTGATGAGAAGTTTAAAGGATTATACGGCTTGCCGGTCGGGGTTTCTGGAAAAGTTTTGCATTTACTGTCTGGCGGTATAGATTCGCCTGTGGCTGCTTGGCTTTTAATGAAGCGAGGATGTAATGTTGACTTTTTGCATTTTCATTCCTTTCAAAAGTTTGATGAAAGAAAGAGTGCCAAGATTCTGGAAATAGTGAAAATTTTGACTCAGTATTGTTTTAAATCAAGGATATTTTTTGTTCCCTTCTATCCATTCGAAGCTGAGGCAGCTGAGGCGCCATTAAGATATAGATTAATTCTATTCAGAAGGTTCATGGTTAAAATTGCCGAGAAGATAGCCAACAAGTACGGCATAAAAGCGCTGGGAAGCGGCGAAAACTTAGCTCAAGTTTCATCTCAAACCCTAGAAAATATGACTGCAATAAACATGGCAACCCTGATGCCAATGCTTAGACCACTACTAACCTATGAAAAAAACGAAATTGTAAAGCTAGCTGAACAAATTGGAACCTTTGGAGTTTCCATTAAACCCTATAAGGACTGCTGCTCCCTTTTTCTGGCAAAACACCCTGTGACAAAAGCTGAATTGGATGTTGTAGAATCAATTGAAAGAAGGCTTAACTTAACTGACGCCATCAAAGAAAGCCTTGAAAAAGTTGAGATAGTTAACGTGGAATGATGCTCTAAACCCCAAAACAACGTAAACTTAACATAACGTCTTATTAAAAAACTGAAACTATCTTAAAGGCGATATGTCGTCCACTGAAGTTGCAGTTCAAGTGTTTAACACTTTGAAAAATGAAGACTTTAGAGTACTGCAAGTTATTGAGGCTGCAATAAGCAAACACGAATCCGTCCCAAAAGAACTAATCTCACAATTCACCAAATTTAGTATAGAAGAAACAAACTTCAGGCTAAACCGCCTCCACAAGTTAAAGCTAATCCGCCAGATACAGAGTGCATACAAGGGATGTCAAAAACATTTTGCAATTTTTCAAGCGAAGATTCTCGTCAAGCGTTAAATTTGAAGAAGCTGTGGCATATGTGACTGGAACTGGCAAAATAACTGCCTTTTAATGGACATCCAACATTATGTAAAGTATGTTGTTTCCACGCAATAAGACATTTCCATAATTTGCGATCAACTGGTCATCTTTGCTTTCTGTTGCTCCTTCAAGAAGTATGTTCATGTGCCCATCGCATTTGATCATTTTTCCCTTGTATTCGCAACTGTTTTTTAGCATAATAGCGATACTAGCGTTTAATTGTTTGATGAGAACGTTCAGAGGCTTTTTGCTGGGTTCCATGTGCGCACCATGGCTTTTGTCTCAATTACTTCATATCCACAATTCATCTGATATAAAAGTTTTATGAAAGTTGACGTCTAAATTGGAAGGCAATTCAATCATAATCCTAGTTTTTCCAGCCGTTTTTCAAAAATAAAACCCGTTTTCATACAACTTTTTTAGTATCAATAAAGTTGCAGTGATCTCTCAAAACAACCAAAACAAAATCCGAAAATAGACGGCACTTCCATCCAAAAGAACCCTCAAGCTTTCTCAGCAAAATTTAAGTAAACGCCTACATTCTCAAAGATGATGAAAAATGAAGATGGTAGTCGTAGACCATGTCTACCTAGAAAAAGAACACATCAAAAAATTGCGGTCGATAGGTGATCTGGAAATTTTTAGAAATCCACCTAAAACACCTGATGAACTGAAGGAAAGAATAAAGAAAGCTGGCATCGTAATAGTTGGCTGGAGCAAATTGACTAGGGACATCATTGAATCCGCTGAGAAACTTAAAATGATTTCGATATGGGCTACTACTTGTCATTATGCAGATCTCGAGGCAGCAAAGGAAAAAGGAATAGTGGTTACACATGTTCCGGGCTATGCCACAGAAGCTGTTGCAGAGCATGTTTTCGCTTTGTTGTTGGCGTCTATAAGAAAATTGCCATTAGCTGACAAGCATGTCAGAAAAGGCGATTTCGATTGGAGACCATTTGGAGGTAACGAACTAGTTGAGAAAACTCTAGGCGTGATCGGCACAGGCGCAATTGGCTGTCGAGTCGCCGAGATAGCCAAAGCTTTCAAAATGAAAATCTTAGGTTATGACAAATACCCTAACATGAAGAAAGCCGAAGAAATCGGGATGAAGTACGTCGATCTTCATACATTGTTGAGCGAAAGCGATTTCATAACTCTGCATGTTACTTTAACATCGGAAACCGAAAGATTAATAGGAAAAAAAGAAATCGATGCCATGAAAAACGGTGCTGTGATAATCAACACGTCTCAAGGCAAAGTAATTGATGAGAAGATTCTTGTCGATGCATTAAGATCAGGCAAAATATCATTTGCAGGTCTAGATGTGTTCGCAGAAGAACCCCCAGCCAAAGACAACCCCTTATTCAAGCTTGACAATACGATACTTTCTCCTCATATTGGGTTCCATACCGTCGAGGCGGCAAAAAGATGCACTGATATTTGCATCGATAATGTCGTGAAGTTTTTGGATGGACATCCGCAAAACGTTTGCTAACATGATGGTGAGCTAAAATGTATTTGACCAAAGAAGAAGAACGAATACTTAATGGTGAATTTGGGGAAGGGACGCAAAAGGCGCTTGAACTGCTTTTGGCAATTGGAGACGCATATAACGCTGAAAGAATGATTCCTATAAGCCGTGCACATGCTGCTTCAAGTGGTCAAGAAGGAGACCTTTACTTTGTTGAGCTTTTGGCTGATGGCGACGCCCATTGTAAAGTGCCTACTAGCACGAACCCAGTGTATGACATTGAATATTTTGATAAACTATTTAATGTTCCAAGGGATGAGGCTGAGGTGGCTCGAAGAGTAATGGAAGCCTACGAGCGGGTAGGCGCTATTCTCAGTTGGAGTTGTGTGCCATACTTAGCAGAGAATATCCCACTTTGTGGCGAAACCGTTGCCTTCTCTGAGTCAAGCGCCACACCGTACGTGAACTCTGTTATTGGCGCGACAACAAATCGTGAAGCAGCTCAAAGCGCACTGGCTGCAGGAGTCATCGGTAAGACCCCAAAATATGGGCTGCATATTGAAGAGAATCGGAGAGGCACGCACTTGGTTGAGGTGGAGGCAGCGTTGAAGGACGAGTTTGACTATACGCTTCTTGGGTATTACGTTGGCAAACGAATAGGTTATGGAATCCCCGTGTTAGAAGGTATTTCAAGACGTCCGAACACGGAGGAACTCATAAACTTCTGTGCAATGTCAAACGTGTCTGGAGCTATATCCATGTTCTACATACCTGGATTCACAGTTGAGGCTCAAACGGTTGAAGAAGCCTTTCAAGGCGACACTCCAGAGGACAAAATCACCGTGACCGGTCACGAACTTAAACAGTGCTACGAAGAGCTTCAAACGACAAGTGGAAAAATAGACTTCGTCATGCTCGGGTGCCCCCATTACACGCTCAAGCAGGTGGAAGAAGTTGCAAGGCTTTTGAATGGGAAGAAGATTCATGACGGTGTTTCATTTTGGGTTTGCACTTCGGCTACGGCTAAGGTTTTGGCTGAAAGGAATGGTTTCGTGGGCGTTATTGAGAAGGCCGGGGGACATGTGGTTGTGGACACGTGTATAGATGAGCCGTGCTGGATTGCGTATAAGGATAAGGTGGGTATGACTGATTCGCCTAAATGCGCCTACTATCGGCGATTCAAAGAGGCTATAGTGGCGAGGCTGCAGGATTGCGTTGAAGCTGCGATTAAGGGAAAATGGGGTGAAAAATTTGGAAATCACATTAAAATGCCATAAGATTATAGGCGGCTACGGGGAAGGTGAGGCTCTGGTTTCTCATGAGCCGATCTGCTTCTACCTCACAGACCCCAAGACAGGCATAGTTAGAGAGAAAAGTCACGAATTGGCTGGGAAGAGTCTTGCAAATAAGGTGCTTGTGTTTCCGTCAGGAAAGGCTAGTTCAGTGGTTCAGATAGACGGTCTCTTTAAACTGGCTTCACATAATGTTGCGCCTAAGGCAATGATTGTTAAAGATGTGGAAACGGTGCTCGTTGTCAGTGCATTCATGGTGAAAGTTCCGCTGGTAGATAGATTGGAAAAAGACCCATTTGAAATCATACGTACGGGCGACTTCGTTAAAGTAGATGCGGAAAAGGGCATAGTCACAATAACAAAACAAAAACTGTATCCACGCTAGACTAACCCAATAATATTGCGTCTCCTCCAATAACCCATTGCCATCACAGAAATAGGAATCTTTAAGCGTTTTAGTTCTCAACTAGACCACTTCTGGCGACGTGATAGGGTGTTGAAATTGGAAGAGAATTCCAAATCTGAAAAGAAGGGTTTCGATGAAGGCTTTTGGAGTAGGAACGAAATAAAAGACACTTTTCTCGATGAAATGCGGGAATATATCTGGAACAAAGACTATTTCAGAAATGTTTTGGTGTCATTTTTTGAATTAAAAAAGAACTCAGCGATCTTGGATGTAGGGTGTGGTTTAGGCTTTCTAGGATTGAGTCTAATAGAGTTCATTCCCCAGGGGAAAATGACTGGCGTTGATCTTGATCCTAAGCTTATAGAAGAAGCTAGGAGAAGGACAGAAAAGCTTGGATTAAGCAGGGTGGCTGATTTTCGTGTTGCCAACGCTTATGAACTACCTTTTGACGATGATGTGTTTGATCTTTCAATTTGCCAAACCCTGCTGATGCATTTGGATGAACCCGCAAAAGCCATCCATGAAATGAAACGTGTAACCAAAAAGGGTGGAAGAGTAGTGGCCATAGAACCCGATTATGCTTCTCTCTCCTTCTTTGATACGGCTTATGAAACATTAGGGTTTTCCTTAGAACTACGCGTGAAGCTGTGGCGTTGGGACAGAATCTTAACAGTTGGCAAGAAGAAACTTGGTAAGGGAGACAATGAGATTGGCCCCAAGGTCCCTAACCTTTTCTTCAGAAGCGGCTTACGTGTTGTTGATGTACGTTGTATCGATAGAGCTTATTGGCTGATTCCTCCATACCAAGGTCGTGAACTTGAACTAAAACATCTACTTCTGCCACCAGAAGAGCTGGTTAAACACTTAGACATGCGAAGTGAGTTTCTCGCTGGAGGCGGAACAGAAAAGGAATGGAACGAATATCTTTCTATCATGAGAAAAGCACATGTGATACATCAAAAGCAGATTAAAGAAAAAGTATTCGTGAGCCTAACAATTCAAGCGGCAACAATAACAATAGCAGAAAAGATCTGAAACCTGCAAACAAAGAAGAGCGAAGGCAATGTCAATTGGAAGAATGCGGGTTTGCTGGAGGTGTCGCAGTTTCAGGTAAGAATAGGTTATGTTTTGTTTTCAAGATATTTTCTGATGCGCTTCATTCCTTCCTTAATTTGTTCATAGGAGACGGAGTATGATATTCTTAGATATCCCTCACCAGCTTTTCCAAAGCCAGAACCTGGCGCAGTCACTACTCGAGCTTCTTTTAGTAAATGCGAGGCCATTTGTTCATCTGATTTTTCGTAACTTGAGAAGTTAGGAAAAACGTAGAATGCTCCTTTCGGTATGGTATAGGATAAGAGCTTAATCTTTTCAAGTTCATGAAGAACAGATTCTCTTCTTCTGCTGTATTCTTTTACCATTTCGTGAACGCAGTCTTGCGGTCCGGTTAAAGCAGCAAGAGCCGCTTGTTGAGAAATAGCGTTAGGGCACAAGACAGCGTAATAGTGAAGTTTTCGCAATGTAGCTGAAAGCCTTTGTCCAGCTACAATGTATCCAATCCTCCAGCCAGTCATAGCGTACGCTTTTGAGAAACCGTTCACCGTGATTGTTCTGTCTTCCATGCCTGGCAGTGAGCCTATACTGATATGCCTCACACCATTGTAGACTATTTTCTCATATATTTCATCCGCGAAAACAATTAGATTGTGTCTCTGCGCCGCCTCAGCTATGACTTCAAGGTCCTGTCTTGAGAACACATGTCCAGTTGGATTGGACGGATTACACATCCAAATCATCTTAGTCCTCTTCGTTATTTTTCTTTCCAAGGCTTCCGCTTCTATCCTATAATCTTTCTCTTCATTGAGCGGAATCGTGATAGGCACCGCTTCAGCTAGCAAAGTGTCCTCAAAACATGCAGGATAATACGGATCAAGAATTAGAGCTTCATCACCCCGATTCAGAAACCCAAATGCAGCAATAAACATGGCTTCCTGAGAACCTGAAGTCACTGTTATCTCAGTTTCCGGATCAGCATCAATGCCATTCTCCCTTCTGAACTTTTCAGCTATAGCCTCGCGCAGTTCAAGTGTCCCATTGACATCTGTGTAATGCGTGAAGCCCTTTTTCACAGCCTTCACAGCCGCCTCCAAAATATGCTCTGGTGTTGTGAAGTCTGGCTCACCTTGCTCCAAATGAATAACATTTTCCATTTCGGCGGAAAGCTCTTGCATTCTTCGAATCGCCGAAGGCTTTATTAAATTGACCCTGCTAGAATCCCACAACAACATTTTCCACCACAGTTATGCGAAGTTTACTTACGAAAGGATAATCGCATGTAAATCATATAAGATTTAATGCACCCCCTTGGCAAAAAGCTTGGTCAGGCGAAATAGCTTTACATCGCTGTTTAGATTCTTCGTGCGTTCGCATGTTAAAGATCGATAGTATCAGTCATTTTGTGTATGATTAAAGCCGATGGTTCGAAGCTATCCCGGTTACTGTAGAAAATTCATATTTTCGGGCAAATTATGGCGTTGCGACTAGGTCTTTGCCACATTCTTCTTCTTTTCGTAGATGATTGCCTCTTTTGCTATTATGTCCTTGACTTTCGGCTATGCTTACTTTAAATGAAACTGTGAATCGCGCAGTGTGCTTGGATCGAATTTGGCTAGAGGATTCTGTCGACCTTTAAATGCGTCAAGTATCCAATGGAACCAAATATGGCTAGCGAAAAAACCTCAAGAATTCTTCCCAATGAAAGCGGAACGTTTCCATAGAAAATCAAGCCTAGCAACAACAAGAACACGCTGTAGACTCCTAATGATCTGGCGTTGTGAAAATGTTCTGTGGTTCTCAAAACGGGTATCCCGTCTCCCCATAGCAAGAAGATGAATAATGGGGCGAGGAATAATAGAGCATATTTTTTGAACCATGATGCGTCTTTACTTCTTGCTTTTCTGTTTTTGATTCTGAAAGGCGATAGAAGGTCTGGAAGGAAATGACTATAAACAAAGATTAATATGCCTAAGAAGAGCGAGTCTATTACGTTGTTTCCGAAGAAGAACCCCGCACACAGGTAGCAGAGTGACAGTGGCAAAACAATCTTCTTTAAAGCAGAACTCATGTAGTCGATGTGCTCGGTGGTCTCATCTCTGATTTTTCGAAATGCTATTCTTAGATGTGTTCTACGGTTTAGTGTTCGGAAAAACCACTCGATGAAGTTCTTGAGGGAAAGCCTGCAATGTTCGAGGAAATTTTTCACGTCTCTAACATAGTTTAGTAGTTTCATAGTCTATTTCGCCTCCAATGATTGAGTGCTCAATTTCTTAAAGCCTTTTCGTCTCTACGTGACAGTGGCTCGTGATATACACGAAAATGAAGTTATTTGTTGAAAATAAACTCACATTCTGCTTATTTTGTCGAAAGAGGCTTGGTCGGGCGGGCAGGATTTGAACCTGCGACACTCCGGTTTCTGTACGCTTGGTAGGCTGAACTGACACCCACCATGGGTAGACGTCTACAGCGTCTCCGCCAGCTAAAGCCTTTACATTGCCTACGCTGGCTCGGAAGCTCTACCAAGCTGAGCTACCGCCCGACCAGAATCTCTAAAATAGAAAAACGAATTTATGTGTTTCTGATTTGTCTTCAATATTTAATATCCTCTTACAAATGCATTGTAGCTAATAGAATTTTATTCCAGAAGGCTTATCTGGTTGCGAGGAAGAAAAGCTGTTGAAGGAGAAAGAAAAATGAGAAAGATTCCATTAGCTGTTTTAAGCATTGCATTGATTGTTCTATTCATGTCTGCAACAATCTCCTACAGCTCAAAATACACTGACGGTCCGTACTATACTTGGGACGCTGACATGACTGACGCTGATGCCGTTCACGAAATGGGCTACACTGGACAAGGAGTGTACGTCGCAGTCCTCGATACAGGACTAGCGCCAAACTGGAAAGACTACTTCCCAGAAGACCGAATCGCAACAAACCTAGGCAAAGGCTTCAAAGAACACGTCATCTGGAACCCGAAAGAACAGAAATACATCTACACTGGGAACATTTATGAAACCACTTACATAGGCTGTACTGGCGCAGAACATGGAACGCACGTAACCAGCACCATAATAGGCTACAACTACTATGCAGTCCAAGACGCCATGGCTGGAACCCCCCTGCCACCAATATTCGTAGAAGGAATGGCACCTGACGTCACCATCATACCCGTAAAAGTGCTCTCAGACTACCACTTCGGCAAACACATACCCCCAGAAGATGACATGCACATGGTGTTTGGAACAGATGCAGCAGTCGCAGCAGGCATACGCTACGCAACAGACCTTAAGATAGCTGGCTACTCTCCAATGATAATCACCATGAGCCTTGGCGGTCCAGAACCAGCCGATGTGCTTGAAGACGCAATCGACTACGCCATAAGCAACGGCGTAATAGTTGTGGCTTCAGCTGGAAACGAAGGTGAAGATGGCATGGGCTGGCCAGGAGCCTATCCGCAAGTGATCTCTGTTGGTGCAAATGGCTGGAAATACGAGTGGTACTGGGGCAGTTACGGTGCGCCACCACCAAGAAACAGGATATGGTGGCTACAATCACCATACTACGATTACAACGAAGTAGCTGAGGCACCGGACCTAGTAGACGAAGTTTACATAACAGACTGGAGCAGCAGAGAACTAGCAGGACAAGACCTAGACGTTGTAGCACCAGGAAGCTGGGTCAGAGGACCATATGCTGGCGACCCAGGCTATTCACACTTACCATGGTGGAGTAGCGGATATCCAGCCCTCTTCTTTAGCATCAACCCAGGCAACTTCTACTATGTCGGTGGCACAAGTATGTCCTGCCCACACGTGACGAGCGTAGTAGCTATGATGCTCGAGAAAAATCCAACTCTAACCCAATCTACTGTAGAAGGCATTCTGGAAAGTACAGCGCTACCAATCCCACCAGGTTCAATGACTGTTTGGGACCTCGTCCCATCACAAGGCTGGTACACCTACTCTTGGGGCACAACAGCCACAGGCAGTGGTTTAGTCCAAGCCATAGCAGCAGTAAACGCAAGCTAAACATAGGCTACAAGTCTAAAACCATCTCCCTTTTTTATTTTTCGTGAAACAACTTATCATTTTTTCGTATGTTCCTCAAGAACAATAGGAGGAAAAATTCATAGCCAATAATATTAGTCGTTTCGCACCATATACACGTACGAAAAGAGATGTCGCCAAAAAGAAACTGTTGGTTTTCATCTGGTCTTATCATGTACACGTGTCCAAAGTGCTCCCCAAACTACGATGAGGGCTAACATAATCCAGAAAAGCAATATCAACATCTGAACAGCGTCGGAAACAATTCCTTCAAACATCTCAGTTCAACAGTAAACAATCGCAGATAAGCCTAAAAGCAAAGTTTCCAAAACCGAAATGAGAACTCAACGCGTCATATTATCATAAATGACATATGCCGACACAAACAGCAAGGGTTTTATAAAAAATCAGCCACATACAGTTTTAACCCAAGCGGGAGAAAGGAGAAGGCTTCCATCACCCCACAACCCTTTTCTTCCCACAATTTTCGACTTTTATGAAAAAATGTTAGATCAATGAAACTTTCTGAGGCATCCGCTGGACGACATTGACCAGCTGCCTAGTATCATTCCTCAGCGTTTCTTACAAGGAGACGTGTTCTGGAGGAGTTTTGTTTCAAATGATACAGTATCTTTCCATGAGAAATTTATATAATTTTTTTTCACAAGTTTTATAAAGTATTCAATGCTAGATGTGAAAGGAAGAGTCCTAGCCTATTATGAAACGTATTCTGTTAGGCTGAGATCTCTTCTAGGAAAAGAAAATCGAGGGGTGAGAAAATAACGAAAATGAATAGAAAGAGTGCAAGGATTTCCTTGCTGTTCTTTGCATTTCTTTTTCCCGTGTTACTAAGCATCAACTTGACAAATGTGGCTGAAGCTTGCCCATTGTTTGTTCAAGAAGACGCTACATTTCTGACGAGCATGGAGATTACACCTTTAGACGTTCCATTTGAGCTGACATACGATGAATATCATCAAGGCATGCCATACTTTAGTGTGAACGCTAACGAAACCTATGAGATTGAGATTAAATTCTACTTGAATGATACCGCAGCAGTCTTCATTAAAGTTTTGCAATACAATGCTGATAGTGTGGGAGAACTATGTAGAATCTCTGTACCATCTTCCAGAGTCTCAGTAGGATGGAACACCTTTAATGCAACACTCTCCGCTTCGGATGCTGGGCATTTCTGTATGAGTGTCGTGGCTGTAGCTGGTCATCGTGACGATGATGGTTCATCACCATGGAATGCAGTTATGGATGAAAACTTTGGCACCGTCGTCAGTGACTGGAACTTTCCGCTTGGCGATGGATATTTTGCTGGAAGAGCTGCTGAAGAGCTAAGCTGGGATGGCTACGAAGCTGCCTACCGGTTTCACATGAAAGTTGTGGGACCTGCCTACACTAACCCTTTCGTATACCATTTCTCTGCAACTCCAGACAAGACTACTCTAACTCCGGGGGAGGTGTACTCTGTAACCATAAAATACTACAGAACATACTACTGCCCAAGTGACTATATCAAAATTTTCTATCGCAATGAAGCAACCGGAGTGATAACGGAAGTGGATAGATGGGCTAAACCATATTGGGAGATTGTTAGTTCGGGTTGGGGTCCAATGCGCTCTCCATATTACGGGGCCCCCCTCATTAGAACTCTAACAGCACCAATGGAACCTGGAACATACACTGTAAAGGCAGTGATATGCTCAGGTCACGGAACATATAACTATTACGGAGTAGACTGGAATGATCGTCGTTCCGATGGAGGATTTGCCCCCAACCATAAACCAGAAGAATTATCCTGGACTTTCTATGAACAAGTAGCCGAATTTACGATAAGCGTTTCTGGGGAAGACACTTATCCACCAATCACCAAGAAAACTCTGACGGGAATTTTAGGAAGCTGTGGCTGGTACGTATCGGATGTAACTGTCACTTTGACGGCAACAGACGCGTGGTCAGGGGTAAATAAGACAGAGTACAGCTTTGACAACGTCACGTGGATTGAGTACACTGGACCGTTCATGATTACCAGCGAAGGAATCACAACCATATTTTATAGATCAATTGACAACGCAGGTAACGTGGAAGAGGTTAAGTCTCAAGTAATAAAGATCGATAAGACATGTCCAACAATCACTGTAGCATCGCCTGAACCCAGAAACTATACGCAGGACGAAACTCTGACCATAAGTTTCGATGCGACAGACATGGTTTCAGGAGTTGCTTCGATAACCGGTCTTCTCTGCCAAGACCCGGCAGTGATTTACTTGGATCCTCAAGTAAGTACCGCAGCGGTTGGCGAGACATTCTCAATCGATGTATGCATTGCCGATGCTGTTGGAGTAGTTGGTTGGCAGGTCAAAGTGAACTATGACCCAGCAGTCTTGAGGGGTGTTTCTTTCACTGAAGGAGGATTCCTCAGTTCCGTCGGCCCGATATCTTATGTTCCACCAAGTATAAACCAAGAGGAAGGCTATATCATGTTTACCTGCTGCCTCATAGGAGCTTGGCCACCAGTGAGTGGAAGCGGAACATTAGCGACCGTCACCTTCCAATGCATTGGCTTAGGAGAAACCGTTTTGGATATGATCGATGAAAACACGATCATATTTAACGAAAACCTTGAGGATCTTCCTCGCGAAGTTGTGAACGGATACTTCACAAGCATTATGGGGCCTGAGGAGCACGACATTGCGGTAACGAACGTCGCGGTCTCAACAACCAAAGTTACATCTGGCGAACCTGTAACCATCACCGTAGTCGTTAAAAATCAAGGCACAAGATCCGAAACCTTTGACGTAACAGTCTTCTACGACTCGAACATCATCGCAATGCAGAGTCAAGTTTCTTTGTGGGCAGGAGCAAGTAAAACCTTAACTTTCACATGGAACACAGCGGGCGTGGGTCTAGGTTCTTACCAAATAAAGGCTGAAGCAACCGTCGTCCCCGGAGAAATCGAAACTATAGATAACACTTTCGTCAACGACATAGTAATGGTCAGAATCCCTGTCTACAGCGGCCAAACGCTTGACTTGTCGACTTTCGAACTGGGAACATACACACTAACGGTGATAGCAATCGATAATGCATGCAACGAGGCTATAGAATCTGTAACCTTCACAGTCGCCACCACCATATCCGGAACGGTGATAGATGAATATACGAAAGAGCCGATTTCAGGAGTCACCATCAGCATATTGGAAACCAATGAAACTGTAGTCACTGATGAATGCGGCAGGTATCGCTTCATCATCCATAATACTGGAATTTACACGGTTGAAATGACCGTGCCTTATGGGTACTTGACCCATGACGATGTCACAAAATTCGTTGAAGTCATGAAAACCACGGAGGTCAACTTCACTCTCTATAAAGCCTCTTGGTCTGGTGCAAAAGTGCCTAGAACAATTGGGTACTGGAAAAACTGGGATAGCCATTACACTGCAGAAATGATGGAAACATTCATTGCTCATGTCAAAAGCGCCTCAGGCCTGTTCAGCGATCTAACAGTTGATAACCTCAAATCATATCTAACGATGGGTCGTACCAGCATGGAGCAGAAAGTACAAGCTCAGCTCCTAGCCTCATGGCTGAACGTTGTTTCTGCTCAACTAGGCGTTGATGTTAAGGTTGACCTGAGCTCTATTGAGGGATGGGAACAAGTCATCACAATACCTGAAGGCAGCGTCCTCACAGTCGGCGAACTACTGAAACAGATTGACAACCTCTACGTAACTGATGTAGAGCTAACCAAAGAACAATGGGAAATAGTCAAAAACATTCTAGACGCACTCAACAACAGACAACTTTTCTTCGAATAATAGACAAACGAATCAAGCCATTTCCTCTTTTTCTTTTTCTGTTAAATGAGGAAAAAGTTTCGCAGCGTTTTCTTCTTCTTATGATTACCAGATTGTCATCAACCAAAGACATTTTTACGATAACGGCCCAGGCGATCAAACATCAAACGAGCCAAATCTCCATTTCAAAAGACGTTTATCATTCTACAAATTCGCTCGATTGAGACGGGCCCGACGGGAATTGAACCCGTGACCCCCGGGTTTCCTTGAAATTCTCTTGCTCTCTTAAAAGCCCGGTGCTCTATCCTTACTGAGCTACGGGCCCTTTCTGTGGGCTTATTCTTTTGCCTTTAGAAGTTAGGGAAGGTGTTTTTTAGCATTTCGATTTATTTTGGTTTTGGTAAAAAGTTATTGGGCGAATTGGACTTTTAGGAGGCCTGTTATGAAATTTTTGATTTTGTCGTTTGCGCCTAGTATTGTTTCTATTGTTTTTTTGCCTTTGTCTGTGAGTTGGTAGACTCGTTTTCTTTCGTTCCATGTTCCTTCGATTAGTCCATTTCTCTCCAGCGAATATAGAAGTGAGTAGACTGTGCCTGAGCTTACGAGAAGGTGGAATTTGTTGTGGATGAAAGATATTACATCGTAGCCACTTAGGGGTCCGCTTCTCAGTTCTGCCAGAATTATTATGTCCATAAAGTTTTTGATTATTCTTTCGTGCATTCTTTTCAATATTTTTCCTTCCAATCTTTCACCGCCAACAATGATTGTCAACGCAGTCATGTTTATTCACGTTTTAAGATTTTAAGTTGGATATAAATATTTAAATTTTATTCTAATTCCGAATTCGAAGTTGAAATAGAATAAGAGAAGTTTAAACATTTCGTTTTGCAGTTTTCGCTAGAAGACTCAATTGTGGAAGTTGACAGATGGACAAAATGTTTCAATATTCAATTATATTAAGTGCTGACGAAATTATTGGTTTTTAAACGTAATTTTTTATTTAAAGGGCAACAGCAGCTGTTTTTAACAGTTAGCGATATATCTGCATGTTAAGAAATGTTATCTGCTTCTTTTGCGGCTAAAAAATGGACGGTGTTAAATTTGATTTCGTGGAAGCGTTCTTTTAAGAGATTAAACGAAGAATATGAGATGGCTGGGAAAAAGAAGCAGGCTTTGGACAATTTGTTAAGCTCTGGCAGAATTTCTCAGTCCACGTACGAGTCGTTCAGCAACGATATAGGCGAAGCAATCGCGGACATTGAGAGACAGCAACGAGATTTGCTTGAGAAGATGAATTCTAAGATGAAGGAGCTGGAGGGGCAGATTAGGACTTTGGAGATGCTTTTTGCAAACTTTGAGATTCAGCATGTGACTGGCGAAGTGGATGAAGAGATTTATCAGCGTGAAATCAACATTTTGTCGATGGGGCTTGAAACTACAAGGCAGGAGTTGGACGCTGTTAAGGAAGCGGTAAATCAGCTTTCAACTAGTGTGCATGTTTCTGCGGCTGATGTAGTTGTACAGCAAGAAATCAAATCACAGGCTTCAGAAAATGTTGAGGTTTCTAAGGCGGAAGTGGAGAAGGTTGAAGAGCCAGTTCCTGCGAAGGAAGAGAAGTTGCCTGAGCCTCAAGTGGTGCATGTGGAAGTCACCGAGGTAAGTTCCTCTCAGACTTCTTCTGAGCAACCGCAGGAAACAGTGCAGAGCGCAGAGACAGCAGTTGAGCAAAAACAAGAAGGTCAATAACAGAGAAAGCTTCATTCCTCTTTTTCTTTTGTAACAGATAGAATGGTGCGTGTAGAGTTATTACGTGTGCGATGGTTGTAGGCTCCTTTATTTGAGGTCAAATATTTATGAAATTTTCTGGAGGTGGAGATAGAACCAGAAAGTCAATCCTTTTTTGAGTGGAGTTCAAAGTTTGGCTTTTCAGTTAAATGAAAAAAGGGATAGAAGTGGGTTATGGGTAGTGTGTGTCGTAGTATTTGGATACTATTCCTACGTCTTTTCCTTCGACTTTTCCGTCGTTGTTTATGTCTGCGTTGGAGTTCCATCTCAGATCTCCGGGGCGAGTGTCGTAGGCTTTGGATACTGCACCGTTGTCTCTGCCTTCGCATCGAAAGTCACCGTTGATATCGCCCGGGATAGTTACAAGTATCAGACCGCTTATGAATGTGTCGTCCGCCGTGTTTATTTCGCCTGCAATGGTCCAAGCATAAGCCCATATGGTGTAGTTGCCGTAATCAAAACCTGTAGTGTTCCATGAGAATGTTACGGTAGCTTGTGTGCCTGAAACTAAGCCGAAGAGTGTTGTGGTTCTTATTATGGTTGAGTTTGCGTAGATTGTAAAGGTGAAGTTTTGTGTGAAAATGCCTTCGTTGAGTACTGTGATGTTAATAGTGACATTGTAGCCTCTAGAGACCGTTGACATGGGTTTGCAGCCGTCTTTTGAGGTCCTAGCATTGGCTATGCGTGCACGCTCGGGAATTTCTGGGAATGTTTTTTCTGGGACCAGGTCTAGTTTGTAGTTGTTTTCTTTGAGTGAGCCGCCTATTCCTTGTGTGTTGATTGTGAGGTCTAGTCTGTATTCATTTTCTAGAGCGTATATTCCTGTTGCGTCCGGGTTTATGATGATGTTTGCTTTGTATCCGTTTTCTGTATGGGTAGTTTCGGATATGTTTGTGAGGAAGTTGTTGTCGTTTTTGTAGTTGTTTTCTGATGTTGCGTTTGCGAGAGTCACAGTAAATGCTGAGAAAAATAGAATTAGGCATAATGCTATTCGATTGAAGTTTTTCGTTGGTGTCATTGTGATTCCTCGTTTGTGTTTTAGTTTGCTACGAATTTGATTATGTCGCCTGTTGGGTTGTTGTCTCCGTATATGACGTCTGCTGATACGAATGTTTGTGAGTCTGCGTCTACTTCTAGTATGGCGTTGTAGATTTGTTCTTTAATTAGCATTAGTGTTGTGTTAGCGCCTAATGGAATATTGTATCTTCCATTATCGATTACGTTATCGAATATGTCCTGCCATACTTGTGTGCCGAATGAATCTTTGATTGTAACCTTTATGCTTCCAGATTGAATCGGATATCCAGTAGTGTTTGCTAGTGTGCCACGCAAAGTTATGATAGTAGGTTCAGCAACCCTAGCAGTAGTTCTAGGAGTTGTCTGGTAATATACGGTCACCTTATTACCGAGATATTCAGTGAATGCTAAGTCGTTTAAACCGTCGTTATTGTAGTCGCCTATAGCCACACCATGTGGCTCATTGAGTCCGGTCCATTGTTTTATCACTGTTGTTCCATCACTCTTATACACCGTTACCGTGTCAGGACCAGTTTCTGCGAATGCTAAGTCGTTTAAACCGTCGTTATTGTAGTCGCCTATAGCGACGCTAAATGAACCACTTAGTCCGGTCCATTGTTTTATTATTGTTGTTCCGTCGCTTTTGTAAACCGAAATTTTGTTCCCCCAAACTTCTGCGAATGCTAAGTCGTTTGATCCGTCGTTGTTGTAGTCGCCTATGGCAACTCCAGTCGGACCATTGAGTCCGGTCCATTGTTTTATCACTGTTGTTCCATCACTCTTATACACCGTTACCTTGCCAGTCCAAAGTTCTGTAAACGCTAAATCGCTCAAGCCATCGTTGTCATAATCGCCTATAGCAACGCCAGTTGAACGGTCTAATCCAGTCCATTGTTTTATTACAGTTGTTCCGTCGTTTCTGTAAACCGTCACGTTGCTGCCACCTATGCCAATATCTTCGGCGAATGCTAAGTCGTTTGATCCGTCGTTGTTGTAGTCGCCTATGGCAACTCCAATCGCCCAGGTGAGTCCGGTCCATTGTTTTATCACTGTTGTTCCATCACTCTTATACACCGTTACCTTGCCGGCAGTAGATTCACTGAATGCTAGGTCGTTCAAACCATCATTGTCATAGTCGCCAATTGCCACACCTTTTGGCATGCCTAGTCCTGTCCATTCTGTTGCTGATACACTGACAACGCCAAAGTTAGACATTGACATGAATCCTATCGCTAGTAATCCAGCCGCAACCAACCCTAACAACAATATTCCCATTTTCCTTTTCAGCAATTTCCTCTCTCCTAGTACTAGTAACAGTTCAATCATACACACATAAAATTTACGGATAAATCTTCTATATCCTCATTCCGACTCACCCAGAAGCATGAACATAAAGTGCACATGCCACAATGCAAATAGTGAACCAAAAAAAACAACGCATATTCCATTTTCGAAGCGGCAAAACTTTTAACAACTAGATACGAGTGCTATCATAAAAATGCTCAACAGGAACCGGGAAGCGAAAATGACCACTACAGAAAATAAAACAATAATGACTTTTCATGAAAAGTTTAGGCAGTACGATTTAGGAGAAGAACACCCATTCAGAGGGGACAGATTCGCAAACGCAATGAAGTTTTTCGAGAGTCAAGGCTTGTTTAGTATTTCTGAAATTGCCCTTGTTGAGCCTCAGCCTGCTTCAAGAGAAGATTTGCTGAGGGTTCATGATGTGAATTATGTTGATTTGATTTTTCGGTTGGCACAAGAAAGGAAGCCATATGATATTGAGACTCCTGCTTCTCCGGAGATTCTTGAGGCGACGTTGTTGATTGCAGGCGGTGCGATAGAGTGCGGTAAGGCTGTTTTAGGCGGAAAGGCGAAGCATGCAGTTTCAATTGGCAGCGGTTACCATCACGCCGGAAAAAACTATGGTGGTGGATTCTGTCTATTCAATGATATAGCCGTTTTAGTTGAATATTTGCGGGCTAATTATGGTGTTAAACGGTTCTTAGTATTGGATTATGATGTCCACTTTGGAAATGGCACAAGCGACATTTACTATCAAGACCCAAGTGTGCTGTTTATTTCTCTGCATCAAGACCCTCGCACACTTTATCCGGGAACAGGTTTTACTTGGCAGATAGGAGAAGGCAAAGGCGAAGGCTACAATGTTAATGTACCTTTGCCGCCCGGAACAGGCAACAGCACATATCTTTATGCTTTAAACGAGGTTTTTGTTCCTTTAGCTGACGAGTTTAAGCCCGAAATTATCATTGCGAACGGTGGAAGCGACTCTCATTTTGCTGATGTGCTGGGCAATTTAAATCTGACTGTAAAAGGCTTTTTCGACTTAGCGCGTTTAGTTAGGAAAATCGCTGACGAAGTTTGTGATGGGAAGCTTGTTTTAATGCCTGGAAGTGGCTATAACCCAAAGGTTTTACCGCTTTGCTGGTATGCGCTTGTTGCCGGCGTTGTGGGTTTAAAAGAGATTAATGTTAAGGACCCCTATGAACCGCCGAAAGAGCCGCCACAATGTCGTAAAACAGTCGAGAAGACACTTGATGAATTGAAAAGGTTGTTGAGGAGACATTGGTCTTGTTTTGGCGGTTTCGGGCTAAACATTGTGCCTTGACCCTTGCTCTCTCGGTGAACCTAGCCCCCTTATATATAGATTGGATTGGATAGGGCCTGTAGATTTGTTGAACATGGGAAAATTTCTTTTGTTCAACAACAATTGTGGTGCGTCTCAAGTATGGACTATTCTTTTTTCTCGGTTGGTTTTGCTACAACTGCAGTTCCGTAGGCTGCGAAGACCGTGGCTGTTCCTTGAAGTATGTCACTTGTTTCAAAATCAGCCCCTATAACGGCATTTGCACCCATCTTTTTCGCATTTTCAATAAGCCTATTCAAAGATTCTCGTCTAGCCTTTTCGCATTCAGAAGTATAAGCTGTTACTTCTCCCCCAAGCATTCCTTCAATGCCTGCAACAAACTTTCCACCAACACCCCTTGTACGCACAGTCAAGCCATGAACAGTACCCAAAACCTTGACTATCTCATATCCAGGCAGATCAGGCGTTGTAACAACTATTATTTCGCTCATTTAGCAAACCTCGAGATTTTAATAGTTAATGCTGCTAATTTAGGTTACCTAACAAAACGCTGGATAGGTTATACATGAATATACACAAGATTCGTGAACAATTCCCAATAACCAAGAACAAGGTGTTTTTGAACCATGCCGCGCACTCTCCGCTTCCTAAACCAGTTGCTGACACTGTTCACAAGTATGTGGAAGATTCCTCGAATTTCGGAGACACTTCGATGGAATGGAACGACGGCGGAAAACCATTCTTCGCAAAATTGATCGGCGCAAAACCCGAAGAAATAGCCTTCATAGAAAACACATCTATGGGCTTAAACATAGCCGCAAACGTGCTTCACTATCCACGCGGCTCAAAAATAGTCACAACAGATTTGGAGTATCCCTCAGTAGTTTATCCTTGGCTACGCAAAAGCCTAGGCGTAAAGGTTCACTACGTAAAAAACGTTAACGGAAAAATCCTTTTAGAGGACATGGAGAAGGCTGTTAACGACAAAACTGTAGCTGTGGCAATAAGCCATGTTGAATACGTTAATGGTTTCCGCTTTGACTTGCGAGCATTAAGCGAAATCGCCCACAAACACGGAGCCTACTTTATCGTTGACGCAATACAATCAGCTGGCGCAATGCAAATAGACGCTAAAAGAGATAACGTGGACTTTCTCACAACAGCATGCTATAAATGGCTCCTAAGCCCACCAGGGGCAGGCTACCTCTACGTTAAAAAGGAACTCATCGAAAAATTTGAGCCACCGCTTGTTGGTTGGGCAAGTGTAAAACCCGAAGTCTTTGAAACCATAGATTTCTGGGACATCTGGAGCCTAAAGCTGTCGGAAACTGCAAGCCGATTCGAGGTCGGCTCACCAAGCTTCATAAGCCTCACAGGCGCGACAGAGGCATTGAAAATGCTGTTGAATTTTGGCATAGAAAACATCGAGAAGCGAATACTGAAACTAACAGACCATCTAATAGAAGCTGTCAAAAACCTAGGGCTGAAACTCCAAACACCTGAAGAGCCACAGCACCGCTCTGGCATAGTCTTGTCCAAAATAGACAAACCAAAGGAACTAGCTGAGAAACTAAGACAAAAGGGCATAATCGTCTCCGCAAGGGCTCACGGACTAAGAGTTTCACCACACTTCTACAACACAGAAGAAGAAATCGACAAGCTGGTGGAAGAAATCAAAAAATGGTGAACGTGAAGCGAAAACTGGCAGTTCTATTCGATTTAGAAGACACATTGGTTCGAACTCAATGGCAAGACAGGCAGCATGTTTTGGATTTTAGGCGTGAAACGAAAAGAAAACTAATAGAGCTAGGAATCCCACCCAGCATACTTGAGAAAGTCGAACGCGCCACAATAATGCGCAACATAGCCTCAGAATACGTTGCAGAGAACTTTAGTGAAGCAAAATCCCAAGAATTTCGCCAAGAAATGGAAACATTTCTAAGACAATACGAGATGGATTCAGCAAAGAATGCAAAGCTTTTTCCAGACACCCTTTCTACACTGGAAACGATAAAAAGGCTCGACATAAAAATAGGACTTGTAACAAACACGTCAAGAGAGGCCGTGGACACGGTTTTCCGACATCATGGCTTAAAGAAGTATTTCGATGTTGTAGTCACAAGGGAAAATGCGGACAAGCTGAAACCTGACCCTCAAGGCGTGCTGCTTGCTGCGGAAAAGCTTGGTGCAAAGAGTTTCTTTATGGTTGGGGATTTGATTCACGACGCGCTTGCGGCCAAAAGTGCTAAAGGAACATCTATAATTGTAAAACGAAACACAGAGACAAAATTCGATTTCCATGCAGACTATTTTGTTCAATCTTTGAGTGAGGTTCCAGAGATTATTAAAACGACTATGGAAAAAGGGAGGATCTTAAATGTTCAAAGTGGAAAAGGTTGACGAGAACAACAAACAACGCATAATCGATTCGCTTAAGCCAGATGTTATTAGACATGTCTTCGCCTTCTACGACATTCAACATGACCCTGCCCACACAACAATGTACGTAGCTTTTGAAAACGGAATCCTGAAAGGATACATTCTCATCTACACCGCTCTACAATTTCCAAGCGTAATCTTGGAATGCGAAAACGGAATAGCGGAAAAATTAATCGCGTACGCGCCAGAAAACCAATTCATCATGCACACTCCACCAGATCTTCTGCCAACAATAAAAACCAAGTTTCCAAGCGCAAAAAATTACGTTGAAAATTGGATGCTTATCAAAAAGGGACAGGCCAACTTCTTCAGGTCAGAACTTGTATACAGATTACGCTCTGAAGAAGATGCTTCTAAACTCTTTATTCTCCTTTCAAGCCGTGAAGAACGCCCGAGCGGAACCGTGCAGAGATACATTGAATGGATAAGTAAGATGCCAATCCACGGAATCTGCAGAAACAATGAGTTAGTAGCCTACGCCGGCTCTTTTCTGCAGCTTCCACAAGTCTGGATGATAGGCGGAGTTTATACACACCCAAACCACAGAAACAAAGGATACGCAACACTAACAACCTCGGCAATAACCGAAGAAGCGTTAAAAAATGCGGAAACAGCCGCCCTATTCGTAAGGTCCGACAACTATCCAGCCATAAGAGTTTACGAGAAAATTGGTTACAAGAAGATAGGCGAAAAACTTTGGGTTGATGTCGGAACAGGACAAAAGCCTTGAAGCTAGTACTCGCTGATGAAACTTATCCCTGAAATTTCTTGGACTTGCCTTCCTTCACCTTTTTCTGGCAAGATTTCAATTTTCGAGATTTTGCACGTTCCAACAATGTCTTCTTTGTTTTCGTCAATTACGCTTGCAAATTCGCTGTTTCCCGCGTAGATTTTCACCTTCTTTATTAGCGTGTTTAGAGGCTTCCTATTCTCAGCTTTTTCTCGCCTAATCTCTGTTATCACAGCCATCACCAAGTCGCCTTTCTTTTCAGCCTCTTCATCAATTGCTTTCATGTCTGGTTTTGGCCAACGCGTTAGTTGCAGGCTTTTTTGCCCTA
>Ga0315314_1000409_pt1 | contig 49583 bp, 53 predicted proteins | sample TDP9_MG_FD_203631 | JGI IMG/M metagenome (GOLD analysis project Ga0315314, IMG submission 203631) | Freshwater sediment microbial communities from Lake Towuti, South Sulawesi, Indonesia - TDP9 | ecosystem: Environmental > Aquatic > Freshwater > Lake > Sediment | place: Indonesia: South Sulawesi... | reverse complement strand
TTGTGGTGGTCTTGGCTTTGTGTGGAATAACGCTCCTGTTGATTAGGGTTGTGAGGCCTAGGCTACTTGGGCTTGGGTTGCTCGCTACCTTGGGGTTGTCGAGCCACCTTTTACTGGACTTGTTCACCACCTACACGCCCATATTCTGGCCTCTGGTGAGCTGGTCCCTTTTCGTAGGTGTGGATGGGGGAATCCATTTATCAGAGAGCGTGAACATAAAGGTCAGCCTAGGCGTATCCACAAAGACGACTGAGTTCACTCCTTTTACAGTCTTGGATGCTCCGATCTTTACGAGCGAGGGCTTCGCAATAGCGCTGATATTGATTGGGACCGCCTTTGCTAACATGTACTTAGATAGGCTTAGGGGCCTCTTCGGAAGACTTGTATGAAGAGCAACAAGTAGTCTCAAGGGTCTCGGTAAAGACTACCGATGGTTGTACTAGTTGATTATAAGTAGAACTCCTTTCCGCCTGACCTTAGGCGGAGGTGGGACAGACCTGCCTTCCTACTATACTAAGTTTGGTGGCTTTGTCGTAAGTTCGGCAATCGATAAGTACGTGTATTTGGTAGTGAAGAGGAGGTTTGAGGAGGAGGTTCGTTTAAGCTATTCCATAACCGAGATTGTGGATGCCGTTGACCGTATCCAGCATCCTATAGTGAGGGAGGCTTTGAGGCTTCTGGGGCTTAGGGATCACCTTGAAATCGTGTCGACTAGTGATGTGCCCACGAAAACAGGGCTTGGATCCTCCGGCAGCTTCACGGTTGGTCTCCTCCACGCTTTGCACATGTATAGTGGCAAAAATCCATCACATCAGGAGCTGGCTGAGGAGGCCTGCCGAATAAACATGGAGATTCTTAAGGAGCCTAGCGGCAAACAAGATGAGTATGTCTCTGCCTTTGGAGGCTTTGTGTGCCTTAACATAGGTGGAGACGGCAGGGTTAAGGTGTCTCCGTTGAGAATACCAGCTGACGCTGTTTCGGAGCTTGAGAACAACCTGTTGTTCTTCTACACTGGCATCAAGAGACAAGCCTCTGATGTGCTCTGGGATCAGCAGAGCGCTGTTGAGAAGGATGAGGCTAGGAGTGTGGAGGCCATGCATCGTATAAAGGAGATCGGGTTTAGGGTAAGGAGGGCCCTCGAAAGAGGGGACGTAACGGAGTTTGGTAAGCTTCAGCATGAGCACTGGCTGGCAAAGAGGAGCGTTTCATCTAAGATGTCAAACCCACTTATTGATAGGTGGTATAAGATCGGACTTGAAAACGGTGCTGTAGGCGGTAAGATCATGGGCGCTGGAGGGGGCGGCTTCCTCATGTTCTACTCTGAGGATAGTAGGGATCGGGTGAGGAAGGCAATGGCAATAGAGGGCTTAGAAGAGGTTAGGTTTAGGCTCGGAAGCGAGGGCTCCAAGATCATCATAAACTTCTAAATGTTTTTATGACCAACAAGACGATTATCGACCTATACCTTCAAGAGATAGAGTTGATAACTAAGCGTATCTCAAGAGAAGACATAGGGAGGGTTATAGAGCTCCTATACGAGGCGTGGAGGAATGGGAGACAGGTTTTCTTGGCTGGGAACGGTGGCTCAGCCTCTACAGCCACTCACTTTGCAAGCGACCTAGCGAAGTTCGCCTCAGAGAGGAGTCAGAAGAGATTTCGAGCCATGGCCTTAACGGATAACGTGCCTCTCGTTACGGCACTTACCAACGATCTTGGCTGGGAGAACGTTTACGTGGAGCAACTGAAGAATCTCATGCGTGAAGGCGACGTTTTTGTAGTTATAAGTGTTCACGGAGGCTCAGGAGCTGACAAGGCAGGTCCGTGGTCTCAAAACCTTCTGAAGGCAGCAAAGTATGTTCAAGATAATGGGGGAAGGGTGATAGGGTTGGCTGGTTTCGATGGAGGTGTATTGAAGCAGATGGCGGATGCATGTATAGTTGTACCTATAAATTCGACGCCACACGTTGAGGGTTTCCATCTGGTGCTGATCCATCTCATCTGTGCACGGCTTCGTGAATTGATAGCCGAAGGCATGCAGAAAGAGGTTTTGGTTAAGGGCGTCTAATCTGAAACGCATGACTATCTGGGTAGATTGCAAAAGCGAAAACGTTGAAAAGCTCTGTGAGAAGCTTGAAAAACTCTTGGCCTCATTAGGGTTGAGGCACACGATTGTCGACGTATGTGAACTCATGGAAGTTAGAGGGGACAAATGACAAGAGCCGTCTTTCTCGACAGGGATGGTGTCATAAACGAGATCGTTTACTTCCCGGAGCTCGGGGTGCTAGATTCTCCTCTTAATCCTAAAAAGTTTAGGTTGTTGCCTGGTGTCGCCGAGGCGATCAAGGTTTTCAACCAGCTAGGTTTGAAGGTTGTTGTCGTCTCGAACCAGCCCAGCATAGCGAAGGAAAAGATGACCGAGGAGGCCTTTAGTAAGGTTAGGTTAAAGATGAGGAGGGAGCTTGAGAAGAGAGGTGCGCATATAGATGCTGAGTATTACTGTTTTCATCATCCCCTGGCGAGGGATGCTAGGTATAGGGCTAACTGTGATTGTAGGAAGCCTAAGCCGGGTCTGCTTTTAAGGGCTGCGAAGGATTTGGGGCTGGACCTCTCAAGGTGTTACATAGTGGGGGATAGCTTGACGGATGTTAAGGCTGGCAAGGCCGTTGGCTGCAGGTCCTTTTTGATAGGCTATTTGAAGTGTGACCTGTGTAAGCTGATGGAGCATGAGGGTGTTAAACCCGACTTCATTGTCCCCAGCTTACTTCACGGGTCTAAAATAATCAAGAGGGAGGTGAATGGAGCTGGAAATATTCCTTGACACAGCAAGCGTGAAGGAGATGAAGGAGATATTGCCCTGGGGCATCATCAGCGGCGTGACAACAAACCAGAAGATCTTCTTGGCTGAGAAGGGCGTCAACTTCAGGGATAGGGTTTTCGAGATTCTGTCTCTCGTGAATGGACCGTTGAGCGTGGAGCTTACGAAAACAGCTGGTAGCGACGACGAATTGGTGGACGAGGCTAGGGAGTACTCAAGCTGGAACCCTAAAAACATTGTCATTAAGGTTCCCATGTTTGGGGATGGCAGGGGTCTCCGAATCATCAATAGGCTCAGCAGAGAGGGCATCAAAACGAACGCAACCTGTCTGATGACGACGAACCAGGTGTTGCTGGCCTCTATGGCCGGAGTCACCTATGCCAGCATCTTCTTCAACCGTGTGAGGGACTCTGGCGGAGATCCTCAAGGGGTTATCAGGGAGTCAAGGACCATTATTGACAAGGGCGGTTTTGCGACGAAGATCATTGTTGGAAGCATACGCAAGCCTGAAGATGTAAACGAGGCGGCTGTGGCTGGAGCCCACGTGATAACCATACCCTACAAGATCCTTGTTAAGATGCCGTACCATTGGAAGACGGAGGATACCATCAAAGAGTTTGACCAAGCTTGGCAAGAGTTCATGCAGGCTGAAAGGTGTATAGCTGCGTCTAGTTAGGAAACGCGAGGAAAGGGAAGCGCTTAAAGGCTTGGTGATTAATTGGTGGACAGTGCGATGAAGCGAATAACGTTATGGATCGACTGCCAAAACGATGATGTGGAGTCCGTTAAGGAGAAGCTTGAAGCCATGCTTAGGTCACTCAAGATTAGGTATACGATACTCAGGGTCTACCCTGAGCTTGTCATGGACGATACTTGTTGAGTCGAAGCGTTTCTCCTGTTCTAAGTGACTTAAGACGATGTTAAAATGCCTTCGCTATTGATCTTGTAAGTTGCGCTAAGGGTTCGAATGTGAAGGATTCGGGTAGATGCTTGATAATAGGCTGTGAGGGCTTTGTCGGCTCTTATATGGAGGGCCTCCTAGAAGGCTACACGGCCTATATCGCGGAGCATAGTTGAGGGCTTGAAGGCTGCGCTTTGAAAGACGACGTGAACCGCGCAAAGCACATGAGTAAAATATGGGTGTTTTGTTGAAGGCTGTAGTAACTGGTGGTGCTGGCTTCATAGGGAGTCACCTAGTGGACAGGCTTGTCTCTGAGGGGTATTCGGTGGCCGTCTTAGACAACATGTCCTGCGGCTTCTTGGAGAACTTGGAGAGGCACAGGAACTATGAGGGGGTGACTGTTCTTGATGTGGATCTGCGGGATGCTAAGCGTCTCGAAGAAGTGTTCAGGGGGCACGATGTGGTGTTTCACATGGCGGCCCACGCGGACATCAGGAGGAGCCTGGAGGATCACAGGGCGGACTTGGAGAACAACGTGGTTGGAACTCTGAACGTGCTCGAAGCCATGTACAAGAATGGGGTTCAGGACTTGGTGTTTGCTTCTACATCGGCGCTGTACGGCGAGGCCGAAGTGATGCCTACCCCCGAAGACTGTTCTCCTGTCCAAACCTCTCTCTACGGGGCTTCAAAGCTGACCTGTGAGGCCTACATGGAAGCCTACACGCAGTTCTCGCCGCTAAAGTTCTGGTCGTTTAGGTTCTCTAACGTTGTGGGCGAACGGTGTAGGAGGGGGGTGATCTGGGACTTCGTGCACAAGCTGCGGAGCAACCCGAGGAAGCTGGAGATCTTGGGGGATGGAAGGCAGAGCAAGGAGTACCTGTACGTTAAGGACTGCGTGGATGGGATGATGGTCGGGTATCGGAGGGCCTCGGGCAGTGTGAACGTGTTCAACCTCGCCATCGAGGAGCAGACCACGGTTGACAGGGTGGCTGACATAGTGATCGACGAGATGGGGCTTAATAACGTGAAGCGAAGGTATACAGGTGGGCCGAGGGGATGGATAGGCGACAACCCTGTCGTGATTCTTTCAATAGACCGGATCAAGAAGCTGAGCTGGAAGCCAAGGATTTCTTCTGAAGAAGCGATAAGACGGACTGTGAGATGGACCCTGAACGAGGTTAGGGGATAGGGATCGTCTTTGTGGGTAGGAGCGTGATCCCTTGAAGACCGTGGTAACCGGTGGCGCTGGCTTCATAGGGAGCCATCTGGTGAGGAGGCTGGTCGATGATGGTGGGGAGGTCGTTGTGGCCGACGACTTCTCTAGGGGTAGCGTTCGTAACCTTCTCGATTTAGGCGTTCACATCGAATGTTCTAAGATAGACCTTAGGGATTATGGGCGGGCTTTAAAGGCTGTTAAGGGTGCTGATGTAGTCTATCACTTGGCCGCTAGGGTTGGTAGCGTTGAGTATCTGCATGGTAGTGAGTTGGCTGAGCTTAGGGCTATGCAGGACAACCTGGTGATAGATGCCAACGTGTTCAGGGCATGTGTGGAGGCTGGTGTCAAGAAGGTGGTATACGCTTCAAGCGTCTCGGTCTATCCGATAGACATGCAGCAGAAGCCTAGTGTGGTCCTATCCGAGGACGACCTACGCTACTACAACCCCGAGGGTGGATACGGATGGGGTAAATTGATAGGGGAAATAGAGCTGGGCTGGATGAGGGATGTAGACATAGGGATAGCTAGGATATTCACGGCTTATGGGCCCGGAGAGCCGTTGGATGAGACGGCTCATGTTATTCCGGCTTTGATCCGTAAGGCTATCATGTATCCTATGGAGGGCTTCGTAGTCTGGGGTTCAGGAGATCAGACTAGGTCCTTTATGTATGTCTCAGACTGCGTCGAAGCCTTACTAAAGCTTGAGGAGGAAGCGTCTAATCCTCCTATTATAGTAAATGTGGGGTCAGATGAAGAGGTTCTGGTCAGAACGATAGCCGAGAAGATAATCAAAATATCTGGGAAGAGCATCGAGATAAAGTATGATCTTACGAAGCCTGTCGGTCCCACTAGTCGAACGGCGGATATACACAGGGCTAAGATGTTGCTTGGGTGGAGACCGATTGTGGGGTTGGATGAGGGTTTGAGGCGTACCTATGCTTGGGCTGAGGAAAGGCTGAAAATAACGAGGTGACTTATTGTGCGACTAAAGCTTGAGGATAAAGTCGCCATCGTTACTGGATCAGGCAGGGGGATTGGGAAGGCTATTGCTCTTGCCCTTGCTAGGGAGGGAGCGGATGTAGTGGTATTGTCACGCACCGAGTCCGAAGCGGCAAAAACCGCAACACGGGTGAAAGCCTTAGACCGTCGAGCTCTCGCCCTTAAAGCGGACGTTTCGAAAAGAGAGGATGCGGAGAGAATAGTCAGATTGACTATGCATGAATTCGGTAAAGTGGACATATTAGTGAATAATGCCGGAATCCTGGGACCGGTCGGGCATGTTGTGGATAATGACATTGAGGAATGGATTAGGACCATAAACATTAACTTGATCGGAATGTTCCTTTGCACTAAAATGGTTTTGCCCATCATGATTAAGCGTCGTCGGGGGAAGATCATAAATCTCTCTGGAGGAGGGGCTACCGGGCCGAGACCAAGGTTCTCTGCTTATGCCGCTTCAAAGGCGGCTGTGGTGCGCTTCACAGAGACCTTGGCTGAGGAGGTGAAGGAGTTTAACATACAGGTTAACGCTATAGCTCCAGGAGCTTTAAGCACAAGGATGCACGACCAGGTCTTGACTGTTGGAGAGGCTGCAGGTGAGAAAGAGTTGGCTTTGTCGAGGCGTGTAAAGGAGGGGAGGGGGACCCCTTTTGAGGTGCCTGCGGGACTAGCTGTTTTTCTGGCGTCGGATGAATCAGATGGGCTTACTGGAAGGTTGATAAGTGCCGTATGGGATGATTGGCGTAGCATGAGCAGAGAAAGGATCGAAGGGATAATGTCGAGAGAGCTGTACACGCTGAGGCGTATTGACGATTTCTTCTTTACTCACATAGAACGTCAACCCGAGAAGAAGTAGGATCACATCATGAGTGTGGACTTTAAAGTTTGTGTGGTTGGTATCTGGCATCTGGGATCTGTGGTTTCGGCTTGTTTAGCCGACCTAGGATATTGGGTTATTGGGGTAGATAAAGATCCTAAAAGAGTAAGTGAACTGAACAAAGGTGTTCCACCTCTGTTTGAGCCTGGCCTTGCTGAGCTGATGACGAAGAACCTTGAGTCAAAGCGGTTAAGCTATTCCACAGATCTCGATTCTGCCCTGAAAGGCGCCAAGTACGTGCTCATAACTTTTGACACACCCGTCGATGCAAGGGATGAAGTCGATCTTTCGGAGATATTTGAAACAAGCGCAGAGCTGAGCAAATATTTAGAGGATGGCTCGGTAGTTATTGTAAGTAGCCAGGTTCCAGTTGGAACTTGTGAAAAGATAGCCTCTATCATTGCGAGTCAGAGGCCTTCTTTGAGTTTTGGCATAGCGTACGTTCCCGAAAACCTGAGGCTGGGTCAGGCCATAGAGCGTTTTAGATGTCCAGATATGATTGTCATAGGGTCAGATAGCGTTGCTACGCAAGCCGAGGTGGAGGAGTTTCTCAGCGTTATTCAAGCACCGAAAGTGAGGATGGATTTAAGAACAGCTGAAATGACTAAACACGCCATTAATGCATACTTAGCCACGTCCATTAGCTTCATCAACGAAGTCGCCAATCTTTGCGATGAAGTGGGTGCCGACGCCGTGAAGGTAGGAGAAGCGATGCGTTTAGATAGCAGGATTAGTCCTAAGGCCCCTTTGAGGCTGGGTTTAGGTTTTGCGGGTGGCACGTTGGCTAGGGATCTTAAGGTGCTACAAAAGCTTGGAGAGAAAGTCGGCTACCAAATGCACTTGATCAATAGCGTTTTGAGGGTGAACCAGCAGCAAAACCGAATTGTTGCTAAGAAGTTACTGAAGATGTATGGATCGCTCCATAACCTGACGGTTGGTATACTAGGGCTAACTTACAAGGCGGGAACAAGTACGCTTCGCCGCTCCGCGTCGTTAGAGATAATCAGGGACCTGACTGATAGCGGGGCTAGGGTTAAAGCTTATGACCCTAAAGCTGACCTACGCGAGGTTCAGATTCATGGCGAATTTGAGTTCTGTTCTGATCCTTATGCCGTGGCTAACGGATGCGATGCGTTAGTTTTTGTGACGGATTGGCCCGAGTTTAAAGAGTTAGATTTCTCACGTATCAAATTGCTGATGCGGAAACCGATTGTGATTGACGCCCAGAACATGCTGGGCTCAGAGCAAATGATTCAGCTGGGTTTTGTTTACTTAGGAGTCGGAAGAGGCATATCGGAATAATGAGTTCCTTAAACCAACTTCACAATCGGATCGAAGGTTATCCGAGAATTTCCGTAGTAATATGCACACTGAATGAAGAGGGCAATTTGCCGAAGGTTCTCCCTAAGATACCCAATTGGGTAGACGAGGTAATTTTGGTAGATGGTCATTCGACAGATAATACCATTAAAGTCGCGCAGACCCTACGGTCAGATGTTAAGATATTTCTTCAAGACGGAGATGGTAAAGGAGATGCGTTGAAATGCGGTTTCCAGAAGGCGACGGGGGATATAGTAGTAACGCTTGACGCTGATGGTGCGACAAACCCCGAGGAAATTCACAAGTTCATAGATGTGCTGGTGCGGGGCTACGACTTCGCAAAGGGTACCCGACTGAAATTTGGACGGCCGAAGCATATGAGATGGCATAGGTGGTTCGGGAACAAAATGCTCGTTCTTGCAGCAAACCTGCTATTCCAGACCAATTACACGGATCTTTGCTCGGGCTATAACGCGTTCTGGAGGAAGAAAATACAAGGAATAAAATTCTACACGTTAGGCTTTGAGATGGAGCAGGAGTTCTATGTAAAGTTGAAGAAGATGCAACTACGCGTGGTGGAAGTTCCATTTGCGGAAAGGAGAAGACGGAGTGGATCAAGCAAAGTTTCCGACTTCAAGCAGGGACTTAAAGATTTACTTATGATATTGATGGAGAGACTTCGATCTTAACCTTCTTAAGGAATGTAAATGAGTATAACACGAAAGACGGTTTCAATTGTCGTAACGACCTACACAAATGCCAGGCTTCAAGACGTAGTTGAGTTGATAGAGAGCATACGTTGCCAGACCTATCGAGAGATCGAGGTAATATTAGTAATAGAAGGATCCAGAACCATGTACGATAAGTTAACATCTTATTTAGAGGAAAATTCCATTCTCGGAGTGCGGGTTATCTTCAGCCGAAAGCACATTGGGCTATCATCAGCAAGAAACTTAGGCATCGAAGCCTCCGAAGGAGATATTATCGCTTTCGTTGACGATGATGTAGTCCTAGATCCTAGATGGGCCAAGCAAATGGTCAAGGCATATGATGACGGAACAGTCATTGGCGTAACAGGCTGCTCTGAACCATTGTTTATGGGAGGAACTCTGAAATGGTTGCCTGAGGAGTTCTATTGGTTGATAGGTTGCACCAGTTTTGCGGGCCTCAAGACAGTAACGGAAGTCAGAAATGCGTGGGGAATGAACATGTCTTTTAGAAGGAATGTCTTCAGTAATGGCTGCAGGTTCGAAGAACTGTACGGTCTACGAGCGGGTGGAATGGAGGCATGGGGGCAACGTCCTCCAGAGGATGTAGATTTATCCTTAAAGGCAAGAGTTGGAACAGGCGGACGAATAATTTATGATCCAACAGTTCGCATAAAGCATAAAGTGCATCCTAATCGCTTCACACTCACCCTGATCGCCGAGAAGGCATTCTTCACGGGGCATCAACGCCGATTAATGAAGATTCTTTACCAAGACCTTGATGCTGATCTGCTAACCATGGAAAAGAGTCTACTCCGCCGTATCCTTGTTAACACCTTTCCGGGGATTCTGAAAAACGTGATGAAAAAACCGGTAGAAGCTTGGCACCAATTCGCAATCACCTTAATAGTATTGTTCATGGTATTCTTGGGTTTCTACACATACCCACAACTAATCAAGAAAAGAAGAAGATAAAAGAGCGCGCATAACGCGTGAATAATTCGTTTAATGAGGTTGTGAGGTTGCACTCGGTGCGCGCGCTGCCCCCAAACGAAAAAGTTTCGATTTTTTTCACGCGCACATCCACTGTGAGAAAAGTTCAGCGCGCCCCAGACGATATGCTCGCGTTGTACATAGGGAAGCTGTAGTTTGAGAATTTGTGAAGTCGGTACAGGTTCTTTGCCAGTAGCCCCATATGTAACTGGGGGGGTCGAAAAGTTTGTGCATTACCTATCCTCAGCCCTTCAGGAACTTGGTCACGAAGTCGCCTTAATAGATATGCCGTGTGCTGCCAGACCACAGGTGTCCTATACCGTAAATGAAATCCCGCTTATTTTCGAGCATGATGAAAACTTGCCGACACATATCGTGCGTGGGCTATTGTTTGGCCATTCTGTACTTGGTCAACTAGGAGAGCTTCTTAGGCTGGAGAGATTCGATGTAATAAATTTTCACAGCCAGTTCACCGCTCTCTTCGGTATACAGCTAGTTCGGCGTATGCGACTGCCTTCCATTTTCACTCTCCACAACCCCACATGGTCTGATGCAATGGCCTGCCGATCTATGCTAAACAGATTAAAGTTCTGGATGGAGAGAAGGGCAGAGAAGAACGCAGATCTTGTAATATGCCTAAGCCGAGCTACTGCTGCTAACGTGACTGGCATTCTCGGGCTTGATGGCTCTAAGGTGTCGGTGGTTCCAGTAGGCGTCGACGACTCATGGTTTATCGAGCCTCGCGTGGACCCCGCGATTAGGCGCAAATATGCTCCAAATGATGAATTTGTTGTTCTACACGTTGGCCGAATGGCGAGCTACAAAAATCAACTTGTAATAGCTCAGGCTATACCCAACATCATGAGGGAAGTTCGAAATGTAAAATTCGTATTCGTGGGACCTGTAAGCTCTCCTAGTTATTTTCGGATGTTGATAAGGACGCTTAGGGATGCAGGCGTGAAAAATCATGTAGTCTTCGCTGGACAGGTACCTTTGCCAGAACTCCGTCAACTCTATTACCTTGCGGATGTTTATGTACTACCTTCCTTACGAGAGAACATGCCCCAAGCGATCCTAGAAGCTATGGCTGCTGGTAGACCTATTATCTCTTCGTCAATTGCTTCCTTGAAAGAACATCTGCCGAATGGTGTAGGTATCGCAATCCCACCATCTGACCATGAAGCCCTAGCGATGGTCACCATCAAGCTGTTGCGGGACCCGGATCTTCGCGATAAACTGGGGCAGAGGGCTCGATTACATGCTTACCGTAATTACCGGTGGCCAACCATAGCTCAGCAGACTGCTGCTCTTTATACTCGTCTTATTAGGGAGTGTAAATAATCAAGCTAGATAAGATAAGGCAGTACCTTTTCCGAGATTTCAAGTTTACCTGTCTGGGAACTACTTTAGATTATGATGCTTACTGGGAGGCGAAATCACAATTTGTTGATTCTGCTCATGAAGTTATGCAAAATTACAAGTTCAATCTAATAGCACAGCTCGTTAAGCCTCGCTGCATCGTACTGGACATTGGCTGTGGTGACGGCAGCCTCTTGGCCTATCTGCGGGAACGAAGATTTATTACTGGGTACGGAATAGAGCTCTCAAAAAAGGCCTGTGAGCTTGCTAGCAAGAGGGGCTTTAAAGTCTATCAGGTTGATATAACAAAGGATGATCTTTCTTGGATGAATGCGGTAGATTATATAGTGATGTCTGAAGTCCTAGAGCATATCGCTACACCGGAGGAAGCTCTCCTTAACCTCAAGGAGAAATTTAGGAAAAGCCTGATAGTCACTGTCCCTAACACGGGGGCGCTTAATGATCGCCTGAGGTTGTTATTTGGACGTTTTCCGAAACAGTGGTTTTTCCATCCGAGTGAACACCTGCGCTTTTGGACAGTAACCGACTTTATCGTTATGCTGAGGCGCTTGGGATATAACGTTCAACAGTATCATGGTCTCTACGATCCGTATTATGACTACTGCGTTGAACTATGGAAATATTATCCGAAGCTATTTTCTCGATATGTTCTTTACGTGCTTACTCGGAAGCGATCTACCGAATGCTGATAGAAGCTGATTCTTCCAAACCCTCTTTTCTATTAGTTCAATCTATATCGTATGCCCGCCCAGTCGGAAGGAGAGACTGTGAATGAAAATAGTCCAAGTGTCGTATCTGTACCATCCTTTTCCAGGAGGTGTTAGCAATGCAGTCACGCATTTGTGCACATCACTCCGTAAGAGGGGCCACGAAGTAATTGTGTACACTTGTAGCAGATTTGGTAATCAAAAAGTCGATAAATCGGAAGTCATCATGGATGGAGTCATCATTAAAAGAATAGTGAACTTGACAGGTTTCTCAATACTCTACGGCGTCTTACCGAACCCTATACCCATCCTTAAGGATTTACAAAATGAAAATCCTGATATAGTGCATCTGCATGGCATCGGACATCTTGAGAACGACTATGTGGCGCTGGTAGCTAAACGAAGAACCATCGTATTGACAGGGCATGGCGGAGGCATGTTTTATCGACCCGACCGACCTTGGTACCAGTGGGCGGGTTGGTTAATATACTCCAGATTGTTGGCGAAGAGAACTGTTCATCGCGTACACAGAATCATAGCTGTAAGTCCATACGAGGTCTCATTTTGGCTTACGTTGGGAGCAACACGGGATAAAATCGACATAATACCGTGGGGGATTCCCAACGATTGTTTTATTGACCATGACGGAAAAGAATTCAGAAGGAAATATGGAATAAGCGGATCAATGCTCTTATTCGTGGGAAGTCTAGTGCGGGGAAAAGGAGCCCAGTGGCTTATCAAAGCAATGCCAGAGATTATCAGCGAGCTCCCAGATACCTATGCTGTAATTTGTGGCCCGGATCTCGGATATGGAAAACAACTTGCCAGTTTGACAAGGAACCTCGGGGTTAGTGACAGAGTTATTTTTACGGGCTTTTTGCCCGAAAGAAGGTTACTCCAAGCCTACGCGGCTTGCGATATCTTTGTAATGCCCTCTGACTTTGAGGCATTTGGCCTGTCAATTTCGCAAGCGATGGCCTTCGGGAAACCAGTAATCGCATCTGGGGTAGGCGCGGTTCCATACATAGTCGAAGACGGTGAGGGGGGATTGCTTATTAGGCAGAGAGATTTCAGACAGTTAGCCGGGTACGCTAAACTTCTCCTTGCAGATCCCATTCTGAGGAGCAGATTGGGCGACAACGCAAAGATACTCAGTCGGAAATATGACTGGAATGTCGTCTGTCAAAGGTACGAAGAAACTTACTTTCGTCTTTTGGGCGTGTAGCCTTGACCCGTTGCTCCGTCAATAGCCCGGAAACAACGACGATTCAACAAGCTTAGGTCGAGAGACAGTGAAGATCTGTTTCGTCAGTGCAGGCAGCTTCCCGATACCTCCCATCCACGGTGGTGCTATAGAAGCTCACATATTGAATCTTGCGACGCATCTAAGTCGGGAGGGCCACAAGGCAATAATTCTCGATCGCCAATACAAAGGGATACGCGTCCCGACTCATCCTTTGGTCAGTCGCCTAAGAGTTCCGTATGTTAGATGGAAAGTGAAGGAAGGTATGCTGGCGGGAATGTTCAACGAACTTCTGTTTGGCGTCTGGTCTTCCTTCTTCCTATTCCGGATGCGAAGAGATATTGGTGTAATTCATGTACATACTGTCCTAGCCGGGATGATTCTTTTTTTCACAAGCAAACTTATCGGAAGACCACTGGTATATACGTCACATAACACGATGTGGACTGTTGATCACGTAGGCTTCGCCACTAGGCTCTTCCAAATCATTGAGAAGTTCATCATTCTGGGCAGCACCCGAACAATTGCTGTGAGCGAATCTCTTCGTAGTCACATCATTACTAAGGCGAGAGTGCCTTCGAGCAAAATCGTTACAATTACGAACGGCGTTGACACCGAGTTCTTCAAACCAGGCTTGGACGCAACTGCCGTTCTAAGATCGCTTAATCTCGAAGATTCAAGGATCATTTTATACGTTGGAAGGCTGATATCCGCCAAGGGAGCCGACGTGCTAATCCGCGCGATTCCCTATGTTCTCGCGGAATCACGAGACGCCCGACGGTTACGGTTTGTTGTAGTAGGACCTAGATCAGAAGCATTTGACCCGCGTATGAAGAACAGTTTCGCATTTCAGCTAGAGAGTTTAGTCCAAGAATTGGGTGTGCAGCAGCATGTCCGATTAACTGGCGCACTTCCCCTAGACGATCTTCGCAGGCTCTATTCAGCATCCCATCTCTTCATCCTGCCATCAAGAGCGGAGGCCCAGCCATTGGTCTTGTTGGAGGCCATGTCTTCAGGCGTTCCGATGATCGGATCAACAGCGGGTGGGATCCCCGAGACGATTCGAGATGGGGAGACCGGTCTTATCATGCGCACACATCGACCCAAAGAACTGGCTGGGCTTATTCTGAGACTTTTGGCCGAAAACATCCATAATGTCTTGGCTCGGAGAGCACGTTCAGAAGCTTTGGCAAAGTATGACTGGGAGATCATAGTTAGGAAGGTGCTTCGCATCTATGAAGCCTCAGTGTTGAAGCAAAACTGAGTTGAAACGAATGATGTTCTTATCCTAGAGTTGATTAGAATTGAAAGTTTGCTTTGTCGGAACCGAGAATCTTCCCATTCCGCCGCCGAGAGGAGGTGGTGCGGAGAAATTTGCCTACGCTCTGGCCTGCACCATGAAAAATAAGGGTCACGAAATCCATATTGTCTCATTACCTCTCCAGTCCACGACGGGAGTACCGACCACTGTTGTGACGTCTATGGTTAACGAGAAAAGATGGACTTCCCGCCATTGGTTAACTAGTTCGCCTATTGGAAGGTTCGTGTGGATTCATTTCAAAAGTTACTCTTTCACTTTTGGTGTTGCAAAAGTGTTAAGCAGGCTATGTTCGGAGAAACAATTCGACATAGTTCATTCTCAAACGCCACCTACAGGGTTGTCTGTTCTGCTCGTTCACAACAGAGGCAGAGCGAGATTCGTGCATTCGATGCATGGTTTTCATTCCATCTACCCCGCGGACACCAGTTATCTTCCGACAATCTTTCGACACCTGAAGCAATATGATCAAATGATTGACGGTCATGTTGAATCTTACGTACTCGAGAAGTCTAATGTGATTACTACTGTCAGCGAGAGTTTAAAAAAGCATGTCGTTCGGCGTAGACCGGGTCTCGCCGACAAAATCCATGTCGTTCCCGCAATGGTAGACGCTCACTTCTTCAATCCCGATGTCCCTGACAATGCGATTCTCGAAAGGTTCCAGATTCGAGGGAAATCGGTGATCTTGTACGTAGGACGATTGGTCAAGATCAAGGGTCTGAAATATCTTCTGCTGGCCATGCCCGACATCATAACGGAATTTCCAGATGCTGTTCTGGTCGTTGCTGGTCCCTCCGCCTTCAGCGATTTTATTGTCTCTGAACATGGTGCTTCCCTATATGTTGAAGAACTGCGGAGCATCATACGTAGAAATAACTTGGAGTCCAAAATTGTCTTCACGGGGTATGTGTCCAACGAAGACTTGCGCTTGCTTTACAATGCTTGTAGCATAGTAGTCGTACCGTCAATTTGGGAGGAACCCTGTTCAGCCAGTATTTTGGAGGGAATGTCAAGCGGAAAGCCCGTAGTAGCCACAAAAATAGGTGGAAATGTCGAGTTGCTACAGGAAGGAAAGGCGGGCATACTTGTTCCTCCCAAAGATCCTCATGCTTTAGCCGAAGGCATCTTGTACCTGCTATCAGAGCCAAGGTTAATGGCGTTCTATGGGAAGTACGGCAGGCAAAGAGCCGTGGACTTGTATAGTTGGGAGGCCATCGCTGACAGGATGTTGTCCGTCTATGAACAAGTTGTTACGTAAACAAAGACTTTGGGACTTCTTCCAAGACATTGAGCGGCTCCTATCTCCAACCAAGGAGAGACTTATTTCGCCAAGGCCATTTAATAAATGGGATGCTATGCACACTTTGAGATACAGGTTTGCAACTAAATTCATCGGAACAAGTGGACGCGTGCTTGACGTTGGTTGCGGAATAGGTTATGGAGCTTGCTTCCTTGCCCAACACGCTCAGCAAGAATTTGTTGCAATTGATGTATCGAAGGAAGCCATAACTATGGGGGTGTGTCACTATTTCCATCCTAACCTTTCGTATGTTGTTATGAGTGCAGAGTACCTTGCCTTAAGAAGTGAATCCTTTGATGTGGTGATATCATTTGAAGTGATTGAGCACTTGCAGAACTATAGGAATTATCTCAGTGAGATTCATCGCGTTCTAACGCACGATGGTATTTTCATCGCGTCAACTCCGAACAGAAATTGGTGGGATCGAGAAATAGGAGTTAGAAGACCATCAAGCCCCTACCATATAAAGGAATTCTATCCTGATGAATTTCACATCGCCCTCGAACAATACTTCGAGGAAGTTGAGATCTTTGGAGAGGGCATTAAACCTCAGAGAGTTGCAAAATCGGCGAGATTTGGCTTCATCCCTCATCTCTTCAAGCAAATGATTCCGATGCCCTTCCAGAGATTGTTAACTCGTCGCTTCTTTGGGTACGACGTATGTATTTCGGAAAGCGATCTGGAACTCGTGAAGGATCTGGATAGGTCTCCGTATATGGTGGCTATATGTAGGGCGCGTACTAATGTGTGCTAAGTTCAGAGGTTCTCCTTTTGCAAGTGTAGAAATCACTTTAATTTCTAAAGAGATTGTTGAAACCGTTCCTTCACTTCAGCATGCACGAGGTATACAGGGTTACCGTACGAGCGCAGGAAACCTAGGAGTCGCAACATGAGCAACGACACGTCTATGCGTATCAGATTTGTACATAAGCCAAGCCCAAAACCGAAGATTTCTGTCATAATACCTACCAGAAACTGTGAAAAAACAATACAGAAGTGTTTGAGCACTCTCTTTGCCCAAACGTTTCGGGACTTTGAGGTAATCTTGGTGGATAGCGCATCTGAAGACCGTACTCTAGAAATAGCAAGCAAATTCAGTGTTACAATTTTACAAAGCAGAGAGACTGAGGTGCGCCGAGGAGCTCGAGCTTTTGCTCGAAATGTTGGTGCAAGCTTCGCAAGAGGAGATCTCTTTGTATTTACTGATGCCGATTGCTATTTCCCACCAAATTGGCTCCGCACCGTTTGGAGCTATTTTCAAAGGACGGATATAAAAATCTTAGGCGGATCTGACCCACCTCCAGAAGACGATCCTTTGATTTCTCATGCTGTTTGGCTAACCGAATTTGTTAGGAAGAATAATACAAAACAAGATGTGGATGCATGCTTTGTAATTAAGAACTCCAACCTCGCTTGTAGACGAGAGGTCTTTTTATCCCTACAAGGCTTTGCTGAAGTTGAAGAATTAGACTTCTGCTTACGCGCTTCAATGTCAAAACATAGAGTCTTGTTTGACCCATCCATTTTAGTATATCATTTGCGGAGACCAACCATCGGTTCGGTTCTCAGAGAAGTGTGGAGGACAAATATGAGAACACAAGTTCTGATTACACAAGCGATTATGAAGCACAGAAACCAGAGTGTAGTGGTAAAGAACAACTATTGGTTGACAGCCTTATTCTTGGTCGGAACAGTAGCACTTATAATTTCCGCTTTTCTGAACATACTTATTCAGATGCTCAGCGTACTATTCGTCGTTGTCTGCGCTATCGATCTTGCTTACTTGGTTTTCGTAGTTAAAAGGTTAGGTTGGAAGAGGAGGGGAATATTGCTTCTGCCGATCGTTATAATACTGCTTGCGCTCGTCCGTACCATAGCTATCTTGGTGTCACCATTTGTCAGAAGGTCGATAGAAGGATTCGCTGTTGAAGTGGAGCATCGATATGCCATTCTCAGAGCGGCGCGTAGGGCCGTGTGTACTTAGTAACAAGCTAGAGTCCGCCACGTATGTTCGATTCCTTAGAAAATGATAACCCTCTGAAAAATTATCCTCAATTCATTGTAGATCTATCATTTAGGCAAAGGGCTAAGGCCATTATAAAAAATCTGAGGCTCAAAGGTTCCGAAGTAGTCCTCGATTGTGGTTGTGGAGATGGCATTTTTTTCTCTATTCTGAAAAATCGGTGCGCATGGGTCATCGGTCTTGATGTTACCAGAAGCAACTTCCAAACAGCAAAAGGATTGACTAAGGACAATGTTTCTTTGGTTCTTGGCGACGCCCAAAATTTGCCATTCAAGACTGGACAATTCGACAGGGTGCTCTGTACAGAGGTCTTAGAGCACTTGCAAAATGATGTCAAGGCCCTGAAAGAGATTCGTAGAGTCTTAGCAAACAATGGTTTTCTTGTGTTAACAGTTCCTAACCAAAGCTATCTCTTCTTGTGGGACCCTCTAAACAAAATTTTGACGAACGTCCTTAAGAGTCATCCAATTAGGAGAGGCATTTTCGGTGGCGTGTGGTTTGCTCATCAAAGACTGTATGATAAGGCAGAATTAGAAAAGAAGTTGAATGCAGCAGCACTTGAACTGCATGATCTGGAAGGCCTTACACACATCTTCTTTCCGTTTCACCCATTGATTTGGAATCTTTACGTAGTTCTAAGGCGTAGGTCAAGTATCTTACATCCCCCGAAGCTTTTTTCATGGATTCTGAACTATATGGATAAGATTAACTCAAGCACGAAGAGAGTTGAGGGATCAGTAAGTATTTTGATATGCGCCTCTCCTCAAGTGCAACGAGATCGGTCGAGGTTTAACGCATGTGAGGCATTTAATATGCTCGTTCGCCGCTTCTAGGAGATATCGCGATGAAGAAAGATAGATTTCTTCTAGTCCTCTTGGTTCTTCTTGCCCCTTATCCATTTCTGTTTAAGATGGATTTCAGTAGGTTCCACGGGGGATACTTCGACATACTGGAATTGCTTCCTCCAGCCGCATGGTTTTACCTCGTCGTTCTCTATTCGACTTTGGTCGCATATTGTATGCTTGCCAAGAGCTCGAGCAGAGCAAGGTACGCCATTATTTCTTTTGTGTTCTTTCTGACCACTTCTGTCTTGTTCTTCCCGCTTCAATTTCCAACAGTCAGCAGCTGGGAATATCTAAACTATGCCGGACTTGTTACTCAGATAGAATCGACGCACAGAATCGTTCCTTACTACACATACTCGAATTATCCTGGTGTCTTCTTCATCTTCTTCTTTCTTTCTTTGATCACGGATGCAGGTACATTGGCATCCATGACAATCGTTGCCGCTGCAGGGCAAGTTGCGACTTTCCTTTTTATTCTGCTAATTTCATACCGAATTCTCGGGTCAGACGGTGTGTTTGCTGTCTTGCTATGGGTACTCACCATTTTCGCTGAGGGCGCGTATGCGCGATCAAGTCCAGCCCCACCAATGATAACCTTAACAATATTGCTTGGGATACTCTTGCTTCTTATCAGACCTTACCTAAGAAGAACGTCAGCTACATCCGGATTGTTAATGGTATTAACAATGATGGTTACAAGTTTGGTCATTTCTCATCCCGCTACGTCAATCCTCGCAGACCTGACGATCCTAACTCTCTATTTGCGCGGCCCAAGGGTTGGTGAACGTGGTCCTAAAGTTATTGCTGTATGGTCGGTCTTGATTGCTTTCTGTCTGACAACTGCTTGGCTCCTCTACACCGCAAGCCCGGTCTTACTCGAACTACTAACTCTACAAGAAGGATACAGAACTGGCATGTACAGTGTTACGGCGCTGACTACAGCTCCCCCGGACATAATATCTGTCTATCGAAGAGGATTCTTTCTCTTGACTGGCATTTTGGGACTCTTTGGCTTGATTCTGTATTTGAGGGGCAAGGAGATTAGGTTCTTGGTCCGATACCTCTTTGCCCTTCTCTTGTTTGCGGTTTTCATCGTTGCTTTCAGACAGGACTATGAGGATAGGATTTGGTTTTACGCATGGCCGGTCGTCTGCTTGGCTGCTGCGTTCAGTTTGAGTTTCCTAAGTCATACGATGTCGAAGTTGCGACGATTGAAAACGGTCAAGACAGCGTTGTGTGGGGCGATCCTGCTTTCACTACTTGTCGCATCATTCATTGCTGTGCATTCCTCTGGTCTTAGATACGAGTATCAGAATTTTCCTCAAAGTTGGGAAACACAATCCGCCATCTTCTCGGCCTCTTATAAGCTCACTAAACCGTCTGCCCCTGGCCTCCCAAAATGCAGTTCCCTCGGTACCGACTATGTGAGCATCATAATCTTCAGGTATTATGCAGGTGAAAGTGTAGGCGGAGGCGCCGTAGGGCTGGGAACAGGAGGATTTGATGTTAAAAATGTGATAACGACTTTTCTTAAGCAAGAACAGATGGTTCGCTCTATCCGATTAGAGCTGGAGGCGAGACCCTCCGGTTACAATAGCAGCTCCTTTGTCCTTGTTGACCAAGTTCTTACGCAGAAGACGGCCGTAGACCGGGTTTACGACTCAAGGTATACTCAGATATACTTCAACAGTCAACCGATGCCTTGGTAGATAAGAGTGATTATGTCTGAGTTTAGACCAGGGGACGCTCCATTTTTATAGGATTTTATCCATTCCAGAGAGCATTACTATGAAAAAGCCCGGAGCGCTAGGAAACTTTTCAACCACATTCGAAGCCAAAATCCCTTTTGGATCTCTCTGGCTCTTACAAAGAGAGATTCACTACTCAGATAATTTGTTGGACCTAGGTTGCGGGCCTTCGTCGCCTATCCGTTTTATAAAACATTCCTATTCAGTCGGCGTAGATATCTATGAACCCTATTTACGCTCTAGTATACGCGCAGGAATTCATGACGCATATGTTAAAGCTGATCTTAGACAAATCGATAAAGCAAAATTTCCACCTGCCTCATTTGATGTGGTACTGGCTTATGATGTCATTGAACATCTTACCAAGGATGAGGGTCACACCCTAGTAGACAAATGTAAGTACTGGGCAAAGAAAAAGGTTATGATTTCAACTCCTAATAGTTATTGGCCTGGTTCAATTAGAAACGTAGAATTTCAACGTCACAAGAGTGGATGGTCAGTCACTGAGCTTAGAAATCTGGGTTTTGATGTATATGGCACAGGTACATTATATGAAACATGGGAGAATGCAATGGGTTATTACATACATTTTTTACCCGCTAAGAGTTTCTGTTTGGCGAAGGCCTGAATATGCATCACAATTGTTCGCTGTTTATAGTAAACATGTCGAAGAGCCTACCTACTTGTTCAAGAGTTTTCCCTTCGATCAAGAAGCTTTCAACTGTAAGGCTACTAGGTAACGCAGGTCTGCATAACAAACTAAATAGAGGGGGACGTTGAAAATCATGTCAAGTCTTAAATGTTCCTTTTTGGGTTTGAGGATTGCAATAAACGGAAGCAGCCACCATGCTTATATTTCTCGCCAAACGGCGATGCTTCTCGGGAAAGAACGATTCAAGCTTTGGCTTGATGTCGGATGTGGAGACGGAATCCAAACAGCAGAAGTTGCCAAGATTGTGAATCATGATCTTTGTGTCGCCTTAGACATGGCTAAGCGACATATCCCCAAGCGATTTCGTATCGTCGCTGATAGTATCGTCGCTGATGCTCTGCATATGCCTTTCCGAGACCGATCATTTTCGTTGATTACGTGCTACTCATTAGTTGAGCATCTGCGAGATCGAGAGCTCTTCTTGAAAGAAGTGAAACGGACACTGAAAAGGCGAGGCCAGTTTATTGCATACTTCCCCAACCGTTTGTTTCCTCTCGAATTCCATACAGGGATGCCGTTCCTCTCGATCGCGCCACGGTGGTTTGCAGAGGTCTTTGCTAAAACGCTCTTGCATTGGCCCACGTACGCGGTGTGGCCTCTTACGAAAAAGGAGTTCTGGCGCCTTTGCGCCTCTCACTTCGAGAGCGTAGTTATCAATAACGCGAACTTCGAAGAAGACGTGATTCCAACCTCATTCTTACGTTATCTATACCGAACAACAAAGAAGTTCGGGGTGCTCCGAATTTTCCCAATTGGTTACGTTTTCAAGTGTCGGGTGTCTTGACTTGCCTTTAGCTGCTCGGGGGAATGTAACGTATATCTTGGCGGATACCACGCATCTTCCTTTCGGTGCAGGAACTTTTGAAAAAGCGCTTTGCATGGAGGTTTTAGAACATCTGGATGACGACATAGAAGTGCTTCGTGAGATAAAACGTGTACTTGCGCGGGGAGGAACACTTATAATCACTGTTCCTAATTCGCAATATCCCTTCTTGTGGGACCCAATTAACTCAATTTCAACCCGACTTCTCAGTACTCGTAAATAGACCAACCAGGAAGATAGGCTCACAGACGACTCTCTTGGCATATGTTCACGCGTTTGAGACATGAGACAAATAAAAATAGCTATGATCTCATACCTTTACTATCCATTTCCGGGAGGGGTTAGCGATGCGGTTACGCGGTTGTCCGAATTGCTCTGTAAAAGAGGTCATGAAGTGATTGTCTACCGTCTAGCAAATTCGGCTGTAATGAAGCAGCCGACGAATTAGAAATTATCAATGGAGTCGTCGTCAAAAGAATACTAAATGTAAGGAGTATTACAATGCTTTACGGAGTTTTTCCAAACCCATTAATCCTTCATGATTTGCGGGCTGAGAACCCTGACATTATACATCTCCATGGTATTGGGCATCTTGGAAACGATTTTATTGCCTTACTTCTAAAGCGGAAACTCATCTTGCTATCCGGGCACGGTGGTGGCATGTTTTATCGACCTGATAGGCCTTGGTATCATTGGGCTGGTTGGAAATTGTACTGCGAACTGATAGCAAAGAAAACCGTTCAACGCATCTATAAAATTATAGTTTTGACTCCATACGAAATTCCATTTTGGATTTCACTGGGTGTGCCACAAAGCAAGATCGACGTGATACCATGGGGGATTCCAAATGATTGCTTTTTGGATCATAATGGAGCGGGCTACAGAAAAGAACACAGAATAAACGGACCTATGCTCTTATTCGTAGGAAGTCTAGTGCCGGGAAAAGGAGCCCAGTGGCTTGTCAAAGCGATGCCAGAGATTCTTCAGGAGTTCCCAGACGTTTACGCTGTAATTTGCGGCCCCGATCTCGGATACAAGCGTCAACTTGTCACTATGGCAGTGAGGTTAAGGATTACTGAGAAAATCATGTTTACAGATTTTTTACCTCGAAAAAAGCTACTTAAAGCCTACGCAGCCTGCGACATCTTTGTGATGCCCTCCGACATTGAGGGATTTGGGCTATCGATTGCACAGGCAATTGCCTTCGGAAAACCCGTGGTGGCATGTAGAGTGGGAGGGGTTCCTTACCTGGTTAAAGATGGAGTAAATGGATTTTTAATACCACAGCGCGATTTTCGACGATTAGCGGATAGGATTAAGCTCCTCTTGGGAACTGAAGGGTTACGACGACAATTTGGAGAAAGGGGGAAAATGCTTAGCGAGATTTATTCTTGGAATACGGTAGCTCAAAAGCATGAAAATTTATCTTCATGCGCTTAACGCGCACTAGCAAATAAATGCAAAAATTACTGCAAAAACTGGGGGGTACGGGTATGGGATACAAAGGGAGACAACACAGAAATGGCGTCAAGCACGTCCTTAGGATTCAGCGCGCGAATAGCCTCAGGATACCTCGCCCTAAACTCACAAGGCTACGACGCCATAACAGCCGCAAAAGCCGGATTGATCCAATGCGCAAGCATATAGCAGGTGGAAGGAGTTCAGGAAGGCATGCTAAACAAACAATAACTCTTTCAAAGACTTGAAGAAGATTTCTTCCCGGTTAAGGGAACAACCGTGCCAGAGTAGCCAGATCAGCCAATACGAAAACACCGTAATGAAACCTGACGCAACAAAAGAATGACACTTTTAGCTCTCAGGATGCTTTTTCCGGAAGGGAGGAACGGCCCAGCCATCCTAGCGGTAGCGCTCTTAGCACCAAATCCAAGCTCCATGAGCACAGTAAACCACATCAACTCCCAAGGCCATGCCGTAACGGCATGCATAGGTAGGAACTTTGCTTAGCATAACCTTACAGAGATTTGTATCGCAACAGAAAGCGCAGAGACGTTATGAAAACTGAGAGTAGTGAGTACAAACGTATGTCTGATGTGAAGGTTAAGCTGACGGTGGCTGGAGCAGCGCTGAAAGCCCCAGGCTTTGTAAATAGAGTCTATAAGCCAGCGATATTGGCTTCGCTCTTCCTCATAGCCCTCGCCACCAGGACCTACCGCTTATACAGCATGCCATACTTCCCCGAGGGTGCCCCTTGGATGGGAGGGAATCCTGACGGGCTGTACTGCGATGAAGCCTATGTTTGGCTCAGGTTTTCAGAAAACCTGTTCAATAGGCTCCCATTGTATCAGCCGCCCCTCTTTCTTCTCTTTCTGAACCTCTCTGTCAGAGCCTTTGGCTCTCCCTACGCTGTTAGGCTGCCGTCGGCTATAGCCTCCTCGCTCACTGCTGTCTTAGTTTACCTAATTTCGATGAGGAAGTTTGGGAGTCGGGGCGCCTCGGTCGCGTCGTCTCTCTACTTTATCGCCATGTTCCCTGCCTTCATATACAACAGGATGGCCTTCCTAGAGAACGGGGTTGCCCTCTTCCTCCTCACCTCATACTACTGCCTCCTCGTCTACGAGGGTTGTGGGAAGGAGAGGTGGCTGTATCTCTCAGGGTTCCTCGCCGTTTTGGCGGTGCTCTGCAAGATCAACGGTTTGGTGGCTCCACTCTTCCTCTTAGCCTACAGCCTCCATAAGGGGTTCTTTAGGAGGGCTCTCAAGCCGTTGGTCCTAGTCTTTGCCATGTCCGCTGTCTTCCCCATAACCGCCCTGCTCGTCACGAGGCTAGACCTGTCAGCTTTGATTCTCAGGAGGCTAGACCCTACCTATATGGCAGCGGATTATGGGCAGTGGGGTGTTGGCATGGTTGGCATGGAGACCTCAGCGTGGCAGTTCTTCATCATAAACACGTTGCCCTCCGGATTCTTGACGTGGTTTCTGGGCTACCTCAGGCCCGAGTACTGGTATATCTTCGCCTACTTCTCCCTCGCCTACCTCGCCGTGAAAGAACATGAGAAGGTCAGCGACGTAATCCTCTTAACAGCCTCATTTGTAGGTCTTTCGCTCTTGGCCTCTTATGGAATTGGAAGCTACTACATCATTATCCTCCAGCCCTTCTTTGCCATACCGGTCGGCTGCGGCCTCACCAAAATGCTAAGGATGCAGCCACACGTAGCCATGATGTTCATCCTCTTCGTCTACGCTCCGATGGCGATGACGTTTAATATCGCGGTTTTTGGAGAGGGGGTCTATCCTAGAATCGACTTCCTGGTCTACTTCCTCAAGCTCTTATTCATAGGGCTACCGTTGGCCTCCGCCTTTTACCTGCTGATCAAGGGTCCTGAGGCAAGTGAAACAAGGAGAACGCTGATAAGAATGCTCTTTAACGGAGCGATCATAGGCCTCTTCTTGACCCTCCTGCTCATCGGGAGCTACCTGACACCAGCCTTCTACCCTCACTACTTAAGCGTGGCAAGGGAATAGCTTGAAGGAGCACGTGTCGAAGGTTATAGCGTTTCTCTTCGCCCTATCAGCCTCCATAGGCCTCTTCATCCATCTCTACGGCTTGATGTCGGCTTCGCGGCTTCCCCCTGGTCTAGGCGCAGCAGTACACTATAGCGCACTAGCACGCGGGTGGGCCTCTGATAGCCTCACCTTTCAAGAGGTGCCTCTATACTTGCTCATCTCCTTCGCAACGCGTGTATTTAGCGTAGACCTCCTTACAGCCCTCAAGCTCGTACCTACATTTCTCTTAAGCGTTCTACCTCTGCTTGTCTATCTCCTATCGTTAACTGTGACCGGAAACCGCCTCGTCGGTGTGGCATCTGCGTGGATAACAGCCTTCATGCCTGCGGTCACTGCATCTCTTATGGTCGGCAATTACAGCCTCATATTGGGGCTGTTCCTCTTCACCGCGTATCTCAGCCTTTTAGTCAAATGCCTCAGGAGCGGTTCAAGGGTGGCCCTATATCTAGCTCTCTTGGCAAGCGCCTTAACCCTCCCTCTCTTGTTCCTCTTGACCCTAGGTCCTTCGCTAGGAATTCAAGGTCAAGTGTTTAGGGCCGATCTATCTGTATGGACTGAAAACTTGTGGCTTAGTGTATCTATGGCGGTCGGCGTGGTTGTGGGGATCTACACCGTCTTGAAGAGGGTTAAGTCGGCAGCCTTGCCAGTGTTACTTGCTTTAGCTATAGTGCCCTTCGCTTTAGTCTTCATCCCAGCCTTGAGTTCGCTCCACGTACTCTCAACGCCGATCTTGGCTCTCTTAATTGCGTCACCACTACTATGGCTTAGAGAATCTGTCTCAGTGCGTGAAATGAATGCTGTCGATTACAGCCCAATCCTGGAGTTAGTGATAGATCTGCCTAAACTCGCTGCCATATTTCTCGTAGCCCTTTTAACGGTTTCCACGGTAGGTGTAGGCTACGGTGTGTCAGCATCGATATACAGCGAGCATTCAGCTTCAAGATACTTTACTGATGAAGAGATGACCTCGGCTGTGAAGTGGATAAACGGAAATATACATGGAGAAGCAGTTCTGTGTTCAAAACCGGTGGTCGCTGCTTGGCTTGAAGCCCTCTCGGGGAAGAGGTTCATAGGCTTCAGGGGGTTGGATGAAGCTCTGGTGTCGGAGACGATAGAGTCGACGAGCTTCAGAATATTGACCCCAAGCTTGCTGGTGGATGAGTGGGAGCCCTTCTCCACAACGAGGTCCCCTCGCATCTCATACTACGATGGAAAGAGATACGAACCGATAGCCTATATTGATGATTCCTTCGTGAGGGTTAGGCTGATCAAGGATGGTGAGGAATGGGTCGAAGGTCCCTATCGTGCGGTGTTTCGCGGCTATCGATGGCTCAGCGATACTCAGCCGGAAGTAGTCCTCGTTCAGCACTTTGAAACGCCTGGGCTACTCCTCGAAAAGACGATACGGGTTTCAACATCGGAACCGCGCCTTAAGATGGAATATCGGGTTAATCCGAAGACGAAAGTGGAACTGGTTAGTCTTGAACTCCCGGTTTGGGTTGAGCCGTGGAAGAAGATGAAGACGCTTGAAACAACGAAAGATGAAACTATAGTGATCATCGATGGAAGGGAGACCAAGATATCCTTCTTAGGAAACGTCAGAAGCGTCACGCATGAGCATGACGAGGGAAAAGCGATAGCCAAGGCAGAGTTCACAGCCATAGGCGGCGCCATAGAAGCCGGAGTTATTGTTTCGATTAAGTCTAAGGAGCGATCTCAGATGCCCCTCTGGCTCGCCTACATACCTGACCTCGTGAAGAATCATAATATAGAGTATGTGGTGGCTGAAGCTAGCAAGATGGGTTCTTTGGTCGACCCTGTTGAATCCCTGATTATAAAGGATTCATTCAACCGAATAGTGTTTGACGCCTTGGGCGAGAGGTTGGTGGAGGCACCGTGCAACGGCTGGGTGCGCTTTGATGAATCCTCCTCGTATGGAGTGAGGCTAATCGGATATCAGACAGACCATCTCCACATCAACAAGACCTTGACCGGATCTGAGCGATCCATTGAAGTGCGATACGCTGTAGCTCCGATAAAGACCTCCTCATCGCTGGTCAGCATGAATCTGACCATATGGATGCCCTGGGGTGTTCTTCTCCTCGATCACAATATTCAGGGGGATGTGGTCAAGCTGAAGCTAGGCTCAGGTGAGTTTGAAGTTAGGTTCATCGGCGACCCCATACATGTGGAGGTAGGACCTGACCCTGAGTGTGGTCAAAATAGGGTTCAAGCGTTATTGAGGCTCCGAGGTGAAGGCGATGAGGTGGGTGTAAACATTAGCAGCCTCAGGCCCCTGCTCTTTGAATATGAGGCTACCACAAGGCCCGTCATGGAGGCTGACGACCAACTTAACATCTACATAGACGTGAACCTGTTTAAAGTGGTATTCAGGCAAGGCGCATTAGTAGTATGCCGAACAAATCCTTAGCCAAAAGTGAAATGAGGACACTCGTAGACATCCTATTCGTAACCCTCGTTGTATCTCTAAGCTTCACTCCCTTCATCTGTCCGAGGGGGTGGGATGGATATGCTCCGGAAAACCTTGCATCCTTTGAGTATCGAGGTGAAACCTACCATATAAGGTACAGCGATGAGACTATCGGGACTGATAAGCCACACATTTTCTTCTTAGAAGGATGGCCCGTCAAGTCCCTCGTGGACATGGTTGAGTTTAGTGACTATCAAAGCTACGTCAACGGCTTAAACCTTCATGATGATTTTGTAAGCCAAGGGAGGCTAACGGACGATGGTCTGACTGTATCTTATAGCGATGGTGGTCTCCAGCTCACGAAATTGATTAAGGTCACGGAGGAAGGAGTCGTAGTAACATACGAATCGGATCAGCCTATAGAGTTAAGGTTAAGCCTTTGGAGATATTACTTTAGTAGTGTCGATGGCAGCGACTATAAAGGCATATTACAACCATTGAAGGTTGAGACTAAAGAGACCTTAAGATTTGAGTTCAAGGATGGGAACCGGGCCTACAGAGGAGCCATCAAGCTCTCTGATGGGCCATTAAACGTTAAAGTGTGGAGGGATTCAGACGGGCTTAACAAGATCCTCATCGACTACGTGGGCTCACGTCTATCCATAAAGATAGCATTAGAGGGCGCCAATCGATCCTCTCTCAAAATCGCTAATAAAGACCTACTCTACCCCTTGATGAGCACAGTCTTCGGGCTAGTGTACCTAACGGTTAGAAAATATGCGTTCACGGTTAAAATACGTCCTGATAGGACTAGGCATTAGGCTGATCCTCGCCCCATTCTTCATGCATGCATGGGACCTAGGTACCATTTTGGAGGCTTCACGGCAGTTCCTAAACGGTCAAGACGTATACGGGTACGTCGCTGAGAGGACTTATATGCTGAGGCAGAGCACTGGTCTGCCCCTCTACCACTATGGATTCGCCTATCTCCCGCAGACGCTCCTCATCTTTGCCCCTTTCTACCGATTGTACACCTTAATTTTCCCCTTCGAAAACGCTTTAGACCTTCAAGCTGTAGAGCCCGTGATACTCTACCCTCAGGTATATGTCTTCCTTCTCTTGATCAAGATGCCCGTCATTTTGGCGGATATAGCTGTAATTTACCTACTATCCAATAGGGAACCCAAGATCGGTTTATTCTACGCCTTAAACCCCTACGTAATATTCGTAACTGCGGTGTGGGGGAACTTTGATCCCCTCGTAGGACTATTCCTTCTAGCATCATACTTATGCTTCAATGAGCGGAGGACCCTTTCAGGTTTCTTATACGGGCTAAGCTTGATCAAGATATACACCATAGTGCTACTTCCACTTTTCATAGCGAGGCCCATCTTCAGTCGAAGGGAGTTTACAAAGTTCATTCTAGGTCTATCCATCGCCTCCTTGCCCGCTATGTACTACCTATTCGTTGCGCCAAACAGCTTCCTAGACGCCATGCTGTTTCAGGGAGCCAGGCCAGTGAACGGGATGAACATGTACCACGCAGTCTTAAGCGTACAGGGAATACTCTTTCAGACAGCAATCACGAGGATCGCTACACCCATCTTCGCCACAGCTCTTCTATCGTTAACCCACATAGTGTTGAGGGAAAGACTGCCAACGCTGAACTCTTTGGTGATGCTTATGCTCGCCTTTCTGATTTCCGCTCCGGTCACTAATGAGCAGTATCTCGCAGCACTCGTGCCGCTAGCCCTCTTATCACAAAGGTTCGACCGGAAGCTCTGCGTCTTCCCCCTCCTCTTTGTAGCCTTTAACGCTACATACATGTACTTCGCCATCCCCATCTTCTGGACAGACGCTGCATTCCATAACCTATATACTGTGATTCGCGGAGCATGGATGGAAGCCACAGGGCCATACTCAGGCTACGTACGCTACTTCATCAGCCTATCCTTCGCCTTTCTAGCCTTCAGAAGCCTTCATAGCCATTTTCAACCGCAAATACCTCCCTTAAGTAAGCATTTAGAAGTAACTCGAACCACTTCTTATACGGTAACGGCAGGCTCGCCATCCTTTGAAGTGAGGAAGGTGGAATAGGTGAAGCGCCCCGTTGCTCAGATGGGTAAGCCGTTCATGCTTAAACGGGTCGCATTCATCTTCGTGGCTTCCAGGGCTCTAGTCATCTGTGCAGCCTTGCTTGGGGCGGCACTTATAGGGTTGAGAAGCCCGGGGAAGGACGAGACCTTGTGGGACGTCAAAGTTCCCTTTTTCAACCTCTTCGCCCGCTGGGATTCGTGCTATTACCTGAATATAGCTCGGGAAGGCTATGTGGGTGAATCGCACTGGGCCTTCCGCCCTCTCTTCCCCCTCATCCTGAGGGGACTAGGAACTCATTTGTCTGCTCGAATAGGGTTTGATGCCTCAGCCACGGTTTCGGGCTTCTTAGCAAACAACCTCTTCTTCATGGCTGCTCTCATCCTCATCTACAAGCTAACACGCAATTTCTATCCAGATGGAGCAGCATATAGAGCGATGCTTTTGGTTGCTTTCTTCCCGTCGGCTGTGTTCTACTCTTCGATATATGCTGAATCCCTTTACCTGCTCTTGTTAGCAGCGTGCTTCTACGCTTTAGAGAGGGGAGCACTTTATACGTCGGGCGGACTGGGGTTTTTAGCTGGCTTGACTCGTCCAGAGGGCTTCCTGGCATCTCTGGTCATAATTCTTAAGGGTTTAAGGGTGCAGGGGTTGCATGCTAAGCTTAGGGGAATAGCTTCTGCCGCGGCTGCGGCCTTATCCTTGCCAGTTTTTCTGGCTTACGTCCATCTTGAGGCTGGTGGCTTCCACGCGGCGTACCTAGACGAGATTCAGTGGGGTGGAAAGTTTACGGCGCTCAAGGTGGTAGACGAACTTCTCCACTTTCAGGTGCCGGGAATTCTTGGCTACCTCGTTTTGGTGTTGCCAGTAGCGCTCATTGGCTTGGCCGCGGTGTTCTCGTTCTTCGCGAGGAAGGGCTTAGGTTCAGGGTTAGGATCACCGCTCTTTCCATACCATCTCTTCTCTGCAATCCTCATGGTCATCTACTTGACTTATGGAGACGCGAGGTCTCTACTGCGCCACTTCAGCACAGTGATTCCTATGTACTGGACCCTGTCCCTCTGGATGGCTAGGCGCTATGTGAAGCCCTTGGTTATGGCGTTCTTCGTAAGCCTGATGACTATTGGAACGATACTCTTCGTTAACTGGTACCACTTCCTATAGTGGTGTAAACTTAGGGGCTCGGCCTCCATCCCCTTGCAACCCTTCGTCTCTTTCGGCGAGTTTGCTAAAACAGTCCTGCGGACGAGGGGTGAGATTCTATACCTTCTTTCCGCGTTCCTGATACCTTTGGTTGTGCGGGCTGTGCCCGAGGTCCTCATGGGCCCATATATTGTGGGGTTTGACCCCATAGCTTACTATATTCCCGTTGTTTACTCTTGGATGCGTCACGGCATTGATTTTTGGGGTTTTCTAGCTGAGGTTCCCCTCCTTTACTGTATATTAACCCTAATCAATCGCCTGGGTGTCGATATAGTGTTTGCATTAAAGATTGTCGGTCCCTTGCTGCACGGTTTCCTAGCCCTGACGGTTTACGGTTTTGCGAGTCGCACCTTAGGTTGGTCTCCGAGAAAAGGCTTTTTCGCCACGCTCCTTGCCACGTTGTATTTTGTGGCCCTTAGGATCTCTTGGGACCTTCTTCGAACCGAGCTTGCTTTGATCTTCCTTTTTTTGACCTTGACGATGCTAAATAGAGATTTCAACAATTGGAAGAGCTTCGTGTTGCTTCCCCTAACCATGATTTTAGTGACGCTGAGCCATGAGCTTGTGACCGTGATCATGCTCGTCGTGGTTGCGGCTATGGCTTTACGTTCATTGTTTGAAAAAGAGTACGTCAAGACGCGTAGTTTGGTCCTTGCATCCCTGCCGGCTACGCTACAGTTTCTATTCATCTTCTACGCGAAGTGCAGGGTGTCGTCGGGGGAGTTTCTCATAAGGCTCGTTAGCTTCCCAGGGAAAGAGTCTGAGGGGTGGCTTTCTCTATTCGGGTTTTCCTCGTACCCGGACATGGTAACTAATATGTTGGGCTTCCTTCTTTATTGCCACCTGCTTCTGTTGCCTTTGGCAATAAAGGGTGTCAAATTTCTGAAGAACCTTCAGATCAGGTCTTGGACGCTTTGGAGCCTAGGAGCTATCCTCTTTCCCGTGGTCTCTCAAAGCGCGGAGTTCGGTGGGTATCGCTGGACCTTGATGCTCACGTATCCCCTCTCCTTCTACGCGGTAGAGGCATTAATAAATGTTAAGCTAGACCATCGTCGGCTGCTCCTGCTCTTCACCATTGGGATGTTTACTGTAGGTTTCGTGACCATGCCGTACGAGTATGGATTCCCTTGCTTCGCGATTCCTCAGTATCAAGTTTACATACCGTCGTCTATGTTGCAGAACAGCGTGCCCCTTAGCGACTGTCAAGACACCGTTAATGTGCTACAGTGGCTGAAGAAGGATATGGGCAGAAACGCTCTTCTACTTACTCATAGAGTGTTCTATGGTTGGTCGATCCTGATGCTTGACGAGGATCAAATCATAAATTATGAGTATGGGAACCCGGCAGAGGTGGCGAGAGACGTGGCTCAGCTTGGCTACGATGGGATTTATCTCATATGGTGGGTGAACGGCTTTGGGTGGCATGGGCAGCCAACGGTCTCTTCGTCTTTCGAGGAGATTTACAGAAGCGGTAGAATAGCCATTTACGCCTACGAGCTTGAAGTTTAGCTGGAGCTACTCATTTAAGAAGATGCCCATTGAAAAGAGTTTCAAGGCTTTAGAGCCTTGAGAGTTTGCTTCGTGACCTCTTACCCTCCGAGTAGGGCTCGGTTGAGCGAGTTCGGCTACCGGCTGGTGAAGGAGCTGGATGCTATTGATGGGATCGATGAGGTCTTGGTCTTGGCTGATGAACATAATCCTAAGGTTGAGAGGTGTGGTGAGAAGACCACGATCTTTCGGACCTGGAGACCTGACGATCCCCTATCGATATTCTCGCTCATTTTCAAGCTGCTTAGGCTTAGGCCGGATGTGGTTCATTTCAGTGTAAACTTTTTCTCCATGGGGAACAGTCGGGTCGCAAACCTGGTTAGCCTCTGCCTCATTCCGATCTGCCGAGTCTTGGGGTTTAGGGTGGTGACCAACTTCCACTATTTTGGGACCGGCACTAATCTTGAGGAGTTCGGCGTCAAAAACTCTTGTTTGAACCGCTTAGGCTTGATTCTTGGCAAGTTTTTGGCGACAAGAGGTCACGTAACTGTCAGCCTTGTCAAAAACTTGCTTGGCAGACCGAAGAACCTTCTTTTTGTTCCACACGGGGCAGTGAACCTCATGGGTAATCGTGCCTCTTCTAATAACTGTAATAACAATTCTACAGTTGTGTTCTTTGGTTTTCTGAGTCCGAATAAGGGAGTAGAGTATCTCATTGATGCCTTTCAACGGATGAATGACCCTAACTTGAAGCTCGTCATCACCGACAGCCCTCATCCTCGGTTTTTGGGCTACTCTCAAAGGCTGAGGAGGATGGCGAATGGTAATGGAAACATCGTTTTTGTCGACTACGTCCCAGAAGGCCAGCTATCATCCTTCTTCTCTCAGGGAGACATTGTGGTTTTTCCTTATACTTCTTGTGCTGGGACGAGTGGGGCCTTTCACACGGCTGCGGGCTTTGGAAAAGCGACGGTCATGGTGGATTTGCCCGTGTTCAGGGAGCTGATGGAGCAGGGGGCTGGAGGGCTTGTTTTTCCTCCGAGGGATGCAGATGCTTTAGTGGATTGTTTAAGGAGGCTGCTTTCCAATCCGAGTCTCGTTAAGGAGATTGAGGACAAAAACTTGAGGTTTGCCAGATCCAGGACATGGAGCGAGGTTGCCAGGCAATATTTCCAGGTGTATATGAAGTGCTTGGGAAAGGCTTAACCGGACTCAGAGAATCGATTGACAGGTTCATAGAACGGGCGAACGGGCTTTTGCTGCTGGCAGTAGCTCTTGCCTTCGTCTTCCACTCGTCTTTGACGTTGACCGGCGTATATAGGTGGAGTTACGACGCTTACACCCACATGTTTTTTGCGGACCACTATGTGCGTTCTTGGTTCAGCCTCTGGGAGCCTAGGTGGTTTGGGGGCTTTTACATGACCACTTACCCGCCTCTGGCTCATCAGTCCCTCGCTCTGCTTTCCTTTGCTTTGGGGATGGAGATGGCTTATCAGATATTTTCGTTGGTGTTGATGGTCCTGACGCCGGTAGCGGTTTATTTCTTTGCTAGAATGTTTGTGTCGGATGAGTCAGCTGGTTACGCTTCGCTTCTCAGCGTCTTCTTGCCTTCGGTAGGTGAAACTGCATATTTTTCCGGTCAGCTTACGACGTTGTTTGGGCTGGTCTCCAGTCTCTTTGCATCAGTTTGCCTGTATAGCTTCCTTGAAAGTGGGAAGATGGTGGATCTTGCGTTGACTGTTTCTTTGCTGGGGGTATCGGTTAGTTCTCATCATTTTTCTGCTTTGTTCTTTCTGCCGTTATGCCTCTTGCTATCCTTGTTTATGGTGATTTTGAAGTCATGTAGTGGGGTAGACTGGAGGAAGATCGTTTTTCGATTATTTTTGATTTCGATGGTTGGTGGGCTGGTTTGCCTCATCGTTGTCTATCCATTTTGGGCCTTCTTGTTGGGCACCGAGATGCAGGCTCCGATATATCACGGTTCGAGGGAGGTATTTTCAGACGTAGGTAGGGCTGACCTTTTCTTCTGGAACATGTATGGGGTCTTCTTGGCCTTTATACCGCTTGCTTGCGTTTTCACGGTCAAGAATAGGAGGCTGATCCCGTTGCTTTTGGCGGGGCTTCTCATGTTCTTGATGGGTTTGGGTGGGACTACACCCCTTCCCCTGATTCTTGGAGATTGGTGGAAGTGGATTACTTACGATAGGTTCGCGTTGTGGGCAGGGTTCTCTCTGCTGCCTATTTCCGGTTTGATATGTAAATATGCGAAGAATCGTTTGACGAAGATTAGGTTGGGCGAGCTTCTTTTGATTGGGCTGGTTGTTTCATTGGCTGTGAACTGTTGGTGGGTTAGCAACCTAGCTGTATATTTTGGGCATCCTAGGGAGGTTGGGCTAGAGGAGGTGAAGACCTTCCTTAATGAGGATGGTCGTTGGAGGTGGAGGTATCTGACGTTGGGCTTTGGCGAGGCCCAGCTGGCTAAGCTGAGTATGATGGTAAACGCCACGACGCTGGACGGCGTTTACTACACCGGGAGGCTACTTCCGGTTTTGAGGGAGAGCGGATTAGGCATCATAGACGCCTCGAAGTATCACCATGAGATTATAGGTGAGAGAGGGCTGAGCCTGCTGAACAACGTCTTGTTGGACGCGTCGAGCTATAGCCTGAAGTGGGTGTTTTGCTCGGACCCGTTCTACGAGCCGATTCTTGAGTCTCACGACTTTGCTAGGCTGGGCACGCTTTCAGGTGGTGCAACTGCGGTGTGGTATAGGGAGCGGGTTCCGATGCTCCAGTTAAGCGAATTTGAAAGGACCGCTGTTTCAGTGACAGGGTTGGTGTGGGGAACAGCCCCCATGACATGTCTGTTATTTGCGGTATCCCTAGTTTTTTACAAAGGATGGTTTAAAAGGAAAGGTGTTGATCGATATTGAAGCGTTTGTATATCAGTCCTAGAATGCTGATTCCGCAAAAGCGCCAACAAGCCACTAACCGCCAGACTGGAGAAATCGTCTTCGCAGGAGACAAAATGAAGATCAAAGTTTAGACAAGACATCTTCTCAGTGAGCCTAGATTGATTGCTATCATCCTCGCTGGTGGGTATGCTAAGAGGCTTTGGCCCCTAACCCTAAACAAGCCTAAAGCCCTCCTGCCAATAGCCAATAAGCCAATGATCGACCACATCATTGAGAAGCTTATCCCGTTAAGCCTGTTAGTAACCAGGATCATAATATCAACCAACTTAAGATTTCAACCTCAGTTTCAATCATGGCTAAAAACAAGAAAGTATCCGAACACAGAACTTATGCCAGACGATTCACGAAGAGAAGAAGAAAAGCTGGGTGCTGTAAGGGCTCTTGCCGACATTGCAGCAAAAATTGACGAGGACATGTTAGTGATAGCTGGCGACAACCTCACTACCGACAACCTTGAAGGGTTTCTCCACTTCTTTCATGAAAAACATGCTCCCACCATAGCCCTCTACCACGCGAGAAATATAGATGAAGCAAGGAGCGGCGCCACCGTCACGATAGACAACGAGGGAAAAATGTTGGAATTTATTGAAAAACCCTCAAACCCAAAAACCACCCTAGTCGGAGCATGCATCTACGCCCTCCCACTAAAAACCCGCGATAGGCTCAAACAATACCTAGAACTACGACTACCAATCGACGAGCCAGGCAGATTCATCGAATGGCTCCACAAACAAGAACCAGTCTACGGCTACATGCTCCAAGACTACCTCTGGGATATAGGAACGCTGGAATCATACCAAGCCGCCGACAAATTCTTCTCCGCCATAAAGGGCTCTTACCCTAACAACGAGGCCAAAATCGAACGAGTTCGCAACCATCAAAATAATTCTGTAAGGAGGTGACTGCATGAAAAGAGTCACGATTTGGGTGGACCGCACAGACGAAAAAGTCGAGGACACCCGCCGCGAAATAGAAAGCTTCCTCAAGTCCCAAGGATTCGAATATATGACGGTTGACGTATGCGAACTTGTCTCAGCCGACAAGTGCTCCAAGTAAAATCCGCTATATCAAGATGAGCGACTGTTTACCTAGAACACGTGCGCACGCAATCCGAATGGCAAAGCTCTCAGCCAAAGGCAGTTACAACTTATTTCTAGGCATCACTCTCTCTACCATCATATCAGCCTTAGGCACAATACTCGTAGTGAGGCTTCTAGACCCGTCCCAATACGGGCTCTACACGATTGCTCTCATATCCCCAGCCTTCATCGGCCTCTTCAGGGACTGGGGAACCAACTCCGCCATGATAAAATACCTAGCCCAATACGGTTCAGAGAACAAAAAAGCGGAGATGAAAACCGTCTTAGCTTCAGGGGCACTCTTCGAATCAGCCCTCGGCATCCTCCTAACCCTTACTTGCTATCTCCTTGCAGGCTTCTTAGCCACAAACATATTTCACAGGCCCGAAATGAAAAACCTCATCGAGATCGCGTCGGTCACCATCCTCGCCGGATCATTTTTAACAGTTTCACAATCCGCCTTCACTGGCTTCGAAAGAATGGAGTTCAACAGCCTTACCATGATCTTCCAATCCTCCCTCAAGACTCTGATAGCCCCAACCTTCGTTCTGCTGGGCTATGAAGCCCTTGGTGCAGTAATCGGATACACGGTGGCGTTCCTTGCGGTCGGGATACTCGGAATCGCTATGCTCTACAAAATCTTCTACAAAAAAACCCAGGAGACATACGACAACAAACCCAAACTCAGCGAAACCATCAAAATCATGCTCAGATATGGATTGCCACTGTCCGCCTCCGCCATCCTAGGCGGGTTCCTCGCCCAGTTCTACAATTTCATGATGGCCGTCTACTGCAGCGACCTCATGATCGGCAACTACCAAGCAGCCGTAAACTTCGCCGTAATCATCACCTTTTTCACAACGCCCATAGCCACCACCCTTTTCCCAGCCTTCTCCAAATTAAACCCGAAAAACGAAGTCGAAACTCTACGAACCGTATTCCAATTCTCAGTCAAGTACGCGACACTTTTGACCATACCCGTGACTGCAGCCATCATGACCCTGTCAGAACCGCTCGTTTCTGCCATATTCGGTCAAAAGTATACGCTCGCACCACTATTCTTAACTCTTTACGCCATTAGCTACCTATACCCAGCCGTAGGAAGCCTCAGTCTCGGGAACTTCCTCAATGGCCAGGGAAAAACCGAGGTTACCATGAAGCTAACCCTACTCAACGTCACCATAGGCCTCCCACTAAGTCTAGCGCTAATCCCTACGTTCGGAATCCTCGGCTTGATAACAACTACCCTCGTATCCGGCATTCCAGCATTAGCGACAGGATTGTGGTGGGTCAAAAAACACCACAGCATCACTGTCGACTGGCTATCCTCAGCAAAAATATGCCTGAGCTCAGGAATTGCCGCCACCATAACCTACATTATCACATCCCAACTAAACCTTCAAAACTGGATACAACTAATAGCCGGCGGAACCATTTTCCTAACCGCATACCTCACCGCTGCCCCACTCACAGGAGCCATCACACAAGCCGACATAAACAACCTGAAAGAAATGCTAAGCGACCTGGAACCCCTCTCCAACCTGTTCAACCTCCCCCTAAAAGTATGCGACAAAATACTAAGCATAAAGACTTAGAAAGGCAAAGAAAAGGAAGCCCTAATAGTGATACTGAACTCGAAAATCTCCAATAACTCCACAACATATGGAAGAAACGTGATCACGCTTAGCAATATATGGAAAAAGTACAGCGCAATTAACGTACTGAAGGGCCTCAACCTCTCTGCAAAGGAAAAAGACTTCATCTCCATAAGAGGAAAATCCGGAGTCGGAAAATCAACCCTACTCAGAATAATCGGCCTCCTCGAAGCCCCAAACAAAGGGAACGTCAAGCTCTTCGGCAAAAACATCAATGGACTGAACGACGACCAGAAATCAGCCCTAAGACTCCACTTAATTGGGTTCATTTTCCAGTTCTTTAATCTCATTCCATCACTAACCGTGCTAGAGAACATAGAGCTGCCTCTAGCATTAGCGGGAACTAAGAAACTGGAAAGAAAAAAGAAAGCAATGGACCTACTCAAATACTTCGATCTGGCAAGCCTAGCCAATCGATTCCCAGAAACCCACAGCGGAGGAGAGAGACAAAGAATAGCCATCGCAAGGGCCGTGACCAACAACCCAAAGATAATCCTCGCCGACGAACCCACATCAAGCTTGGATGATGAAAACTCAGCCCTACTCATGGAACTACTCAGCCAAATCAACAAAGAAAGAGGTGCAACCATCATACTTACCACCACAGACCTCTACGAAAAGCTACTCACCAACAAAAACTACATACTGAAAGAGGGACGACTACACAAGGCGGAAGAGGAAACGCAAGACCCTCTAGGAAGATACGAGATCAGACTCAACAAGAACGACGAATTAATGGCTGGAAACAGAAGATGATCAGGAAGCGGTCCGACAGAATGATGCCCTCGAAGAAGAGTGGGTAGTAACCGGGATAAGGAAACAGTAATGAGAAAAAGAAGCTGGGAGCGAAGAAGCCTAGAGAGACGCTTTTGCTTCCTAAAAGGATGGTCTGAGAGGAAACGTGACACACATTAATGGAGGTAGAGTGCGTGTGAAAAAAGGCGACCATTGAGATTCTCCTGATCGAAAAGGCTAGAGAAAAATCTAATCAGCAGCTTAAAAAGGAAATATTCGACGACCTTTCCAGGTATCCAGCGAAGATCCTCTGGATGGAAAAGGTTACGAAGTCACGGTTGAAGACATCTGAAGCCTATTCTTTCTTCAATAAGCGCCTTTTTACTAGACTCTGAATCGTATGGTCGGCTTTTAAAACGGCTTTAATGCTTAAGGAGGAATAAAATTATGGTGGACCGGGCGGAATTAGCCTAAAATTTTATTCCAAATAGATTTATTGAGAAATCATATCCCCCGGGCTACCATTCCTATGTTATAATTTATGCTGTTTTGAGTAGGTGTTAGGCTTTTCTGCTGTGATTTATTGTTTGGGTTTTTGTTTTAGGGCGTTTAGCAGTTAGGACATTCGCATACTCTTTTTTTGCAATAGGGAGGGGGACAATAGAGGAAACCCCCTACAGGGCTTTTATATTCTTTCAGCATTATCTCTGAAAGTTTATTTTCCATCGTCTTCATCTCATAATATTCTGTAAAGCGGTCAGAATGAAATTGCAATTTCATTACAAGAGACGCGATCCACGCAAAAACATGAGATAATTCTTCCTTCAGATTTTTTCTCCACTTCGTAAGTTTTTTTGAATCTTCGTTAGTCATTGTACTGAGGTCTTTACCTACAAACCGTTGTAATTCCAAAATTGCTTTAGCTACTTCGCCTACTTCTTCCATAAAATGGAAACAAATGTATTCTATCGGATATCCGTAATCGGCATTTTCGTATATTCTGCGAAACATCTCCACCCACCCATCCAAAGTTGTCGGTTTCTCATGTTGTTTTTTTCTTTGTAAGGCTAATTGTTTCATGATTATTTTTTTAAATTTTGGATCAGTCTCGATTTTTTTTCTCCATATTGAACAGCGGCACGGTGACCAGCCACACGTTCCACAAACATTTGGATAATGGAAAAAAATTATTTCCGAAAATGGCTCATCGAGCAAGTATACCTCATCAATGTTATTAACCTGAAGATCTTTTTCTTGACACTTGGCAACAAAGCTACAAAGCCAAGCAAATACATGAGCTAGTTCTTTAAATGCCTTTCCCCATTCATTTCTCCTCATTCCTTCTCCCACCTTGCTTGCATTCTCTATTAGGTGTAGCCACATGTAAGAAACCGATCTTTTACTATCTTTGTTCGGAAAGTATAGACGCTTGAACTCCTCTACCCAGTCGTCTAAACTACTTATTTCTAAGTTCTTTTCAGTTATCATTTAATCTCCTCCTTTCATCTCTTTCTTAATAGCACCAGATGCAATATCTGATATATAGATATGAGCGCTACCCAAATTCATTGTAAAAGTTCCCAATTGTACATTACATTGCTCAGCAAAAAACTTTAGTAAACAAATTCCCGTATACGCGTCAGCTACAAATGCTTTAAGGGCATCCAGTGATCTAATTGAGAGAACTGCATGCAGTTTCCATTCATGATCTACTTTACGTGGATAAATTATATATTGAGTTAAACATGGAATTTCTGTTTCTTGCGTATCTTCACTAAGATCTGTAGTAGGGTCTACTAAAGTTATTATTATGCGGCGGGTCTGCATTTCATTCTTAATAGCATTTTTTAATGCCTTTAACGTGATCTCGATTTGATTTAAATTATGGAAATTAGTGAGCCTACTTCCGAGCGTATATTTTGTTGTTGCGGGAACAAATTTGAAAATTCCTTCTTCATATACAAAAGTCTTGTTACCCATGAAACTACATTTTCCAAGTTTTTCAAGATACCTTTTTACTTCTTCATCTGATTTAAGCCAAAGCGTTGGACGATATCCTTTGGGTATTATGTCCCTTAAAGGATTAGAGATGTGAATTTGTACATTCAATAGTTCTCTAATTTTCTCTCCTCTCTCGTCCCTCAGTTCTTGCCCTGCGTTTATAATAGCATCTAATAGTAGAAAATATGCCGCAGAAATAGTAGGTGAATTAATGCACGTTGAAAGAGGCGTTAAAATTTCATATAGTCCTTTTTTAATTAATTTCTGAGTTATTGGATATACTATGGGGCTGTGAGAATACGCTCCACGATCGTACAGTAAGTACCGTTTATTATTAACTATTAGTGTTTTGGCATTGTCTGGCTCTTGCAACGTTGCTTTAACGATTTCCTTCAATATCTGTTCATCGGTGTAACCAAGTAAGTTAATAACATAAATAAGTTGATCTCTAAATCGATCTACAACCTCCCTTGGAATGTTTCGAATGTAAGGGGTCATTCCTAAGCCTCCTACAACTTTTCCAGAATTATCAACGCCATTTTCATATAAAGCCAACAATGTCCTCCCTGGCATGTATCCTTCGACTTCTTTACCAAATAATAGGAGATATCTAATGTTGGGATTTCCTACAATATTACTGATTATTTTCTCTAGCCCGACGTTTGCGGTTCTAACGAAGCCTGCGATTGCCGCTCCGGCTTCTATGGCTACTCGAGCTAACCTGTGATCAGGCTTTGGAATAGCAACGGCTACCGGAGAGTAGGAATTTCCCAGAAGATAGGCACCTCTTTCAACTGGAAAAATGCCTTGAACATCCGTCTTATTACACTTAAATCCAGGAATGTTCAGTTTAGTCTCTACTAAATACACTTTTTCACGTAGATGCACTTGCACTTCCTCCTCCTTTTTAGAGCGCATTTGCCAATTAAATTTATCTCTTTCATATACTTAAAATGTATCGGACGGTCGGAGCGGTCGGTCGGACTGCTAGAAATACGTCCTCATGGCCATTACAGGGAATTGAGAATAATGGTAGAGATCTCATTTATTGGAAATTTAAGCATAGATAAGATTTCAGTTAGAGGATTCACGAAGGAGACGTTTGGTGGTGCGGCTTTATATGGCTCTCTTGCCTCAGCTCTTTTTAATTCAAAGACAGGACTAATGAGTATCATTGGTACCGACTTTCCTCCATCAGTCATGAGGGATTTATCCACATGCCAAATAGATTTATCTGGAATAAAGAAAGTCGATAATTCTTCTATTAGATTCCACATAGTATATAGTGAAGATATGAGCTTAGAAAGTATTAAAGCCTATAATTTAGATCTTTCAGAAAAACTTATAAATATTCCATTTCCTCAGGCTTTCTTAAACTCTAAGATAGTTAACATCACACCTAATAATTTTCACACGCAAAAAGTAATAATAACCAGAGTAAAAAAGGAGATCCCGTTAGCAAAAATTTCTTTACAAAGTCACGCCTATCATTTAAAAAGAGGTGTAAATAAATTTAAAGCCCTGCTCAAAGATGTTGATTATCTATTCCTGAATGAAAGAGAAGCTAGATTTCTCTCAAATAAACGAAATATTTTAGATACAGCTAAACGAATAGCATTACAAGTAAAATTTTTAGCATGTATTACACGTGGACCTAAAGGGGCAATAGTTGCTACTAAATCGGGCACAATATTCCAATTTAGTCCCTCAGCGCTTGAAGTGACGGACCCAACAGGTGCTGGAGACTCCTTTGTAGGAGGTTTCCTTGCAACCCTTCTTAGGGAAAGGAATATCGTTCCTGCGACCATCAATGGTTTTACGGCTTCCGGTATCGCTCTCAGCGGCTTCGGTCCATGCAAGCTTCTGGAAATTTTGAAGAAGAAATATCTACCAGGTTTATCACTCCCATCTTTCCAATAGACGGTGAAGAATGAACACTTTCGACTCCACAGTTTACAAGCGTCAAAATATACAACCTGAAAAGCTTCTTAGAAATACCATTATTCGCCTATTTCTCTATTTTTATTCATCCGTTTATCAAAGAGGGAGGGCTCAGCCTACGGGAGTGTTAGAGGCGCGGCTCTTGTTGGATATTCATATCTTTCTTGCCCTGATAATCAATCAAAAAATTCAAGTAGGTGACGCGGTTCCAACACTTTTGGTGAAAGTGATAACGGAAGAGGGGGGTAAAAGGTGCTTGAGCAACAGGCAAAAGAAGTAGGAGAAAAGCTACTACACTGGTACAATAAGTATGGTAGGAGGTTTTCTTGGAGAGGCACGCGAGACCCTTATAAAATCTTAATTGCAGAGTTTCTCCTTCAAAAGACGCAGGCCAGAACTGTAGAGAGGCACTATGAAGAATTTCTCAAAAAATTCCCGAGCTTCAAAGATCTCAGTTGCGCAGATGTGACTCAGGTAAAGAGATCCATAAAGTCGCTAGGATTGGCTTATAGAGCGAGCAGGCTGGTCACAATCGCGAAAAAAGTGGTGGAACGGTATGCAGGTTCCCTTCCGCATTCCATGGAAGAATTACTTCAGCTGCGCGGGGTTGGATGCTACACAGCGGGTGCTGTACTATGTTTTGCGTTTGGCGAGCAGATCCCGTTGGTAGACACAAACGTTATGCGGATCGCAAGAAGGGCCTTTGGCGTTAGGTCCGATACCGAAGCTCGGGATATCCTATCCAAGATGATGCCGAAGGACCGCTGTAGAGAGTTCAACTGGGCACTTATTGATCTCGGGGCGCTTATTTGTTGCCCGCGCGATCTGAGGTGTGACGAATGTCCTCTCGATGAAGTGTGCAGTAAACACGATATAAAGCGATGGCACTAAGGGTTTTCATGGTTGGTTAGGCCACTAATCAGAAAGGATTGCCAGAAAATAAAAAAGGGATTCGGGTGATGTCTCCACTGTGGGGAGGTTCGAATCCACCCCCACACCACAGACGAGCTTTTCGATTTCTGTCTTGTATTATGACCAAAAAATCTTTATGGGTTAGAATAAGCTATTTGCTTTATTTTCATTTCATTACAAATCCGAATCTTCCTACGGATGTATTCAACGATTTCCTGTCTAAATCTTTCCTCTACAAGATTTTGGAATCGGATTTGGGATAGTATCTCGCTTACCTCTAGCCATGTTAACCACGCCATTTGACGCGAAAGTTTCTCGTAAACCGCGTCGCTGAAGTATCGCCTCATTTCTTTCTGGCTCTTCCAGCGATATCCACTCTTTATTTGTCTGCGAATCTGTTCAGGGTGATCTTTGTATCGGCTGAAAAATGGAGCACGGGAGCTCTCCTTCTCCATTGAAAGGATTATGAAAAAGAAGGTCCGTCCCGGATGATTGTCAATTGTATATACGTAACCTCGCTCCAAGTTGCGTATGACTTGGTCCCACCACAGTGAAGAATCGGATACTCCAAGCCTGTTCCTTTTCAGATCAGTTAGGTCTGTCGTAATATTACGTGATAGCTCTGCCTCAAACTTTACTTCAAAAGAGATCGTGGCTTTTGGCATCTCAACAAAGAGGTCAACTTGAGTTGACCCTTCTTCGTGTCTTCTGGGTCTATTTGGCCTTCCTAGTTCATGCCAGAACAAAAATTTAACGTCATTACGACTGTAGTTCTCATCGTCAAAAAGCTGTGGAAATCGATCTGGTTCAAAGCATCTAGCCAACAAAGATTTAAGCCAGATACGCGGTTCCAGCTTCTCCAACACCCCAAACACGTTCGAGGTAAGTACATCCTCGCTCAGTCTGTGCAGAATGATCTTGCCCCCCGACCTAATGTGTCGTCTTGGGCGCCCTTCGGAGTCGTAAGGTGATCCGTGGGCTCTCAAACCACCTTTCCTTTCGAACTCCCTTTCCAAAACGAATGTCATGAACATAAGTAAATCTTCCTAAGTATTAATAAATGACGTATCTATCCAAGGGACATACTAGTGCGAGTTTAGGAACAAGATAAAAAAGAGAGTTCGCGGTGGATATCACCACTCGGGGTTGAAAATACCTCATCCGGCCACTTTTCACTGAATTCGCCTACTTTGCTTGCGCTTGATGATGGAGCCGTCACCCACCTGCGCCACCAATGTACGTCGCGAACCATTACCAACTCATGCTCCTTGACTCTAACCCCTCTTTATTTCCTCTAAGAGCTCCCTTGCGTCGCGTGAGTGGAAACGCGGTCGGTGTTTAGGTCTCTGTGTCAGCCTAGCGTAGAGACGTAGGAGCTGGAAGGGTTCTTTCCTCAGGTTTACGGGGATGCCTTCCACCTCTCGCTTGACGTAGTACCTCACGCACTTAGCCAGCAACCCAATTTCCTCGTCCGATAGACCGATCCGGTGGCGCACATGCTCAGCCCCCTTAACTGTACAGTTAGTATAAGATAACGAAATTTAAGTGTACCATTATTATCGGTAAGCGAACGCCCAGAGATTTAATCCTGGGCGTGCATGCGCGAGGATGGCGAGACTCAGCAGTCGATGAACGGTGTTCTTTTCTAAAGGGGACAGAGGGTTCTGTGGCTTACGTTGTTAGGATCACGTTGTGCTCGGTTCCGGGTAGCGCCCTGCCCACTCCGGTTACCGGATCGTGCACCCTCAGCTGGGCCTCTTTGATGTATGAGACGCCCATGAGGGCGGGGTAGTCTACCGCCTGCGTGATGGCGTCGCCGAAGGCCTCTGAGATGAACACCTTCGCCAGAACGGTGGTGTCCTTCTTCCAGATGAAGGCGTTGTCCAGCTCCTTGATCCTCAGCGTGCGAGGGGTCTTCTGGGCCCAGAAGGTGACAAGTATGGGCCTCTCCTTCGCGTCGATCCGGAAGTAGACGCTCTCGATCTTCGGTGATGGATGAAGCGACTGGATGCCGTACACCACGTGGAGGGCGTTCTCACCGATCTTAACGGCGTGACCGTCGGTTCCACCCATGAGGAGGGTTCCGCTGTGGATCCAGTCCTGCGGGGATCCCGGGGTCCAGTAGCCCTGTCCCCTGGCCGTTGGGGTTCCGTAGACGCTGGCGATGTCCTCCCAGTCGTCCCCGATCCCGAGCCAGCTGGCCCTTATGGCGAGGGGTCCACCGATCTTGCCGGAGGCGGGCAACTCGCCGTCGACCTCCGCTTCCATCTGTTCCTTGGCCACCATGGCGCCTAGCAAAGCCTCCGCCTGATGCCTAAGGTGGATGTCAACCACCTGTCTTTCTGGGAAGGGTAGCACGAGCTGGCGCTCAAAGGACATGCCGAACTTCCGGAGCTCCCTGTCGGTCAGGTCCTTGACCACAAGCCCCAGGTCCTCAGCGAGGCCTCTCGCGTCAACCATAATCGCCTTCAGCCTGCTAATGTCAACCATATTCATTCCACAAATTTAAACTAGAGAGAAGATGTTTATATGCCTTATATCAGGATATAATAGGACCTAATATGTACTCTGCATGTGTACGTAGTCGCTGCCGTTTTCCTTGCGGAGTACATTACCATTAAACGAGGTTAATGGAAAGCTCTAATCCGAGCACACGCTAACGTTTGAGGTGCGCGGGCGAATTAAATAATTGGTGTAATGCATACACGCAGGTTAAATGAACAACCGTTCTGCGCGCGCACAGACGGTTTTGGAGACAATGTCTAATAAGTTTGTTGAAATCTCTTTCCATATCTTAGATTCAAGTCTTTCTATATTTTAGATACAATACATGTTGTTTTCTCGCTTTACTATAAAGAGCTCATTCCCGACGAAATTTCCACATGGAAAGGGTTATCATAAGTGTCAGCATTAGCAACGACATCAAGGAACGGGCCGAAAGGGCTATTAAAGACGGAAAACTCGGGATTTCCGACTTTTCAGCGTTAGTCGAATATGCTCTTGACCATCTCTTATGCATCAAGGAAGTGGGAGATATGAGACCGCGCATGGACACAGACGACATGCGCGCGGGGGAGTTAAATAATTGTTGAGTTTTGACCTGTTTGGGTGCATTAGGCGGGTAACGGGGAGGAAATGGACAGTTTTTGGGGTGTGCACCAGGTGCACGCCATTTTCTGTTTATTTTTTGGTCTTTTATTCCTTTTATATGGTTAGAAATTAGTATAAACTGGTTTCGTCGTCAGATTTTCCCTTTTCTCCTCAGAATGATCAGACTCCGCCCCTTCTCTAAAGGTTTATTCTGAGTTTTGAAGAAGGCTGCCAGTATGGCGTCCACCAGCTCTGAACGGATGGTCTGAAGGTATCCGGACCTTTCAACAACAGAGTCCAACTGTTTAACGATTTCCTCATCAATTGAGAATCCGACTTTAACTTTACCGCTTTTCATGACCGTGCACCCGGTGCACAACCAGAAATAGGCTTATTCCATACTTAAATCAACCGGTGGACATCAACACCACAGAATCAGGCGCAATTATTTAACTCCCCCGCGCGCGCTACTAAACTTACTCTTCTAACGTGGACATTTTTCAAAGATTTTGTCAGCTGCTTCGATTAATTCCGTATAGAACTCTGCGTACTGCTTGTAAGTCTCGTGGTGAGCGATTATAGGTATTATTCTCTCTATGGGTTTAACCCATTCAGTTACAGGTTCAGCAAGGTTCTTGAAGAGTTTAACCGCATAGCCGCCTATAACAGCTAACCCCAAAACCGCAAACTCTTCTCTGTTCAATCGAATGTACGGTAGATTTAAAACATCTGCTTTAATCTGATCCCAAATTCGACTTTTGCTGCCTCCTCCAACGCCTCTAACCTCGTTGAACTCTGTATCTTTGAAAATGCTCTTCATTATTTTTAGATAGTGGTAGTATTCGTAGGCGATTGACTCCAAAATTGATCGGTAGAGATGACTCGTCTTGTGTTTCCAGCTAAAACCTATCCACGACCCCTCATTTTTGGATTATAGGGATACATTCTGCCTCCAAGATGCGGAATGAAAAATAGGCCGTCTGAACCACGAGGAACAACTGAAGCCTCTTCATCTAGTATGGCGTAGGTGCTTTTTCCTGCCTTTTCGGCGAGTGCTTTTTCCCGGCTTGCTATCTCATCTCTAAACCATCTTAGGCAGAGACCGCCTCCACCGATGTATGCATGGGGAATCCACAACTCTGGGATAACCGATTTAGCGTATAGAAGGGTTCTAAATCCTCTATCAGGGACTAATTTAATCGTAGAAGTTGCAAAGCAGGCAGCCGTTCCAGCTACGTCCAAACCCACACTGGGTTTAACCATACCTGCGCCAAGGCAGGAAGAAGTGAAATTCCCCGCTCCAGCAGCAATTGGAATGCCCCTCACCAAACCACACTTTTCTGCTGCCTCTTCTGTTAATTCGCCGATGATCTCCCAAGGTTTAATTACACGCGGAAATTTGTCGGATGAAACTTTAAATGTTCTGCAAAGTTCCTCAGACCATTCCATCTTTTTTGTATCATAAAAGCCAGTATATGTTATGTACGTATAATCGAGGAATGCATCATCTCCTTTGAGTCCGGCGAATTTACCTGCAACGTACACCGAGGGCACTGTAAATTTGTAGATCTTATCAAATATAGATGGCCTTTCACCTTTCCACCAAAGATCTTCGCACCATGAGCAACTGAGGGAGGAACACCAACGATATCTAACACCAGATCAATGTAATTTTCACAAATGTAATCAATGTACACCTCGCACCTAGTATCCAGCCATGAATCATAAGGAGTAACAGCTTTCCACTCCTTATCTATCCCGAGTATACCTGCCATTTGCCCACTGAGAGCGATCGCAACGGCGTCTTTGGGATCTATTTTGGACTCCATAACCGCTTGCTTGACCGTGTTGATAGCAGAGCTGTAAAAATCGTCGGGTCTTTGTTCAACCCAGCCAATTTTAGGATAATATAATCTGGACTCTTCATAAGCCGTGGCCAGTTGATTACCTTCAGAATCAAATACCGCTGCTTTCGTTCCAGCCGTTCCGATATCTATACCAATGAGGTATTGCGTGATCTAACCCCCGAGGTTCTAATTTATAAATTAAAATTAAAACCTTTCTCACTTATACTGCTTTTCACAGAGGAATAACGGTGAGCTTAGCTTAACGGTATTAAGTAAGAGGGAAATGCTTAAAGCTCATTATTTGTCTTTTGCGGCCTACCTATCGAGAAGACTATGGAAAGATTAGCTAAGTTTTGTTATGATGGAATAGAAGTCAAAGGCGAACCAAAATTATACGATACTAAAAGAGTCAGTGAGTTACTACAAAGCTATAATTTGGAGGCTTCCTCAATAGCCGGCATATGTCCTTGGCCCACAACCGAGAGAGATCTAGCTAACCAAGATGAGAAAGTTAGAAGAAATTCAATTAATTATGTCAAAAGTTGTATAGACTTTAGCGCGCGCTATAAGACGATATTGTTTAGGTGAGTTCGTTTTACGTGAGCATGTATCCTAAGATTTCATCGATGCTAATGTCATCAGCGTGGCCAAAGAAGACTTTTTCGCCACCTCTTAAAACCA
>Ga0315314_1000408_pt1 | contig 49674 bp, 48 predicted proteins | sample TDP9_MG_FD_203631 | JGI IMG/M metagenome (GOLD analysis project Ga0315314, IMG submission 203631) | Freshwater sediment microbial communities from Lake Towuti, South Sulawesi, Indonesia - TDP9 | ecosystem: Environmental > Aquatic > Freshwater > Lake > Sediment | place: Indonesia: South Sulawesi... | reverse complement strand
CTATGAATCCTTCAGGATCCTTCTTTGGAGAGACATCTGGCTTTATGTATCTAAATATTGTAGCAATAGGCATTGATAATTATGATGATTTAATGTGTAAGCTTAAATTCATTTCTCTCCTTATCTTGATAGTTGCTTCTTTATGCTCTTTGCTATTACTGTACCTATCTTTGGCACTGAAGCTATTTTATCCACAGATGCTGATGCCAATTTCTTAAGGTCTGTAAAGCCATGGTTGTATAAAGATCGAGCCCTCACTCTTCCTATACCTTCTAACTTGGCTAAAGGCATGAGCTCAGATTTTATACCTTGCTTTATTCTCTGCCTCAATTCCTCAATTTCAGGTAAAAGATCAGCCCTTCCTAGTAACTTAGATAGCTCAAATAGGGAGTGAACAAGCCATTCAGAGTTTTCTACAGCTCTGTGTAAGTCTCCTGGTTCTACTCCTAGCTTATCGAGCAACCTATCCTCACTCCACTCATTTATCCAGCCATAAAGGACGAGAAGGCTCCTGAAATCTTCGAGATAATCTTCATAAATATCATGCTCAGGCATGGGCAATAGAAATTCATCCCTATTTTGATCAATGAGCATTAGAGCTTCATCTACATCTCTATTTCTCAAGGGGAACTTTGGTGCAAAGTCTTGGGATGAGACTATCAAATGAAGAAAGCCTAGCAGATGAGGCTTATTCTTATCTGCAGAATTTATTGCTCTTCTGAACATGACTCCTGTTACTGGGTCTATGTAAAGAGTAGAGACTCTCTTGCCAAACTCGCTAGCAATGTAGCGCTTTCCCCTTCTCTCAATCAAGCCCTCATCTACAAGGTAATTTATAGCTCTGTTAACTCTTGATTGAATAGTAGCATGTCTATACTGAGTAGCTAAAAGAGATTTAGAAAGCAGATTAATAATCTCAGCATCTGTTATCCCAGGAAGGCTGGCTATAGTTGCTAAAAGATGAAACCTTAAAGCAGATTCATCGTAAAGCTTTGAGTGAAGTGGTTCTGGTTCACCTTTTATGTAGTCATAGAGAATTTCATCAACATCACTTTGATACGCTATTATCACAGTCTCTCCTATATCGTCATACTTTGGCCTACCGGCTCTTCCACACATCTGCTTGTACTCTAACACACTAATGGGCGCCTTTCCTCCATAATCTGAATCATATCTCATCAAGCTACTTATCACTACTCTCCTGGCTGGAAGGTTCACTCCGGCTGCGAGCGTAGGAGTTGCTGTTAAAATCTTGATCAAGCCTCTCTTGAAGCTATCCTCTACAATTGATCTATGCCTTCCAGCAAGCCCAGCATGATGAAAGGCTGTCCCCTTCTCCATGAGTTTAGATAAAGTTCTGCTCAATTCTGTTTCTTCCCCTGCTGATATTATATCATTTGAGACTTCCTTAGCCTCTTCAACTTCATCCTTTGTCAAATAATGTTGAGTTACCTCTGAAGCCTTCAAAGCAAGGCTTAACGCCATTCTCCTTGTTTCCGTGAAGATTAAAGATTGACCCCCTTCTTCAACTGTATCTATTGCCACATCTATAGCATGACCTCTATTTGTTGGGTTTATCTTTCTTATAGAGCCATCAGAGAAGCTTATCTCTCCATGCTGATAAATCCCTTCAACCAGCTTTATAGGCCTCCATTTAGTATCTATGAGCTTTGCCCTAAGCCAATTTGCTAATTCTTTTGAGTTCTTTACAGTAGCACTTAAGGCAAGGATCTGTGCTTCATGAGCATAAGAGAGAATCTTCGTCACAGTCATCTCAAGAGTTGGTCCTCTATCATCATCACCAACTATATGAATCTCATCAGTAACGAAGAGTTTTACAGAATCTATCCAGGATACCCCATGGCGAATAATAGAATCAAACTTCTCATTCGTAAGAATTAGTATATCACCTGCGCCTAAGGATTCGCCTGATGAATCATAATCCCCTGTAGAGATAAGAACCTTTACATTCTTACCATCAAGTTTGGTTAGTCTCTCGAAAGCCTTAAAATCGTTATACTTCTCATTTGCAAGGGCTCTTAAAGGAGTAAGATATACGACCTTTCCTAATCCTTCTAGAACTGTCTTCCCAGCTGTTAGCATAGCCACAAGGGTCTTTCCGCTGGCAGTAGGTGTTGTAAGGAGTAAGTTTTGCCCTTCGAGCACCCCTGCCTTTACAGCCTCTTCTTGAGGTGGGTATAAATCAGAGTAGCCAAAGGACTCCATAAGTCCTATCAATTCCTCTGGTATCGGTAGCTCCTTCATCCTCAATTTACTTATTCACACCATTGGAAGTTAGCCTATCCATAGATGCCAGATCGGATTATTAAACAGTTGATATTACCATCTCTTCGATTGAAAAAGAAGAGGCATTCAGCTAGCCTAATGAAAAGAAAAAAATAAGGTGGAGTATCTTACGCCTTGCCTATTTTGTAGATCGTAGTCCCACATACAGGGCATGTGCCTTTAATGGCTGGTCTCTTATTCTTTAATGTAACTGGCGTAGGATTCTTTATCTCACGTTTCGCCTTGCATTTTACACAAAATGCTTGAGTCATCTCTATTCACCTAACTTTGCGTGCTCACCCAATCTATTGCATTTGCTCTATATTTAAGCATGAGCCTTTCGCTCCTTAAAATCTTCAGGAAATCTGAATAGAATTGAAAACAGAAAAGCAAAAGTGGTTATAAATCATAAGGATGATGGGTTGGCTCTATCTGAATGTATTAAGAAGCTGATATCTCTTTATGATAAATCCTTTTCGAGTAAATTGGGTATAAATTTAAGGCTTGGCACATCAGATGAGATATCTAAATGGTTTCTTGCATCTATACTATTTGGTGCAAGGATATCTGAGAGTATAGCTATTAACACTTATAGAAAGTTCGAGGAGAATAAGGTAACAAACCCTAAGAAGATTCTTAAGACAGGTTGGGATGGATTGGTGAGAATATTGGATGAGGGAGGGTATGTGAGGTATGACTTTAAGACAGCCACCAAGCTCCTTGAGATCATGAAAAATATTTTGAAGAATTATGACGATTTAAATGCTTTACATAATAAGGCTTCTAATCCGAGAGACCTTGAGCAAAAGTTGATGAGTCTAGGCAAGGGCATAGGTCCTGTAACAGTCAACATATTTCTTAGAGAGTTGAGAGGAATATGGTCAAAGGCTGATCCTTTACCTCAAGAGATAGAGATGCTTGCTGCCTATAACCTAGGCTTCACAGAAGTTTTTGGTATGAGTGAAGAAGAACGTTCTGTAGTGCTTTCAGATCTGAAGAGTTTATGGGATAAGATCGAGATAACTGATAAGACCTTTACAGAGTTTGAAGCAGCTCTTGTTAAACATGGAAAAGACTATTGTCGTAAAGGGAGATGTAGTGAATGTGAACTTATGAATTACTGCAGGAAAAAGCTAAGATAGTTAGAAGTTAATTTTTATTATGAAAAAAGGTTTTACTCCCTCTCTTGATGGCACTTTTGGTTATGATGGCATACTTGCATACCTTTACATATCTAGTTTTGTTAGTAATGTTCGTCCTATGTCCTTGCCTTCTCTTGGATTTATTGCCTCTATAATCTTAGCCCGAATTGTGATAAGAGAGCTCTGCTTAACTACACAATTATGCAGTTTGACCAAGGATTAGTATAGCTATGACTATGCCGTAAATAGCTATAGCTTCTCCTAGTGCTGTAATAATGATAACTGTTGTTCTGATTTCGGGGCGTTCAGCTGCGCCTGCCATACCTGCTGAGCCAGCTCTAGATATAGCCCAACCTGCGGCTAGAGCGGCAAGGCCAAAGGCGGCTGCGGCGGATAGAACTTTCATAGCACCAAACTCTATCTGTAGAGCTTGAGAAGGCGCATCTATAGCCAAAGCGGGGGTAGAAGATAGTACCATAAGAGAGAGGACTACCAAGAGGGAACCGAAGACGAAATCTATCTTGACTTTCATTTCCTATCAACGCCCTTCATAATTTTTAGGAATATTAACTTTTCTATTGTATTTTTTTAAATTTCCCACTGGTTCTCTCTTCACAGTTCCTTAGAGCTACTTCCATCTCTCTTATAAGTTCATCATGCTTAGCGATTACTTTTTTCTTCGCTTCTTCGAATTTGCTCTCCACTATATCCTTCATCTCAGCCACTAACCTCACCTCCCCTAGCCCTCTCTAAAATCCTTTTCACATGCTTTAGCCTCGTAAAATCTTCTCTCTCCCTTTCATCAAGACTAGATGTTATGTACTTGATATTCTCTTGGTAAGTTGGTATGACTAGATACTCTAAAGCATTGATGAGCCTCTGAGTCCTCTCCAACTCTGTAGCCAAACCAAAGATGGCATTCTCGATTTCAGCCGCTTTACAAATATATGGTAATACTTTCCTCATCATCTTTGTAGCCTCATCCAAATTGAAACTGGTATCCATGAAACCATAGGTTAGTCCCTTCTCCTCTGCTTTAATTTGAAGTACAGGCACTTTAACATCTAAGATAGTCTTTACATCTACGCCAGCCTCCACCTGACGAGGAGTCGTCAGAGCAATAGACTCTAACTTTACAGGGCCTAGCTTTAAATAAGCATCGAAGAGGGCACTATAAGCATTGTTTAAAGGATCCCTTATCTCCTCTCTTGCCCTTATCGCCTCTCTGATCAGCTCATCCAGCTTTCGAAGCAATATCTCTCTTTTATCCTCCAAGATTTTATGTACTGCCTCAGCTACACGTAGACTTCTTTTTATCCTTATCAGTTCGAGTTTCGTTGGGAGAGCCTTTGCGCCAAAGCTGACAGACATTATGCTTCCACTTCTATCGGCTTGTAATGTATCTTTATGTAAGATTCCTTGATCTTTGTAAGCTCAGCCTCAGGAAGAGTAGATAGGACTTCCCATGCAATGGACAAGGTTTCCTCTAAGCTCCTATTCTCATCATAGCCTTGCCTTAAGAACTTATTCTCGAAGATATCTCCAAACCTTAAGTATCTTACGTCTACGCCTGTAAGGCTTGCCTTGCCTACTATCTCAGCCAAAGCTCTTAACTCTACAGCCCTTGCATATGCAGCGTATAACTGATTGCTCACATCTGCATGATCTTCACGAGTCTTTCCCTTTCCTATTCCATCCTTCATAAGTCGGCTGAGGCTCATAAGCACGTTAACTGAGGGGTATATCTCCCTTCTAAAGAGAGGCCTATCTAGCACTAACTGACCTTCTGTTATGTAGCCGGAGAGATCTGGGATAGGATGAGTTATATCATCGCTGGGCATAGATAGGATAGGCATCTGAGTTATGCTGCCCTTCTTACCTATTATCCTACCAGCTCTCTCATAATTTGTAGCAAGGTCTGTGTATAGATATCCAGGATAGCCCTTTCTTCCTGGAACTTCCTCTCTTGCTGCGCTTATCTCTCTAAGGGCTTCTGCATAGTTGGTTATATCAGTCAGTATTACTAGCACATGCATATCCAGATCGAAGGCAAGATACTCTGCAGCAGTTAGAGCCACCCTTGGTGTTATTATTCTCTCTATAGCAGGATCATCAGCCAAGTTCAAGAATAATATACTGCGCTTTATAGCACCGCTCTCTTCAAGGGTCCTTCTGAAGAACCTTGCTTCACTATGCTGTACACCTATGGCTGCAAATACTACGGCGAACTCTTCTGCTCTACCCAAAACTGTAGCTTGCCTTGCTACTTGAGCAGCAAGCATACTGTGAGGCAAACCAGCACCTGAGAATATAGGGAGCTTTTGTCCTCTAACCAGAGTGTTCATACCATCTATCACAGAAACTCCTGTTTGAATGAAGTCAGTAGGATAGTCCCTCCTTTCAGGGTTTATAGGCAAACCATTGACATCTCTGAAGTCTTCACCGAGAGGGTCTGGCAAGCCATCCATAGGTCGCCCTAGCCCATCGAAGACACGACCTAAAAGCTCTGATGAGACAGGCAACTCCATAGTCTTCCCTAAGAATCTAGCCTTAGTTCCTACAACAGATATGCCAGATGTCCCTTGAAAGACCTCTATGATTGCACGTCCCTCACCTATCTCTAAGACTTTTCCAAGCCTAGTCTCTCCACTTGCCAGTTCTACCTCTACCAGTTCATCGAAGGCTACTTTAGTGACACCTTCCACTATGAGAAGAGGGCCTCTTATCTCGCCTACTTTTGTATACTCTAAGCCGCCTCTAACTTTACTTGACAATGGCTCTCGCCCCCTCCGCAGTCAAGAGTTTTTCAAACGTTGCCATCATTTCTTCACGCAACTTATCCAAACCTTCCAAATTCTCATTAGGTATAGTAGATTTAGCTCTAACTAGCTTTGGTATTATATGCATGGCCCTTACAGCCTCCAAAGGAGTACCACTCTTAAGCGCATTTTGAGCCCACCTATAGAAATCGACGAAGAGCCTAAGGAGCCTCATCTGCTTTTCAGGACGGCAATAGCTATCTATCTCATCATAAGCACTTTGCTGTAAGAAGCCTTCTTTGACCATTCTTGCCACATCTAAAATTAATTTCTGTTCATCTGGCAGAGCCTCTGGCCCAAGTAGCCTAACTATTTCCTTAAGTTCATCTTCTCTCTGAAGTATCCCATAGGCTGAAGCTCTAAACTTCGCCCATTCTTTATCTATATTGAACCACCATTTCACCACGAAATCTAAGTATCCAGAGTAGCTTGTCATCCAGTTTATAGCAGGATAATGCCTTGAGTAGGCTAATTTTGTATCCAAACCCCAGAAAGTCTTTATGAACCTCATCGTGTGAGTTGTGATCGGCTCTGTAAAGTCTCCTCCTGGAGGAGATACAGCACCTATCAATGTTATAGAACCAACCCTCTTTGGCGTACCTAGAAGTACCATTCTACCAGCTCTCTCATAGAACTCTGCTAGACGTGATGCCAGATAAGACGGGTACCCTTCCTCAGCAGGCATCTCCTCTAGACGGCTACTTATCTCTCTTAGAGCTTCAGCCCAACGGCTCGTAGAATCTGCAACTAGAACAATATCATAGCCCATGTCCCTATAGTACTCTGCCATAGTTACTCCTGTGTAGATGCTAGCTTCCCTAGCAGCGACTGGCATATTGCTGGTATTTGCAACTAGTATAGTCCTATCCATTAAAGGTCTTCCTGAAGCTGGGTCTTTCAACTCTGGGAATTTGATGAGAACTTCCGTCATTTCGTTTCCTCTCTCACCACATCCTACGTGAAAAACGATTCTTGAATCTGCCCAAGCAGCTACTTGATGGAGCATAACAGTCTTTCCTGTTCCAAATCCTCCTGGAATAGCAGCTGTACCTCCCTTAGCTATGGGGAAGAATGCATCTATCACTCTCTGCCCAGTCACTAGAGGCACTTCAGGGTCTAGCCTCTCAAGGTAAGGTCTGGACTTCCTTACAGGCCAACGATGGTACATCTTTAACCCACTTTTCATACCACCCTTCTCTACTACAGCCATCGTCTCCTCTATAGTATAGTCTCCCTCACCTACTATCTCTTTCACAGTTCCACCACTATGATCAGGAGGTACCAGAACTCTATGCTCTATAAGTGGTGTCTCGTTCACTAAACCTAAGATACTCCCAGGCTCGACTTTATCTCCAATCTTCACAGTAGGCTTAAAATGCCACTTATCTTCATATGATATAGGCGGTACAGATACTCCTCTCTGAACGTATGCACCTATTCTTTTGGCTATCTCATTAAGGGGGCGCTGTATACCATCGTAGATCTTCCCCATCATACCAGGACCTAAAGTTACAGAGAGGGGCTGACCTGTACCATAGACAGGCTCTCCAGGCTTCAAACCACTCGTCGATTCGTAGACCTGTATGAAAGCTATGTCTCCTGTGAGCCGAATTATCTCTCCTATTATGCGATCCTCGCCTACCTCTACTGTCTCGTACATCTTAGCTCCTGACATGCCTTCAGCCCTTACTGCTGGACCGCTTATCCAGATGACCTTTCCCTTTACTGGCAAATTCATCACTCCTTACCCATAAAGAGCAATGCAATATTTTTCCTAAGCAAAGGCTTAAACCTTTCCAATCTTGCTTCTATAGTGTTATCGTAAAATATAGTACCATCAAAGCTCCTTACCTGAACCCCTCCCACACAATCTATAGGTTCAGTATCTAACTTCATATTCAAGCCTTTCTCCTCAGCTATTTCCTTTATGATTGCTTTAAGAATTTCGCTATCTTTTTTATTAGCGGATATTATCAGATCTTTACTAGCTATAGCGTCTATGCCTTCTTCCAGCAACTTTTTAATAGATGCTTTATACTCGTTGGATGATGTAATTTTTCCCAGCTTCTCAAGAGCTTTTTGAAATATTTCGTTTATCGTCTGTTCGAAGAATTCGAGTGACTTATTCCTAGCAACCAATTCTGCGCTACTTAACATGCGTAACCTAAGAGTCTCTGCTTGTCTCTTCGTTGATTCATGAATCTTTTCAACTTCTACCATAGTCTCTTTCTTAGCTGCTTCTAATATCTCCGATGAGCTATTCAACCCATCTCCAAGCATTGCCTTAACCTCTTCACCAACTTCACCCACGACTTTCTTTACAATGTTCTCAACAGCGGTTACACTCAAGCTCTAACACCTTAAAGCAAGTTCGCTCCATAAAGGGTAGCATTCTTTGCCTTTTTATTTTTATCGTATAAAAAGATTCAAGATAATTTAATTTATATCAAAAATTCAGTTAAAAATTGATATTTAAACTTTCATTTGGCACTCTTAAGCGCACTAAATTCATTTATTTTTTTAAATTACCTCATTCGGCGAGAGTAATCTGCCACAGTATCTGCATCTAAGAAGAGGTGGGCTCTTTCTTACAGCATCTATTATATGTGATATAGGCTCGTTAGAGTTGGATATACATGTTGGATTTGGGCACTTGAACACATCTACAAAAGTATCTGGGATCTCCACCTTTCTCTTCTCTACAACTTGATAATTTCTTATCAGATTTACTGTTGCTCTAGGAGCTATCAAAGCAATTCTATTCGTCTCTTCAGGCTTCAGAAACCTATTCTCGATCTTTATAATATCCTTCTTACCAAGCTTTTTGCTTGAGACATTCATGGCTACTGTTACTATATTACCATCCTTACCATCTATATTCAAGGCTTTTAAGACTTGTAGAGCTCTTCCTTGCTCAACATGATCAAGGACAGTACCCTCTTTTATCTTCCTGACAAGTTGCTCCTCACTCATAAGAATCAATAAAGATAATCGCTTTAATTATACTTTAGGTTTCATCATAGCTTAACTTTAATAAATGTCTTGATTTTAGTTAATTTAAGATAATTCTCTTTATGGTGAAGTATATGCCAGCCTGTCTTCTAGTATCTGTTAAAGATCCAAATGGAAATCCTATCTCAGATTTACCTATGATGCTCATGAATGTCTCAGCCAATAGTGGTCTCACAGATATGAATGGGATAGCCATCTTCGATTTTCTTCCTCGTTCAGATGGCTACGTTTACTTCTATAACCCAAACATTGATGGCTATGCTCTTAAGAGATTCATTACAGGTAGTGAAGGTTCTATAACCAAGATTGAGATCGTTTACCAAACAAGCAAATCCATAGTACCTGATCAGACAATTCTGAATAAGGATTTTCTTATTGATGCTATATGCAATTTTTGTAGTATGCCTATAAAGTTGGGAGATAGATTCACAGAAATGTATGGTAAGTTAGCACATTACGACTGTTTCCTATCTTACATAAAAGGCATTTATCAGAAGAAATTAGAAAATGCATTGGAGAAGGCATCCAGAAAAAATCTAAGAGATTACATTCAATCTAAAGCAATTGAGCAAAAGTCTGCTATAGATTTAATAGATGCATACATCAAGGATTTAGGGTTTTTCACCAAAAAGGGTTACATGGGCTCATCCTCTACAACAGGGATGGAGATATGGGATTCTCTAATACATCGCCCATACAATAATAATGAGTATAAAAGAGAAGTAAGTTTTGATCTTGTAGGGATTCTGCAAGTAGGCTTCCCAACTCCTTTGCTTCCTTTAATTATTGAATTACCTATGAAAAATCTTCAAAATTGCATAGAAAAGCTGAGGTTTGTAAAGGGTGTAGAGTACAAGATCATCATTTCTGATAGAGCATTTACAACTGATAATATTACTATTACCACTATGGATAGATTTGATGATGACATTAAGAAGATAATTCAAATGGAGATGAGTCTTAAGGGAGTTTGTGGCTGATTAGACTTGATTTAAGCAACGCCAGCTGGTCTTTTTTTATGTTCCTTTTCATGTAATTCAATCTTACGCACAAAAACAATAGGGTGAGAGTCTTCGATCAATGCACCACAAATTCGGCAGACATACCTGTAAATTTTATAAGAGTATGCCATTATTACGTTTGAGTTTATCCAAATCTAAATATATTTATATTCTCATTAAGTTAAAAAAATTCCATGAAGAATCCCTTCTTTAATCGAGATATAATTTCAATAAAGGAATTCTCTCGTCCTGAGCTTGAATATCTATTCTCTATGGTTGATAAGATTGATGCCCTTGATTATGAGAGAAAGAAAGAGTTAGGCAAAGGCAGAATTCTTGGACTCTTGTTCTTTGAACCCAGCACTAGAACTAGATTAAGCTTTGAGGCTGCCATGCTATCCATAGGGGGTAGTGTTCTGGGGTTTGCGCACCCTAGCATGTCGTCTGTTGAGAAGGGCGAGAACCTTGCCGATACTGTAAAGACTGTTGAAAGTTATGTAGATGCCATAGTGCTAAGGCACCCTATGGAAGGCGCTAACCGCTTTGCGGCAGAAGTTGCTTCAAAGCCAGTGATAAATGCTGGTAGTGGTACTGAGGAGCACCCAACTCAAGCCATGCTTGACCTTTACACAATAATGAAGGTAAAGAGAAGGATAGATGGATTAAATATAGCCATAGTTGGAGATTTAAAGTATGGAAGAACTGTTTACTCTCTTATCTATGGATTATCAAATTATCGCCCTAGGATATTTTTAGTATCTCCTCCACAATTAAAAGTTAGAGAGGAGGCTCTATTTGGTATTAGCGATAAAATCAAGTTTTCAGAGCATGAAGATATAAAAGAGATAATAGGAGATTTAGATGTTATATACGTCACTAGAATTCAAAGAGAAAGATTCCCTGATCCTCATGAATATGAAAAGGTTAAAGGTTCTTATGTAATAGATGCTAATTTGCTTAAAAGTGGAAAAGAAGATTGTATAGTTATGCACCCTCTCCCTAGAGTGGGGGAGATAAAGCCTGAAGTTGATAAAATGCCAAATGCAAAATATTTCCTTCAAATATATTTTGGAAAGATCATAAGAGCTGCTTTATTGGCATCTATCCTTAATCCTGATCCTTACACTCTATTGTGAATGCTTATTCACATTGTGAGAAGTTACAGGATACACATCTTAAGCAACCTTCAACATATATCACTTGACTTCCACACACTGGGCATGCACCTAGACTATTAGATTTCTTATCGCTGATTTTTTGAACATCCTTCTGCTCGAACATCTCTTCTATAGACTTGGCTACAGCATCTATGCATGAAAGCACTCTATTTTGACCAATGCCTTCTTGCTTATGGCAACTTATCCCCATGAGCTCATCCTCCAACTCCTTTAGAGTCACACCATACTTTAAAGCCAATGAGCAAGCTCTGGCTAATCCCTCAGTGAAGGCAGCAGCACAACCCCCTGCTTTGCCCAAAGTGATGAAGATTTCAATAGGTTCGTTATGTTCATTGTTGAAGACCTTTGTGTAAATGTTCCCGCATCCTGTCCTCTTTCTTAAACGCACTCCGTAAGCCTTCTCTGGAGTTAGCTTTTTTGTCTTCTGAGATCTCCTCTCCATTTCAGTCTTCTCCGTCTCTAGGACTTGCTCTTCCCTGCTGGCATCTCTATAAACAGTAACACCTTTACATCCCAATTTGTAAGCTAGCATGTAAACTCTTCTTATATCATCAACTTTAGCGCTATTAGGGAAGTTGACAGTCTTAGATACTGCATTATCTGTATATTTTTGAAAGGCTGCCTGCATCTTTATGTGCCATTCAGGGGCTATATCATGGGCTGTAACGAAGATTTTTTTAATATGCTCAGGTATACCATTAATCCCTCTCAACGATCCTTTTTCGGCTATCTCCCTCATCAACTCTTCGCTATAGAAACCTTCCTCCTTGGCTATTCTCTCAAATAATGGGTTTGTCTCGATAAGCCTCTGGCCATCAAGGACGTTACGAGTGTAGCATATTGCGTAGAGAGGCTCTATGCCGCTAGAACAACCAGCTATTATAGAAATTGTGCCTGTCGGAGCTATGGTTGTTAAAGAGGCATTTCTTGATTTTATCCCTCCTTGAACATCATAAATGCTCCCCTTGAAATTCGGGAAGCACCCTCTTGCTTCTGCAAGCTCAGATGATATTTTCCTTGATTCTTCTTGGATGATCTTCATAACTTTCTCAGCAAGATTTATAGCTTCTTCAGAATCATATGTTATACCAAGCTTTATGAGCATATCTGCAAAGCCCATTACTCCTAGCCCTATCTTTCTGTTGGCTTTTGTCATGATCTCTATCTGAGGTAAAGAATACTTGTTAACATCTATTACATTGTCAAGAAAATGAATGGCTATTCTAACTGTTCTTATCAATTTATCACAATCTAATTTACCATCTTCGACCATCTTTGACAAGTTAATGGAGCCTAGATTACAAGATTCATAAGGCAATAATGGCTGCTCACCACATGGATTTGTGCTCTCTATCTCCCCAATATTAGGAGTAGGATTGAATTCATTGATTCTATCTAAGAATATTATTCCAGGTTCACCGTTCTTCCAAGCCATACTCACTATCAATTCAAATACATCTTTGGCTGGCAACTTTTTCATAACTTCATTCGTACGCGGGTTTATCAAATCATAATCTTCATCTCTCTCTAAAGCTTTCATGAATCTATCTGTGATAGCCACCGAAATGTTGAAGTTATTGAAGGCACTGCTCTCCTCTTTCGCTGTTATGAATTCGAGTATGTCTGGATGATTTACCCTCAATATGCCCATATTTGCTCCTCTTCTCCTTCCTCCTTGCTTTATTACTTCAGTTGCTATATCAAATACCTTCATGAATGAAACAGGACCTGAAGCTATACCACCTGTAGACCTTACTGCATCGTTCTTTGGTCTTATTTTAGAGAAAGAAAAACCAGTACCACCGCCAGATTTATGAATAAGAGCAGTAGCCTTGACGGCATCGAATATGCTATCTATAGAATCCTCTACAGGTAGTACGAAGCATGCAGAAAGCTGACCTAATTCAGTTCCAGCGTTCATCAAAGTTGGTGAATTGGGTAAAAACTCTAAACTGGTCATAACTTTATAGAATTCTTCTTCAGTCTTTTTGACATCTGCATTTGGATCGTATAGAGCATCTACCTTTGCTATAGTCTTAGCAACTCTGCGGAACATCTGCTCAGGGGTCTCTATAACCTCATTTTTCTCGTCTTTTCTTAAGTACCTCTTCTCTAATACCTTTAAAGCGTTGGGTGAGAGCTTACATTCAATAACTTCTTTTTCCGTAGTAAGAACCATTAAAATCCCACTGATGCGCAGATAATATTTTGATCAATTATTTAAAAATCTAACATGGCTAATATATTGACTAAAATTTCGTATCTAATCCATTTTTCCTCTTAAATGCCTTCAATGAAAGGATTTAGTAAAATTGATTTGACTTGAAACTATAACTCATTCTTTATTTGACTCAATATTACAAAACTGTAATTATGCTGTAGAGTAATGAGCCAAAGCTGTAGACTTACAGACCTTGCACCTCTCAACTTCTATCGAGAATTTAGCTCCACAATTCTTACATATAGTAATCTTCTTGTTAAACTTAAAATGATCAAGCCTACCTATTGCTTCTAAAATCGTTTTTTCAACAAAATCTGCACTTGCCTTGGTCGGAATATTTATAATAGTCGAAAAGCCACCATTCAAGTTCCTAGATAGGTAACTCAATTCGTTGATTAGATTCTCATTGTAAAGATCTGTATCTTGAATATATGGAATTTGTGAATAGGCGTTCTTTCCATCCTTTGTGATCACAATAGACTTGCCATACTTCTCCAAATCTAAATTATAGAAACGTTCTGCGCTATCACTCTGTAAGATAGCTATGCCCGTCTTCTCTTCAAGTTTCCTAGCCTTTTCATCTGCAAATTTTATGGCAGTCCCTATAACCTTTTCAGTTATTGCCTTCTTTTCTTGCTGTGTAGTCTTTTCATCAGTCAAATTCATTATGGACTCATTTAATCCTACAAGGTTAATTATAGCAGGCATATAATCGATAGATATAATATTCTGATTTTGTGCCAATATCGGTAACAGTCCCTTGTTAATCACTTCCCCAACTATCTTTCTTCTTTTAGCTAGAGCACTTATAGATAGTTGAAGAAGCATGGCCATCTTCGCCCTAAAGTACGTCTCATCCCTATTTGACTCGTAAGAAAGCCTTGGAAGGTTTAAAGATAAAGAGTGAATTAAGCTGATGCTGTTGATTTGATGTTCGGTAGCTGAAGGGCTCTTCTTCAAACCACTGTAAGATCGAATTAAATCATGCTGAGTTGATATTGAAATACACCCACCTGAATTTACGATGGATGCTACACGCTTTATCAACTCGCTATCTGAACCTTTATCCAAAAGGACAACCAATCCAATCTGTGGCAATGGGATACTATCAGAGTAATCTTTGTAGGCGTCAAGGGTAGCGAGCATGATTGCATAGTTCAGTTCTGCTTCTAAATTGCTAGAGTAAGGATCGATGTGTATCGCTATCTTAGGTTTGTTATATGAAATGGTTAAGGTTGAAGAAATTAAAAAAAGAGCTCTTAGAATAGCTTCTTTAAGCTCTTTATGGCTCTTCCCTTTAGAGTACTCTCCTATATAATTTAAGAAATTCTCATAGGCAATTTCAGACGCTACCTCTAAGCTCAAAAAAGAGGTCAGGATTATCAACTCGTTCATAGCTTCTTCAATGTTATTAGGAGGACCCAACCTTGGCATTGTGGATAATTTTCCTAGTTTAATGCCATTGTTATTTAGTGATGAGAGGTCCATGAAAAGAGCATCGGGCATCAAGCCCCAGCAACCTATGTCAGATAGATGAATGTCTCCAAATAGATGAGCATCAGATACATCCCTAGGAAGTTGAGTAAGAAGCAGATACTCTGAAAAGACTGATTTAGCCGTCTGCCCTAAAACTACATCCAATCCTTCTCTTGCTCTGCTAGCCTTATTCATCAATTCTGTTACATCAAATACTGGCAAGCCCAATCGAGTCAATTTGTGCCTATACTCTTCATAGCCATGCTCTATGAGTAACACATTCACTATCTCTCTTATCAAAGGGGCTGTTAGATAAGTTGCCTGAAATTTTGATATCCTTGCCTCTATCTCATTGGTTATCCTTTGGGCTAGCTCTACAGGCATCCCAGCCTCTCTTATGAGAGATTGAAGGATTTTATCTGGGTTAAATTCTTCTATAGTCTGCCTCGATGTCCTCACATAGAACTTGCCACTCTCTAGCATAGATTGCTCCTCTATCTGCCTTGTTAGATTTAGTAGTAACCTACCTAAGCTTGATATAGCGTACTTCCTCTCACCCCTGTTCAAAGAAACTAGTGCTTGCTTCACAAGCTTTCTTAGATGGTAGGCAAACTTCCCTGACTCTTTCTTAGACTTGAAGCCAGCAAGGGTTTTAAGGTCAGAGTAGCTTAAAGGTCCTTTAGCATTCAGAATCCTTAGAATCTCTAATCTATTAGGAGAAGCTATAACAGAATATATGCCCTTCACTCTTCTTGATACAGTTTCCATGCTTAAGAGGTTATTTCTAAGAAAGTATTTTAGTGTTATGAAAGTTATTTCTGCTCAATTGTAATTTGATAGTAATAGTTACAATAGTTATTTGCCCTTTATGTGATGTTTAGAAAGCCGAAAACTTTAATAATTAAATGGTTGGATTATCCAACCATATAAAAGGATGATGAGCATGAAACAGAAGATCGTAGCTATCGCTGTAATATTGATCATAATTGCTGGAATAACAGGAGTAGCTATATGGCAATCATTGCCACACGAACCGTCTCCACCAATTCCATTTGTGATACTTCTACGTGGAAATGTTACAACGACTGATTACTCCCCAGAAAAGATAGTCTCTATATCGCCAGGCGCAACGGAGATTCTATTTGCTTTAGGTCTTGGAGAGAAGGTCGTTGGCGTAGATACGTACTCCGACTATCCTGAAGAGACCGAGAATATAACAAAGGTAGGGAGTTTCTCCAACCCTAATATTGAGAAAATTGCAGAATTAAATCCAGATTTAATTTTAGCGACAGGAGGAGTTCAACGGAGCTTTGTTGATAAACTTGAGGAACTTGGCTGGGGTGTTGCGGCTCGCAACTATGAGGAGGGTGTCTCAAGCATACTCTCAAATATTATTTTGGTTGGAAATTTTACTGGGCAAGAGGAGGTAGCAGAAACACTTGTAAATGACATGAATAAGAGAATTAAAGAGATTACTGATAAAACACAGAACTTAACAATAGAGGAAAGACCACGTGTATATATTGAATATTACTTTAGCGCAAAGGGATATCGGAGCTTCGGATCGACATCATTGGTTAATGAATTGATTTACATGGCAGGAGGAAACAATGTTTTTGCAGATTCTCCTATTCAACATCCAACCACATCTGATGAACAAGTAATGAAAGCCGATCCTGAAGTAATATTTATCAGTAAGGGAGCAATGGCAGAGTCTTGTGGACTTACGCCAGATCTTATTAGAGGACGGGAAGGTTGGGACGGCATATCCGCTGTGAAAAACAATAAGATATTTGAAATTGAAGAAAGTTCCCTTACAAGGCCTGGCCCAAGAATAGTCGATGCCTTAGAAACGCTTGCTGAGTATATTCATCCAGAATTATTCAGTTAATGGGAAGATGATAACTTAGAATATGAAACAAAAAAGTGGAGAGAAAGATTACTTCGAACGGTTCACTAGATGGAAGATGATAATTATCTTCTTAGTTTTAGCTTTAATGTTAACGATCACTTTTGCAGTAACAATAGGTCCGAAACCAATCCCACCACTTGATGCTTGGAGAATTATCGTCAAAAATATACCCTTTATAGGTAATTTGGTTGGTGATGGTTCGTCTGGTGTTGAATATTCGATCAATCAATTAATAATTCTCCAAATCAGATTACCCCGCATTATTGCGGCTACGATCGTTGGAGCTGCCCTTGCGGTCGCTGGTGTTGTTTTGCAAGGGCTACTCAGAAACCCGATGGCTGATCCTTATGTGATAGGGATTTCTGCTGGAGCTGCTTTAGGAGCTTCAATTGTGATAGGTTTGGGTATTGGATTTAGTTTCTTAGGGATAGACGCTATACAGCTGATGGCTTTCATCGGAGGTCTAATCACGGTTTTTGTTGTCTACAATATTGCAAGAACAGGTCCAAGAGTACCGATGTTGACGGTGTTATTAGCTGGGATAGCTATAACCAGCTTTCTATCAGCTATCATATCATTTATCATGATAACTTTAGGTGAATCACTACATGCATTGCTTTTTTGGCTATTTGGCAGTTTCACTTTAAGTAGTTGGGATAATATGACGGTGACTATGCCTGTTATAATAATCGGCTTGATCGTGATCATCATCTTTGCCAGACAGCTTAACATAATGTTACTCGGTGAGGATCAAGCACAACAACTTGGTGTAGATATTGAAAAACTGAAAAAGATCATGCTTATCGTTGCATCGTTGATAACAGCAGCAGCCGTATCGATTAGCGGCATAATAGGCTTCATCGGGCTGATCATTCCCCATATAGCAAGAATTCTAGTCGGTCCTGACCATCGCATCTTAGTACCGTCATCAGCATTGGCTGGGGCAATAATTCTCGTTTTATGTGATACGGCGGCTCGTACGATCATGGAACCAGTTGAGTTGCCTGTTGGTGTACTCACTGCATTTTTCGGCGTTCCCTTCTTCCTTTATCTTTTACGTAAAAAGAAGAGCTTAGTCATATCAGGGTGAGAATTTGGTCAAATTAAATATTAATGGTGTAGACTGCTTTTATGGCTCGATCAAAGTTCTGGAGAAAATCGTCTTTTCAGTTGAAGGGGGAGAATTTGTTGGGGTATTGGGACCAAATGGCTCAGGCAAGACAACTTTATTGAAGACTATAGGCAGAATCTTGAAACCTCAGGTCGGTACTATTCTTCTGGATGATATAGATGTATATGTTATGAAGGCAATAGAGATGGCAAAAAAAGTAGCAGTTGTGCCTCAAGACACAAGTGTGACCTTCGATTTCACAGCTTTGGACCTCGTTCTTATGGGACGAAATCCACATATTGGACTTTTCGAGACAGAAACAAAGGAAGACTTAGCTATTGCAAAAAAGGCTATGGAGCTGACGAATATATGGCATCTGGCTGATAGGAAAGTAAGTGAGTTAAGTGGCGGAGAGAGACAGCGCGTTATAATAGCACGTGCATTAGCTCAAGAACCAAAAGTGCTACTTCTTGATGAACCAACAAGTCATTTAGACATAAACTATCAGATAGAGATAATGGACCTATTGAGAGAGCTTTGCAAAAAGAAGAAGTTAATAATCTTGGCTGTTTTCCACGATTTCAACTTAGCTGCAAGATACTGTGATAGTGCGATTTTACTGAATGAAGGAAGGATAATTTCCATAGGACCTATAGATACAATTTTAACTGATGAAAATATTGAGAAAGCCTTCCGTATAAGCGCGATTGTAAAGAGGCATCCTATAACCAACTCACTTTACGTTGTACCATTATGCACCTCTGAGCTAAAGAGTGTTCAACCAAGAGGGTTAAAAGTCCATATAATATGTGGTGGTGGCACAGGAGCTTCTTTGATGAGGATATTATTAGAGCATGGATATAAAATAAGTGCAGGAGTACTTAACGTATTGGATACAGATTATGATGTAGCTTGCACACTAGGTATACCTGTCATAAGTGAAGCCCCGTTCTCCTCAATAACAGAGGAAGCTCATAAGGCTAATTTGAACAAGATAGATAATGCAAACGTAGTAATATTGACCGATGCTCCCTTTGGTCGTGGCAACCTTAGGAACCTTGGAGCTGCTATAATGGCTTTAGAGAAAGGAGTAACGACGATAGCAGTTGAGGAAAAACCCATTCAAGAAAGGGACTTCACAAATGGATATGCTCAAGCCTCATATATGGAGTTGAGAGAAAGAGGCGCAATATTTGTCGAGAGTTATGATCAAATCTTACCTATCCTTGAGGAATTGGAAGATAAACTAGGATTTATGAGTAAAGTTCAAGCAGGTGAGAAAAATGAAAAACCTCAAAATAATCTCTAAGCTTCATATGGCAGTGCTCAGATTTGGGCAGGTGTATTACTTTGTCTAAATTCTCTCTAAAAGAGAGTACCTCCTTTAAAGTAACATATTTGCCCAAAGAGCAAAACTGCCAGAAGGTGTAAATTCTTATGAAGATAGCCCGTCTAGCCAAAGATCACATTAGGAGTTTGAAGCCATGTATACATGGTGGAGAAGTCTGGCAATTAGAATATAATCAGAAAAAAGTTTTAGATTTTAGTGCCAACGTGAATCCATTAGGTCCATCCCCTAAAGCAATAAATGCCATCAAGGAAAGCTTTTGGAAGATTCCTTTCTACCCAGATTCTAACTGTGCCTCTCTTAAAGAAGCAATATCTGAATACATTGGCATTATAAGCCCTGAAAACTTGATCATTGGAAACGGTTCAACTGAGATCATTTACCTTTTCGCAGATGTATTCATAAAAGATGATGATAGAGCGTTAATCCCAGCGCCAACTTTTGGTGAGTATGAGATGGCTGTGCTCAAAGCTAATGGTAAAACTGAGCACTTGCCTTTAACTTATGAATTTAAAATTGATGCCAATGAATTCATTAATAGGATAGAAGGTATGAAAGTTGCCTTTTTATGCAACCCAAACAACCCGACAGGCTTGCTTATACCATTCGAGGATTTAATTAACATAGTTGATAAAGCAGAAAAGGAGAATACACTCATATTCATAGACGAAGATTTCATGGATTTCGCCCCTAAAGAAAAGAGATCATCTCTTATAAGAGAAATTCATTCTTATCAAAACTTGTTCATCTTAAGATCCTTCACAAAGTTCTTTGGATTAACAGGTCTTAGAATAGGCTATGGAATAAGTAATAAAGAAGTGATAGAAATTATGTCAAAAGCAAAGATACCTTGGAATGTTAATTGCTTGGCTGAAGTTGCAGCCATAGCAGCCTTAAAAGATTTAGAATTCTCAGAGAAGACTTACAGATTGATTGAAGAAGAGAGAGAATTTTTAATTGATGAGCTAAGCCAAATCGAGGGTTTTGATATGATGCCTTCTGATGCTAACTTCTTTCTTATAAACATAAAGAAGACTGGCTTAAAGGCAAAAGAGCTCAAGCATAAATTATTGAGTTTTGGCATATTGATTCGAGATTGTGATTCTTTCAAAGGGCTTGATGATAATTACATCAGAGTTGCCATAAGGACAAGAGAGGAAAATGAGTATTTGATAGAAGTCTTAAAGAAAGTGATAAATTCATGAATAATAAAAATACAAAATCAAAAAAGTCTAAAGCTCTAATGGTTCAAGGCACATCGTCTCACTGTGGTAAGAGTCTTTTCGTAGCTACTTTCTGTAAAATCTTCAAGGATGCTGGATATAGAGTTGCTCCCTTCAAAGCTCAGAATATGTCATTAAACTCATTCGTTACTGAAAATGGTGAGGAGATAGCTCGTGCTCAAGCCCTTCAAGCATTCGCTTGTGGTATAGAACCTACAGCAGATATGAACCCAATCCTTCTTAAACCAAAGGGAGACATGATCTCTCAGATAGTTCTTCATGGCAAGCCTTACAAGGATATAAGCGCAAGAGATTACTATTCAGAATTTGCTCTAAAGGAAGGGATAAAGAGCGTAGAAGAGTCTCTAGCAAGGCTCATGGCTGATTATGATATCATCTTCATAGAAGGGGCAGGTAGCCCAGCAGAGATAAACCTTTACGAATCAGATATAGCAAACATGCGCATAGCTGAGTTAACCAATGCTCCTGTTCTTCTTGTTGTGGACATAGATCGGGGAGGAGCTTTTGCAAGCTTAGTAGGAACTTTAGAGCTTCTCAAGCCTGAGCATAAAGAGATTGTTAAAGGCTTCATAATAAACAAGTTCAGGGGTCAATCTATACTATTAGAGCCAGGGTTAAGGAGATTAGAGCAGATAACTGGTAAGCCTGTTTTAGGCATAGTTCCTTACATTCAAGACCTTACGCTACCTGATGAAGATTCTATGTCCCTTGAGAGAGATTTTCATTGGGATGAGGGCAAAGCTACTATAGCCATAATCAGACTTCCAAGAATTTCTAACTTCACAGACTTTGATCCTTTAGAGGCAGAGGCATCAGTTAATATTCGCTATGTTAGATCAGTAAAAGAGCTTGGTATGCCAGATACTGTAATTATACCTGGCACTAAGAATACCATTCAGGATTTATTATGGCTGAAAGAGAAAGGATTGGCAAGAGAGATAATTCGATTGGCAAAGCTAGGAATTCCGATCTTTGGCATTTGTGGAGGTTACCAGATCATTGGTAAGAGAATAATAGATAGAAAGGGTATTGAAGGAAGTTCACCAGGAGAGTTCGATGGGCTAGGACTTCTTGATGTAACAACTGAATTCTCTGAATATGATAAAGTGACGAAAAGAGTTACTGCTCAGATAGTTGCAAATGGTCCAATGCTAAATTCAGGCATGAGAAAGACTATCATAGGTTATGAGATTCATATGGGAAAAACTTCTCTAGGCAAAAATGCTAGACCAGCCTTTAAGGTAACCAAGCGTGGAGATAAGAGAGTCGATGATTTTGATGGTGCAATAGATAACAATGGATTAGTTTTAGGGACATACATTCATGGGATTTTTGATAGACTTCCTGTGAGAAGATGCTTGATTGATTTTCTGATGAAGAGTAAGGGGATAAAGTCTAGGAATAGGGCTATAAGAGATATAAGAAAAGAGTGGGAGAAGAGCCTAAGGAAAATCTCTGATGTTGTAAAGACTAGCCTTGACATGAATAGAATTTGTGAGATCATAGGTATTCCCCCTATTAAAGGCTGAGGGATTTGCTACAGAATCTGCCTTTCATAACAGAGTCGATGCTTATTTTAATTTTAGCATTGATTTTAGATTTAATATTTGGTGAACCTCCAGAAAAACTTCATCCAACAGTATGGATGGGTAAAACCATCGAATTTTTAAAACCAAGATTTAAAGGCAGTAGCCCTAAGATTGAGAAGATAAAAGGGATAATACTTGGCTTGACTGTAATCATAATATTTGCCCTAATAGTTTACATTATGCTAAGCCTTTTAAGAGAATATTTAATCCTAACAATCTACATCATATTTGCAAGCGCTCTATTAAAGACTACATTCTCTATAAATTGCATGGATAAGCTATCTAGACCTATAGGTAAAGCCATCAAAGAAGGCAAGATGGAGGATGCAAAGAGCATGTTAAGAAGAATTGTGAGAAGAGACCCTACAAAATTTGATGACCAAAAGATCATCTCAGCAACAGTTGAGTGTGTAGCTGAAAGTACTGTTGATGGGATAACTTCTCCTCTCTTCTATTACAGCATTTTAGGATTGCCATTGGCTATAGCTTATAGAGCAATAAACACTTTAGACTCTACTGTAGGTTACAAGGATGAGGAGCATGTGAACATAGGATGGTTTTCAGCAAAAATGGATAGCTTGGCTAATTATATCCCAGCACGCATTACAGCTACTTTGATGGTATTATCTGCATGGCTATTACATGAAGATTGGAGAAGATCGTGGGAGATATTAAAGAGAGATAGAAAAAATACTGAAAGTCCAAACGCAGGCTGGACTATGTCAGCAATGGCAGGAGCATTTAATGCTCAATTGGAGAAGCCTGGCTTTTACATTCTAGGAGACTCTATAAATCCTTTAAATCCTGATCATATACCAAGGGCTATAAGGATAATGAAGCTAACAACTTTTCTATTTGTTATGATCATAGTCTTACCAATAATTGTAATGATGGGAGTGGTTTTGCCATGAATATGAAGATAGATCCAAAGATCAGCAAAGTGAAATGTGAGATTCAGAAGGATACTTTGATAGTAAGATTCGATGAACCTATGAAAGTCCTAAGCTCAGCTGTCTTGAATAGTGGTTTATGTAAAGCAAGAGCGATAATAAACCATCATGTGCCAAAAAGCTTTGATCACCATGATCCTGAGAGTGTGTTAAGGGATTTAGTTAAAGACTTAGGATTGCCCGATGATACTGTAGGATTTATGACTGCTGTTAAAATTCATAACATAGCCATCAGAATTGAGAAAAAAAAGGAATTGACTGTTAGTGCACTGGTTACAGCAGGCTTATCATATCCAGCCACAGCGAGTGATGATACGATTCAAACCAATAAAGAGAGTACTATCAACATAATACTTCTTATCGATGGTAATCTTACAGAGGGTTGTATGATCAATTGCATACAAACTGCTATAGAAGCAAAGACTGTTGCTTTAAGAGAATTGGACATTAGAAGTCGTTTTTCGAGTAGTGTTGCAAGTGGGTCTACGACTGATGCAATTGCAGTAGTATGCACAGGGATTGGCGAGCCTATAAAATTTGCTGGTACTGGGACTGAGATAGGCATAGTGATAGGCAAGGCTGTTAAAGAAGCAACAAAGGAAGCTATTCAAAAGCAAGATGGAACTGTATCAAGTAGATCCATCATAGAGAGGTTGAAAGAGAGAGGCATAACTATTGATGATATGATAAATTCTGGTCTAGAGCTATTCATACCATCCCATGAAATAGAGAATAAAGAAAAAGCATCAGAGCTATTGAGAGAAGGCTTGATAAGAGCTTTATCAGACTTCAACATATCAGCTTTGATATTGGCTGCTCTCAGATTACAAGAAGATGGAGAGCTAGGATTGATACCTAACTTGCCTAAGGATGAATTTTTGAAAGACCCAATATCTTTGATAGCTGATGAGAACGTAGGGATAGCTATAGCGAATTACATATCAGGGACATGGGGCTTTTACAACTTCCTTTACTTTGAAAGGAAGAAACCTGGCATCATAAAGAAGCTGGGTCCTTTTCTTGACGATGCTATAGGTGGCTTGATAGCTGGTGTTCTATCTAAAATATACAAAAATAAGAGATAAGTGAATAGTGGTGAAAATCCTTAGAGGATTGAAGAGCATAATAGCCTTTCTCACTATAATTCCAGTGGGAAAGGATAACTCACTTGAAGATATGGGAAATTACATGCCCCTCTTCCCTTTAGTTGGCTTACTCATAGGATCAATTAGCGGAATATTCGCTTGGTCTCTTCTTCATTTAATCCCAAGCCTAATAGTAGGGGTATTGACTTTAGGCTTTATTCTTCTAATAACTGGTCTTCATCATACAGATGGACTATTGGACTTTGGCGATGGTATAATGTACCAAGGTTCACCAGAGAGGAAGATAGAGGTTATGCATGATAAGCAAACTGGAGCAGGCGGCTTATCCTTTGGTTTAATAATTTTAATGACAACTGCCTTTAGCATCTCTTTTTTGACTATTTATGAGGTTATTCAGAGCTTGATATTGGCTGAGATTTCTGCAAAGCTTGCCATGGTAATGATAGCTTGGGCTGGAAGGTCTGCCCATAAGGGCTTGGGCTCTTACTGTGTTGATGCTATGCATAGTAGCCATAGAATACTTCGATTGATCATACCTTTAGCCATATGTTTTAGCATAGCGATAATTTTGATGCTCATCACTGGGTTCATCGTGATAATCTCAGCCATGATTGTAAGCCTGATCATAGTATGGGTCTCTAATAGGCATTTTAAAGGCGTCACAGGGGATGTTTTTGGGGCTGCGAATGAGATTGCACGCATGACTTCCTTGATTATAATTTTGGTGATTTGAATGGGCATAACTGCATTGATAATGGCTGGTGGTAAAGGAGTTCGAATGAAATATCAAGGAGAGAAGCCTCTGATCAAAATTGGTAACAAGTCCTTTATAGAGCATATTATAGATGCTTTGAGAAAAGCCAAAAAAGTGGATAGGATTATTGTTGCTGTCAGCGAGCATACCCCTCAAACAGCCAAGAGAGCAAATGAGCTTTCAATCGAGGTTATAGTAACATCTGGCAAGAATTACATACTAGATTTACGTGAAGCCATAAAGAAGCTAAAACTGGGTCATGTAATAACAATCTCAGCAGATTTGCCCCTTCTAAAAGACAAGACTATAGATAAGATCATAGAGCATTATGAAATTTGTGGCAAGTCAGTTATGGCTGTCATGGTTCCTGCAGAGAGATTAGAAAGTTTGGGGGTGAGCATAGACCTTATTCTTGAGGAGAAAGGTAAAAGATTAGTCCCTGCCGGAGTCAATGTTTTAAATGGAGATAAAGTTGAAAAAGAAGGATTTGAGAAAGAGCTTGATCAAGAGATACTTATAATCGATAGTGAAGAATTTGTTAACATCAACACTCCTAAAGACCTTATGATAGCAGAACAATTACTTAGCCTAAGAAGATCTAGATAAAGAATTAGGTGCCGGCACCGTTGCTTCGCGAGTGCTCGCGCAACTCACTAACACAACGGCGACGACGGGTTTGACTTCTGGGTTCGGAATGAGACCAGGTCGGACCCCGTCGCTATGGCCGGCTAAATAATGAATAACAAAAGTAGTAAATTAATCTTGCTCTAAACTCTCCTTCGATTTAATAGAATAGCCCAATTTATCAACATTTTTTTTCTCTTGATATAATTAATGATAAGCTTATTACTATATCAAAATAATTGGATAAGCTGATTCTTTGGCTCAGGGGTAAATCGATATGGCATTAAAAAATTACAAGTTAGTCGAGTTTGATTGTGATGGGGTATTGATAGATGGTTATGTATCCCTCTACGTTGCTGATAAATTAGACTTTGGTGTGAAGATCAGAGAAATATACAAAGATGTCATCATAGGCTTAAAGAGCTTTTCTCAAGCTGTCAACGAGAGTCTGAAGCTATTTATAGGTCTAAAGGAGAGAGATATTTCTCCTATATTAAATGCTATTCCTTTGATGGCAGGTGCTGAAGATGGCATAAAAGCTCTAAAAAAGAATAGATTCATATTAGGAACTATTAGCACTGGTGCCTCTCAGTATTTTGTCGATGTATTAAAGCATCGTCTAAATCTTGATTTCGCCTTGGGTACTGGTGTGAAGGTTAAAAATGGTATCTTCACAGGAATAGCTCCTCCAATCATCAATATGAGGAATAAAGACTATTACTTCGCTAAAATTGTTAAAAAATATGGTTTTGATTTATCTGAATGCGTTGCTGTGGGAGATGATGTCTCAAATGTATCATTATTTAAAAAAGTTGGGCTTGGAATAGCATTTAACACAGACTGTTTAAGGCATGAATTAGAAAAGTTAGGCCTTTCAGATAAAGAATCTCTAATTTCAAAGCTCTCATTCGCTGAGATGGAAGTAAAGCGTTATGCACATACTACTATAGACATTAAAAACCTCACCACTATAATTCCAGCTTTAGGAATAAAGAGCACTCTTAAATGAAGAAAAATTTTAGTGTTTAGACCTTCATATTTTGACTAGGGGTTAGATCGGTATTAAAGTGATCAATAGGGCGGAGATGATTAACTGAGACGGAATGTAAATGAATGCAAACAACAATCCAGCAGGCTCTATCTTACGCTCTTCTAGTTTTGGAACCAGATACTTAAGGAGTAATTTGAACCATAAGATGTAAAATCCATATAGAAAGGGCAGTATTACGGGATAACCCTCAACGATATGAATATTTCCAAAATTGTTACTCCAAGCCCCATTATAGACCATAGGTAATTCTAGTAATAGATCCAAGAAGATTCCAGCAGTAAAAGCTCTTAAATAGCTTAAGTAACCTTTTGACGCTATGATTGCAAGTCCGATGAGGGCAAACCATGAGAAAGGCATCACTACAGGAGTACCTACTAAATATAATGAGAAGATTCCTTGATTATAGGTGGCAATTCCAGCATTTTGCCCCCATATCTCAGTTAGTAGCATTAAGGTCGCTACATGAATGAGATAATATCTGGTCTTGATGTCGAGCATAAAGTATGTGATAAAGGCTAAGGCTATCATGAAAACTTCATAACCTATTCCAAGGAGTTGAGGCATGGTCTCTACATCCATTAACCTAAATAGATGTGTATAAAAACTATCGAAAATCTTACTTTTAAGAAAGATTTGAGCTCTTTATTACTTTGCAATTTTTAATTCAAATACGCAATGCTCGTCTCCTAATGCTTTACATTTGATCTCCTTACAATCTATTACATGTTTAAAGGTTAAGGAGCAAGTTCCTGTAAGGGCTCCACTTATGGCTCGACAGACAGGTTTTATAGACTTTATCCCCTCACATAAAAAGCAATCTCCTACAGTTATTAACATGCTTGTTGGTGAAGTTTCACTAATATCACAATCCAGCTTATAGCCTACCCACATGACCATCTTGACGATCTTCGGGAGATACTTTATACCTATGCTAGTGCTCGCATCTTCACCAAATCTTTTTACATCCTTTAACGCTTTTATGCGCCCAACCATCTCATGAAATCTTTCCTCTAAGCCAAGTATGCTTTCAATGGATTCGATACCAAGTTCTGTTCTATCTCCGAAGAAGATCTTTAGAAATTCAAAGAGAGCTCTCTTCTCTGCCACATAAACATCAGCTGGAACTGTACGAATGTGTGGAGACCTTAGAAGGCGTAGTGTCATCTTCACTGGCAGTTTTAAAGCAAGCTTTGTCTTCCAGCTTATGGGCTTTCCCATATGAAAGTTGCTTTCATTTATAAGTTTCTCGCTTTTCTTAACAACCCTCAAATAGCCCATTATATGCCACTTTGCTATCTTCTCTAAAACTTCATCAAATCTTTCATAGAGAAGCATTTTAAGAGAGAGTAGATCCTTACTCTCTATTTGTGATAGCAGCCAATAGTCATAAGTCGATAAGCCGATAGGTGATCCAGTACCAAGCTCTACTTTTAGGAATGGGAAGTCCTTTTTGTAACTCTCAACTCTATACTTAATCTCATCTAAAGTTATTGTAGGAAGTTTATCTTTATACTCTCCTTCCCATTCTATAAGAACTTTAGAATCTTCTATCTTGTAGCGAAACTCATGGAGATGCCATTCTGGCTCACAACAACGCATAACTGTAAAGCTTAGACTAAAGCTCTTTCCTTCACGCTTTACTTTGATCTCTATCACACCATCCACGATGGACATTATCTTCCTCTCAACTTCTCGGAAAGCACCTTTCGGCAAAAGATAGAATTCGATTGTTTTGTTATCTCTTATCTGATCACGCCATGCTCCAAGAAGGCGCAGAAAAGCCTCTGATTCATACTTTATTATAAAGTCTGGGAAGTAGCTATGGATTATTATAGAGCTTTTAGCATCGCTTCTTAACTTGTTTATAGTTACGCTAGCATCACTAAGAGATAGCTCGCCCATAGCAAGAATTTGACCACTTGGAGTTTCAACTTTATGAGAGACGAGTTCAAAAGGTCTCTCCTTTTTAAATAAAGCAAGTAATAGGTTCTTTGCTTCCATAAAACTCTCATCGAGCATAAGAATCGAGGAGCCATGACTTATCGTGACTATCTCATCAAAAATCTCATGCCCAGTATAGAACCTACTCACTTCAAAATCTAATTTCTCAAAGAGACTTAAAAGAAAAAAACCGAAAGTTAATTGACTCTCTGATTAATAAGGTTTATAGTCTTGAAATCTATTAATCTAAGTATCTTTGTAATGCCATTATATCATCAGAGATATTCATCTTTATCTTTTCAAAATCCTCCAATGAGGAGAGGAAGAGCTTTATATTTTCATAATTCTTTTTCCTAATCAATAACTTCCTAAGGTTAAAGAGTCTTACAAACCTGAAACCTTGAATGAGACCTTTCTTATCTAGAATTTCATCTAGGCTTGAGCCTATACTATTGACCATTTCTATCCCTTTTAAGAAGACCATGTCAGCAAGCTTTATGGTCTTCATAAGAATACCCTCTTCCCTCATTCTCTTAAATATCTCATTTTGGCTTTTTTCTTTTAGGTCTCTTTGAGAAATTACCCCTCTCTCAATGGCAAGAATTATTGCGCTATTGATGGAATTCGTGCTCAAATCTTCATATATATCTTGAACATCATCATAAATTAAACTCGACTTGAAGACGAGAGAGCTTCCTATCTTTAGCAAATTTATGGCCCTTGATTCATCCTTGCTAAACCCTCCTAAATTGCCCTCAAGAAAGCATAGATCTATATCTATCCAAATATCCCCTATGCTCTTTTCTGAAATAGAGTCCAGATACCTTCTTATAGAAGGTATGTCTTTTTGAGCCATTTTATGCCTTATGGAATCTAATTGACCTTGGTACAACTTCATAACGTCTTTTATGTATGTGCTATAAGCCTCAGGGGCATATATTTGGCAAGGCTTTAAAGTTGTGAAAACCCATCTTCCCATTTCAAAGGCTGAATTCTCAGCACCAGTTACTGTATTATGAGTATCTTTCCTAACAGACTTATAAGCTCCTTCAGCGTAAGCAGAGAGCATATTGTCTAAAGATTCAAACGCATGAGATACATCATGAATTTCATCGTTAAGGTTATCTAGCAATTTGGTGCCAGTCCCTAGAGAAGTCTTAGCCAGAATGGCTCCCAAGATTTCTTGAGCATTACATGTTTTATATGATATTGGTAGTGAACTCATCGTAGCCATATAGGTAGCGTAGACCCAGTGCTTTTCTTTCATGTAGCCAAGATCGACCATCGAAAAGTAATCGAGGCATTTAGACTCATAAGAAAGATTATACAATTTGTACCTATACCTTCTAATCGCTTCTTTTACGAAACGAAAAGTAGTGTTGATCCTTAAAGAAGGGTAGCGATGGCAGAGAAGTAACCATAGGATAGCACTAGCCTTATAGAGAGAGTTCAGCCCTTCTTTCTTGCTTGGCTTAGATGGTTTTATTCTATATCTCTTAAATGGCACCTCTAATTGAGGCAATAACTTTTTATGAGATGGTGAATGAATCTGAAATTTAGTGAATTTATTCTCAGTAATAACTCCTTCAAATTTGATGTTCTCATTAATGAGAAGATCATCCATCATATAGAACTGGTCTATAGAGCAGAAATCTATGTTATAAATCTATTGTTACCTATACGTTTTTTTACGTGATCCACACGTTACTCCTATCGCTTCGAACTGATTGACCGTAAGGCTTTATACCTCTTTATAATATGTTTATTGAGGGGGTCGTCGTCTAGCATGGTTTCCTCTGAGACCCTAGAATACCTTACAAAGGAAGTTAGGATACTCCTAGTAAGGTTCGTCTAGTGAGGTAGGACGGCAGGCTCCAGAGATTATCTATAGGTTCGCTGACAAATGGATGATGTGCTTCTGGAGCGGAGGAACCTGTAGGTCGTGGGTTCAAATCCCACCGACCCCACCATACAAATGCACCGACGAACTAATAATAAATTTCGAAGACTATCTACTCTAAAGCATGAATTTATGAAAAAAGAGTGTTAATGAAAATTCAGTTATCCTTATTTTAACTATACTATAAGAAGATTTATTTCATGGTTAAGAAATAGTCAAAGAGTTTGCCATCCTCCCCTCTGACTATAACTACCAATGGTAAGAGGATAAAAGTAGCCATCAATACATCACCTCTCATCTTTCTGGCGAAAGCAGAATTATTGTATATTCTAAAAGAACTCTTTGGAACGACGTACACTACCAAATCAGTGATGGACGAGATAAAAAGACCATTACAGCTTGGGTACGAAGCTCCAGAGATAAAGGCAATAGAGAAGCTTAAGTGGATAAAGGTTATAGAATTGAATGGAGATGAAAAGAGATTGGCAGAGAAGATAGCTCAAGAATTAAAATTATCCAAAGGTGAAGTTGAGGTTGCCATACTTTACAAGAAGATGAAGCTTGGTCTGATGATCTTAGCCGATAGGTTTGCTGAGAAGAGGTTAAAGAGCATAGGAATAAACACAGAGGATATTATAGACATAGGCTTTGAAGCCGCTAGAAGAGGGCTAATTGATATTAGAGACTTCTTGCAAAAGATATGGTATGCAGGATATAAGACGAAAAGATTGAGAAGGATTCTATTTAGCTAATATCTTTTTAGAATACTTCTCTCTTAGCTCTTCTACCTTTTTTAGACCTTCAGCGACATCTTCATCAGTGTGAATTATTGGTAGATCATGCTTTCTAACATACTCTATAAGCTCATAAATGGTAATTCCAGCTTCTTCCGCTACTCTCTCAAAGCTTATATCCTCTATGTAATACCTTTGAAGAGCGGTTAGGAGTTTGTCTTCATCCAACTTTACGCTTTGCTTTCCAGCCATGATTATCAATATGCATATCAATTCAAGGATATAAATAGGTTTAAACTTGATTAATGATAAGAGAAAGAAGAGGAGGTATAGAGCATTACTATTTCTAAAACGATTCTAGACTTGGATATTAAGAAGATGTTATCAAATATTGAAGAAAGGTATAGTATTAGACTACCAAGGAGAGTTATAGCTTTAGACTATGGTAAAAAAGGAGACCTTTACATCAGGTTCAAGTATGTTGAAAAGCCAATAGGAGAACCTACAAAAGATGGTCTTGTAATATTCTTCTATGATGATAGCAAAGATATAGTCGCTTTGGAGATTTTAAATGTAAAGAAGATAGTCTAATTTCTTTGATAAATAGGAAGAAGGAGAAAAAAGAGGCTATAATTTCAATAAATTCATCATGCTTTATTCATTTAATGATTTCAATTTACTCTAAATCATGAAGTAATGGAAAAAGAGTATTAATGAAAAAATATTTTTCTGCATTATCTATTTATTTAGTTATCCTTATATTAATGAAGCATGATATGACCTTTTGCCAAGGAGGTTATAGAGTTAGATAATTACATAGAGATTCTGGATACAACATTGAGAGATGGAGCCCAAACCTATGGAGTTAGCTTCTCCCTGCAGGATAAGCTCAGTATAGCTCAACGCCTTGATGAGCTTGGTGTAAGATATATTGAAGGAGGCTGGCCTGGTTCAAACCCGAAGGATATGGAGTTCTTCAAAGCCATAAGAGAGATTTCTCTAAAAAATTCAGAGATAGTTGCCTTTGGTAGCACAAGAAAGAAAGACATTATACCCAGCAAGGATTTAATGTTGAATGCTCTTCTTGAGACAGAAGTAAAGACTGTAGTTATCTTTGGCAAGTCTTGGGATTTACATGTTACTGATGTATTACAGACGACATTAGATGAAAACTTAAGGATGGCTGAAGATTCTATAGAATATCTAAAGAATCATGGCTTCAATGTTATATTCGATGCAGAGCATTTTTTTGATGGTTTCAAGGGCAATTATGAATACGCTTTAAGGGTAGTAAAGAAAGCAGAAGAAGTAGGAGCAAAAGTTATAGTGCTATGTGATACTAATGGGGGAACTTTAACTTCAGATATCCAAAGCATAGTTAAGAGAACAAAGGCTAAATTAAAGACACCTATTGGGATTCATTGTCATAATGATTCTGGGCTTGCAACTGCCAATACTCTTATGGCTGTATTAGCAGGAGTAAATCATGTGCAAGGTACGATAAACGGTCTTGGAGAGAGATGTGGTAATGCTGATCTTTGCCAAGTACTACCAGCTCTTCACTTTAAAATGAATCTTAGAGCTTTGATTAATAATAAGCCAGTAAGTGAGCAGTTAAAGGATTTATCAGCTCTTTCAAAATATGTATATGAATTAACAAACTTGCCTCCTAACCCTTATCAGCCTTATGTAGGAAAGAATGCCTTTGCTCATAAAGGTGGCGTGCATATAGATGCCATATTAAAGCAATCAAGGGCTTATGAGCATATAGAGCCATTTCTAGTAGGAAATCGTCGAGAGCTCTCTATCTCAGAGCTATCAGGGAGAGCGAGTGTGATGAATATGGCTTTAAGGTTGGGGATAAAATTGGATAAGCAGAGCGATGTAGTAGATAAAGTCCTAGATGAGATAAAGCTTATGGAAGCCAAAGGCTATCATATCGAAGATGCCAATGCTACTGTGCATTTGATCTTCTTAAAGGCTATGGGCTATAGTCTTTATCCTTTTCAAGTCCAGCTTTGGAGAGTTTCTACAATGAAGAATAATTTCAAATTCACTAGTGGTGAAGTCATGGTAAAAGTTGAGGATAAGGTTTTATATGAAGCATCAATAGGGGTTGGTCCTGTCCATGCTTTAGATCAAGCCTTAAGAAAAGCTCTCTTAAAGTGCTTCCCTCAGCTAAAAAATGTCAATCTAATCAACTACAAGGTAACAGTTGTTGATAGCGCCAGTGGTACAGCATCGACAGTTAGAGTATTCATAGAGTTCAAGGATGACAGTCTTCAATGGGCTACAACTGCTTCATCTGATAACATAATAGATGCTAGCGCAACGGCTCTCATAGATGGATATGCCTATAGACTTATAATCGATGAAATAAAAAATTTTCATATTGAAAATCAAAGATGAAGTGAATGTCAAAATTCAATGGATTCATATAAGCTATAAAATTCTAAAACCTTCTCTCAATTTATTCCATGCTCACAATTTGCTAATTAACCATGGATAATTTTGCTCGAATTCAAACCCCTTATCCATCAGCCTATAGAGGAATTCAGAAAGTTCATTGAAAGCCAAGAAGTATTTACAAGATAGCTTTGGCATGTTCCGTTGCTGTTTGATTCCTATAGATACATCAGCCAAATCAAAAGCAGGATTGTCTGCTTCTGAGTCACCAAGGTACATGATGGGCCCTATTACCTCAAGCTCTTCCTTTAATCTTTTGAATGCTTGACCTTTGTCCACTCTTTTGGCATAAATATCTGCAAAGGGGTGGGTCGTATATTCAACAACATATAATCCGATATCATCAAATCTTTTCAGAATAGGCTTAATCTTTTTATGAGCATTAGACCAGTTATCAGTCAACCTCCAATCAATACAGAAGGCAACTAAGATGCCTTTACTGATAGTCTTTCTTTCCACGAATATCTTTTTATCAATTTTAGCAACCTCAATTATAGCCTCTTGGTATGCTTTATCAACAGTTTTAGCCCTCTCTACAACATAGTTATCAACTTCTATCCTTCCTCTAACCTGAATTTCAAGACCACATATAGCGGCAATTGCATGTGCAAATGGCACTTTATCTTTGACGAAGGCAAGATCTTTTGTGGTAATAATTGCGATTGGAATTATGTGACTGATTTCATCGAGAAGACGATACAGTTCTGAAGGGATTCGCGCTTTCTCTCTCGGAACATTTAGCGGGCTGAGGGTACCATCATAGTCAGAAAATATTGCTACTATCTTCATCAGTCTCTCACATTATAATGATTCAGAGTTTTATAGATACTTTTAAATGCAATATTAGTATCTTTGCACTTTAATGCTAAGATAAAGGCGAATCCAAAGGGTTAGAAATATGAAGAAGCGCATAGGTGTCATAATGTATCAGACGAGTAAGAACAAGGGGCAGGAACTGGTAGCCCAAAGAATGGTGCGTGGTTTTATCAAACTTGGTAATGAAGCATATCTAATTACATCCTTATATCATGATGGAGTTGAAATCATACCCCCTGAATCTTTGAATGAGGATAAGGGATATGCTTATTCTGAGGACAGCGAGCTGGGCATACCTGTTATCAGAGTTAATAGCTATGTTACAAGATGGCCTCCTCGAAGAATAGTCTTTAAGGACTTCATTTACACTTTAGAGAGGATAATCAATGAATTCAGGCTGAACGTGCTCATCACACATAGCACCCTTTGGGGTGGCCCAGAAGAAGTTGCTAAGTTCGTGGAGTGGAGACGAAGCATTAAGAATCTTGGAGGCTATCAAGACCCCATAGTCTTTTGTCATATGTCCCACTTTCAAGAGCCTTCACCAAAGAGGTATTCTCTGAGCGAGCGTACCTTTAGAATGGCTTGGAATAAACTTTCTCTGCCACAGATACTTCGTGAAGTCAACTTGCTTCTTGTAGTTACGCCTTATGAAGAGGAAGTAAAGGTCAAGATGGGGGCAAAGCGGGAAAAGTGCTTCCTTTTTCCAGGAGGGGTAGATGATGAGGCCTTCCTACGATTTTCGAGCCTTGATACTCAAGAGTTCTTTAAGCGCCTTAACGTGAAGGATAATGTAAAGATAATATCGTATCTAGGTAGCATAGAGGAACGTAAGAACCCCTTAGCAGTTCTGAAAGTAGCTGAGAAGCTACAAAAGAGACACGACATACACTTTGTCATAGCTGGTTATGGAAACTCATCATACGCCAATCGAGTGAATGAAGTTGCTAAAAAGTTATCAAATGTGACCTATTTAGGTGAGATAAATGAAAAAGAGAAGATACAGCTGATTAAATTATCTTATTTAAACATAATCATGAGTAAGTTAGAGGCTCTAGGATTAACACAGCTCGAGTTCATGTTCCATGGAGTCCCAGTAGTTACATCAGCTGTCGGAGGTCAATCATGGCTTATTCGAAATGAGCAAGAAGGCATCCATGTGAATGGGCCTGATGATATAAATGGAGCTGTGGGAGCGATTGTTCGAATCGTTGACGATCCTCAACTTTGGATAAGACTCTCAACCAATGCCAAGAATAGGGTTAAGAGCTTTACCATCTCTAGATTGATACATGAACTTGATAGAGCTATAACTGAGGAACTTGTAAAAGAAAGCGGCTTATCACAAATACCTCCTTACGTTCATTCAACATTCTTAGAGCCTGAGCAAGTTCTGAGAAGTTGGTCCTCTGGCACACGAAAGGTGGTCGCTACAAATCGTAGACTTTTTATCAAACATGGTGTAATCTCCAAAAAAGTGTTGGAAGTACCTTATGGAAATATCACATCTATAGAGCATATGAGGCGATATTCTTGGAAGACCCTTCTCTTAGGCTCAATTGCCTCTATATTCTTCATCATCGAACCCTACTTAAGTCCAATTTTTTCAAAAGCTCTTATAGCAAAGATTGAAGGCTTTCTACGCTTACTGTTTCCCAATATTAGCTTACAATTCAATATTCCTGATGTGTTGCTGGATAACCTGCCTCTCATTCCCATATCTATCGCACTTGTGATCTTTATCATTCAATCTCGAACAGGCTTTACATTAAACTGTGCAGGTATGAAACCAATTTACCTTCCTCATGCATTCCAGGAAGCAATTTCATATATTAGAAGCATCCAAGACCAGCAATTCAAAACAGTTCAAGGCGGGGTGCGACTTCGCATGAGAGAGCACACCTCGGAGCAATAGTCTGCATCAGGACTTGTATGAGGAGAATGAGACACTTAAAGGTGCTTTGAGTTGGTTGATATTACGAGCTATCAAATAATAGCCTCGGTAGTTATCTTGAGTTCATTGGCTATACTCATTTTGGTGATAAAGTGGGTGATGAATAAACGCCTTAGAAAGCTAGCAGGTTATCAGAAGTTCTTTTACTTCTTGGGCATTATGCTCACACTTTCTATAGTGGCATTCCTAGCATACATATGGGGAGTATTTTCAATAGTTATAGGAACATTAACTACAGCTGGAGTAATCGGACTCATTATTGCGTTAGCCCTCCTCCCTTGGCTCACTGATGCGATTGTCGGGATCTCCCTATACCTAGACCGATCCATCAACATTGATGATGAAGTTGAAATCGCAGGAAAAGTTGGCAGAATAGCCGAGATAAGGCTAACAACTACCAAGATCGTTGGTGAGGGGTATGTTTTGATAGTGCCTAATAGAAAGTTTAGAGAAGAAATCATAAAGGTAAAAATTGTATAACAAGCTGAAACGCTGAAGACAATTCCTTACCTAAATAAGCATTCAGCTGCATCTCTGCCTAGGTCTAAAGCCTTTACAAGGGTATGGCTAAGAGCCATGAGCGTGGGTTCAAATTCATCCCTAGACTAGATCCTTTTTGATGTCTTTGTCTAAATAGAGGATCAAAACCAATACTCTTAGGTTGGAGCTTCTATTTTCTTTAGTTCATTAAGTTTGGACTCTTCCACACTTTCAACACTAATAGGGATTATTGTGGCTTCTACAGTAACTAGTGCCATATCACTAACCGTTGAGGTAGATAGTCTGCTGTTTCCGAGTAGATAGAAGTCCACGAACTGTTGTGGTAATTCAATGCTTATGCTATGTTTGTTCTGGTGAACAGGGACTCTAGAGATCATCAAAGCCCTTGAATCCCAGTCTTTTACTTTATAAGGTGAAATCCCGATTGTGAGCCTGTTTAAACCATAGACGAAGACTTCTTTACTCCATTTTTCAGGAGCAAAAAGCATCTCTCGCTCTATCTCAACCAACCCAAGTCTTCGTAAGCTCACTTCGGTTGGGTACGCCTCTTTAATTATGCGCCCTTCTTTACTCATATACTGAATTTTCAGTTTACCAGCTCTTGCCAACCTACGAAGACTACCATCAACCTTCCCTATCGACCATCCAGTTATCTTTGCTAATTCATAAGTTGAAAGACCAGGCTTTTTCCTTAATATGTCCAAAACTATTTCATCTGTCTTGGAGCCCAATTCCTTTCGTGCTTCGATTGCCTTATCTAAAGATTTGTTTCCCATACTTTCACCTTATAGAATATTCTACATCGTAAATTTATAAAGCTTTTACTCTGATTTGGTAGATAGCTTGGGCTATGGAAAACCAGTAAATGTATCTTTCCCTCTTTATGAGAGATGGCTCAGTAAACATTCGAGATTTCTTAATGAAGATGTAATCAAAAGCATTATTGATTCTACTCCAGAAGAAGAGAGAGATTATGTCAACTCAGAGCGTTTTAAAGTAAAATTTAGGCGGAAAAAGAATGGCGATATAGTGACTGTAGTCTTATGGGTACATGAGAAGGATCAGGAAGAGCTTGTGTATAAGGGGCATGTTCAACCTCTCATGTAAAGCAGCATACAAAAGAAGTATCACATTTTGTGCAATATCTAGGATATATGTGGACTGTTTATTATTTCTTGAGGCGTGGTATTATCTCCTTTCTGATGAGGTTTATAGAATCTCTAACATTAGGGCCTATAGGAGAGCCAGTTATGAGTAAAGTTACACCTATCTTTGCCAATTGATCTAACTTCTCTATGCACATATCAGGAGTACCAGATATGGAGAAGGCTTCTATCATCTCAGGCGTAACATTTGAGAATACATCCTTCCACATTCCCTTTGCAATAGCTTCTCTTATCTTATCTGCAGACTCTATTGGTATGTTATGCCTCTGTAAAACTAATTCAGGGCTTCCTGCAACTATGAATGCAACTACTGGTGTAGCAGCTTTTTGAGCCTTCTTTACATCCTCTGATGCTGAGAAGGAAGTTGCAGCAACAACTTCTACATCTTCTAACTTCTTACCAGCCTTTTCAACGCCTTCCTTTATGTACTTCATAGCATCTTCAAAGTCCTTTCTATTTGATGCATTGATAAGAACTCCATCCCCAATTTCAGCAGCAAGAGATAGCATCTTTGGTCCTTGAGCACCTATGAAGATAGGGATAGGAGTTATTGCCTTAAAGTTAAGCCTTGCTCCAGCCACTTTAAAAACTTCTCCCTCGAACTTTACAGTCTTCCCCGTTGTTATCTCTTTGATCAACTGGACAGCCTCTTTCACAGCCGTCAATGGCTTCACCCTCTCTATGCCCACCATATCCAATGTTGTCTTATCCCCAGTCCCTAGCCCGCAGACTACTCTCCCTGGAGCCATCTCATTCAATGAAGCCATTGACTGGGCAGTCATTATAGGATGAATCATATATGGGTTAGTAACACCAGGTCCGAACTTGATTTTATTTGTGTAAATGGCTATATTTGTGAGCAGAACGTAAACATTTCGATTATTGAAATGATCTGTAATCCAAACGTAATCATAACCAGCCTTTTCTGCTTGCACTGCATGGTAAACTACTTTCCAGTATGCATCTGTTGGAACAAATTCTATCCCAAATTTTGGCATGATAAAACCTCCTTAAACTTGAACTCCTAGGCTTTGAAGAAGAGCCTTTGTCTTATCTTCCTCTAAAGTTGTAGAGGCTTCTAAAAGTGCTCTAATTCCTATAGAAGATGATAGTTGATCATTCTGCCAATAGTAGAGTATAGCCTTTGCCAATCTTTCATTCATCTTGTCAGTGTTTGGAGAACCAAGAAGAATCTTGACCAATTCGTCTGAAACTTTTTCAAGAGAGTTTTGAGGGATTCTCTTCACAATTTCATCAAGATTTATCAAATTCTTCCCCAACTTATGCACTCTTATCGATGTTTATAACTATTTTTCTCCTTTATACCTGAGGCGTTTTCACTCATATTCTATTAGCAAAATATTTTAAATATCATTATTAGCACTTAAAGGCGAGGTATGAAAATATGTCTGAAGTAGAAGTTGAAGATACTTTTGCTGAAGCATTTCCTATGCTTGCAGGTAGAATGCTAGTAACTGCTGAAAATGAAAAATGGGCTTTGACTGCAGGCAAGACTGCTACAGGCTTTGCTTCATCTATCATCATGTCCCCAGCAGAGGCTGGTGTAGAGGGGATCATATTGCCTCCAGAAAAGACTCCAGACGGGAGACCTGGGGTTATGGTTCAAATCTACCATAGGACTCTGCCTATGCTAAAGTTTCAAATGCTGGCTAGAATAGGTCAATGTATCTTAACTTGTCCAACAACAGCCATCTTTAATGGTATACCTGATGCAAAGAAATACACAAGGCTAGGCAAATCCATTCGAATGTTTGCTGATGGTTACGAAAAGATGGATAAGGCTTGGGGAAAGAAGATATGGAGAATCCCAGTCATGGAAGGAGAATTCATAATAGAGGATAGATTTGGATTGAAGAAGGCAGTGGCTGGTGGAAACCTTCTAATAATGGCTGATAGCCAAAAAGCTGCTCTAAAGGCATCAGAGGATGCTGTTGAAGCTATGGGCAAGGTCGAAGGAGTTGTTCTAACTTTTCCAGGAGGAATTTGTCGCTCAGGGTCAAAGGTTGGCTCCACGAAGTATAAGCTACCTGCATCAACGAATCATCCCTTCTGTCCTGCATTAAAGGGAGTAGTTCCTGAATCAAAAGTCCCTCCAAATGTTAATAGCATATACGAGCTTGTCTTCAATGGTTTGACAGAAGACATAGTTAAAAGAGCCACAGCAGCAGGAATAAAGGCAACTATGAAGGTGCCTGGCGTAGTTAAGATATCTGCAGTGAACTTTGGTGGTAAGCTAGGTCCATACCAAATCAAACTGAAGGAAGCTCTAGAGAAATATTAAATAACACGTATTCAAAAACTGTATTTTGTGGATAACGATGAATGAAAAAGTCATAGAAAGAACAATTAAGTACACTATACCTACGCCTAAAGAACTTTTTGAAAGTTTTCGTAACGAATTCTCGAAAACTACTTTGCCAGATAGTTGGGAAACTTCAAGACCTTGGACGATTACTATTCTTGGTATTTTTGATAGGATAGGACATAATTTTGGCTATAAGCCAAGGAAAGAGTATCTTGCATTAGACCGGACATGGGAAATAAGGCATCCTGATATTTCAGTAATCGTCATGGCATTAGAACATGAGAACCAAGACCCTGTAGTGAAAATCTTAGATGATGAACTTCAGAAGCTTCTTGACACTAAAGCATTATTGAAGGTTCTTATTTTTTACCCAGAAGTTCCGTCAATGATGACTGAAGCGGGGTATACTTATCCAGAAATTCAAGAAAAGATAGAATCCGCCAAGATCAAGAACCCTGACGAAAAATACGTGATTATGAGCATAATTCGTACTGGCGATGAAATCGTAATCTCAGCATGTTTATTTGATTCAGATGGAAAAGGCGAAGATTTAGGGGATTTTCGTGTAAAGTACTCTTCAAAAGACTAATGTAGATATAACTAATTTTCAAAAAGAGCATAGAAGTATTAACGTTGTATGTTCTCAAGTATATAGTCTATAATCTCATCTGCAATGTTGACCTTAGTTACAAGCTGAAGCCCTCTAAAGCCTGGCTGGCTGTTTATCTCATTCACTATATATCCTTCTTGGCTCTCCATTACATCCACTCCTGCAACTTTACAACCTATTGTCTTAGCAACTTTTATGGCTAAATCTTCAAGCTCTTTAGATGGCTCAAAAGGAACAGGTCTTGCACCTCTGTCTATATTGGTCTTCCAGCTATCTGCCTCTCTATACATGGCTGCAACTACTCTATCTCCAATGACGAAGAGCCTTATATCTCTAGTACCATGAGGAATGAACTTCTGAATATAGAGCACATGGCGAGTATAGCTTAAAGCATGAAATATTCTCCAAGCAGTTTCAGGATCATTTACTCTGCCTATGCCCATCCCTCTTGACCCAAATATCGGCTTTATCACTACATCTCCTCCTAATTCTTGAAAGGCTCTCACAGCAGCTTCAGTATCTTCAGTGGCTATAGTTGGCGGGACAGGTATGCCTTGCTCTTCCATCAGTATCAATGAACGATATTTGTCAGCAGAGATTTCTATGGCTTCTGGCGGATTTATGATGAGCAAGCCCTTTCTCTCTAGTCCACGAAGGACATCTAATCTAAAGATTATCTCCTCTAAAGATCCTCTACCTATAGGGCGAATTAGAATAGCATTCAATTCCTTAAGTAAGTCTATTCCTTCATTTGTTGTAACGTAAGGTTTAATGGCTACTCTGGCAACTAAATCTGGTAGGCTAAAGCATACAGGATCAACGCCCTTCTTCATCATGGACTTTAATAGCTGATCAGAGCACCATGATTCAGGGTTCCTAGTGAGTAGTCCGATCTTAGGTGGCAAATTTGGTCATTTAATTTATCATTATTTTATCTAATAGCTCTTTCCCACAAATATATTTCAATCTAGTTCATTACAACCAATTGACAACTAGCGGATAGACCTTAAACGTAAAAAATAGAGCTTAAAGTTCGATTGACCTCTTCAGAGCTTCCGGATTAACCTTGCCATTGGTAAAGATTTTACCAGTTGCTTTGCATGTTACAGATATTTTCCCTATGGTGAAGAAGGATGGGTCTAGCTTCGACCAATCGAAGTTAACTACCTTCAAAGCTTCGTAGGACAGCTTACCATAGTCAGCCCAAACGGTGGCAGATGCCTTTCTGAGCATTTCCTTTAATATTGATTCTTCTTCCTCTATTACGTAACTGGCTGTTCCTCCGTAGAGAAGGGCGTCCTCTTCTTTGGCAGTTGAAATGCCTACGTCGGGATGAGGGGGCATTATAGGAGCACAACCGCTGGCAAAGACTACCTTCTTTGGATCTAGACCTAGGAATTCTAAGTTATAGAGACCTGTTTCAACCACTCTTCCAGATACTTGGACAGATCCAGCCATGGAGGCTGTGGTAGTTAAAAGTATGTAGAGGTTCTTGGGGTCTACCTTGCAATCTTTTGCTACCTGCTGAGCAACTTCGTCAGTAGGCTTTTTTGTTGTTTCCATTACTATAGCGGCTTCACTATAATCATCTTTATAGCCTACCTTCTCAAGGACCTTTTTAGGTTTAAAAGCTAATGCTCTAGCTGGACCTGAAGAAGGAGCAAAGAAATCACCTACTTTAACCATCCATCCGGCTAACTGACAACCTAACAGTGAGATTGCTGGATAGTCAGTGACTACTACTATGCTAGGCATTTCGAGATCTCCATAAACTTGATAAGTTAACCAGCATTGAGCCAAGCCTCCAAGGCAAACCTCGGTTAGCCTTAACCCTGCTAAATAGCCACCAGGTGCTTCTAAGCCTGTATCTATAACCGTGGCTCCACTAGGTAGGTTTTCGACCTTTACTCTGTACTCCTCAGGGCAGTTTAGAAGCTCTCTTACAGATTTCATAGCAAGTTTATTGACACTTATAACCAATCTTATCACCTCAGAGGATGTATGCCTCCTTCTTTTTAAGATGTTCATTATTCGGAACAGATATGAAGAGCTTTCCATTCCCACCTTCTGTCACATCTCCTGTGAAGGAGTAAAAAGGACCTGCTATCTTATCTGCACCTACTTTTATATTCGGTCTAATTTCATCTATTATAAAGCTAGGCAAAATATCAGGAACTTTTCCCATCAATATTACTTTCCCTCCTACCATTTCAGCACCGAGTCTACCAGAAGAACTTCCAGAAATGAATATAGTGCCACCTTGCATATGAATTCCTGCATACAATCCTACATCTCCCCCTATTCTTATGAGCCCATCTTTCATCCAGCACCCAACTTCACTCCCAGCATTCCCTTTGATAGTAATAGTGCCTCCGCTCATTCCATTTCTTGATCCTCTATAAGATGAGCCTACGAAGTCTCCTGCATCACTTTCAACTTCTATAATTCCTCCTTTCATTTCAACACCAAGCCAAGAATCGGCATTACCATGAACATGAATCTCCCCGCCTTTCATGCCATCTCCTATGTAAAAACCAGAGTTTCCATTCACTATTATCTTGCCAGATGTCATCTGCTTACCTATTCTTCTAGCCTTTGATAGATCGCCATCTATTATGATTGAAATTTCTTCAGGCTTTTGACCTGATTCGCCTGAAACATCGAATATTTCTCCTAAATTTATCTTCTTATTTCCTCTCCACATCTCTAAGCTCTCTATATCCTTTAGAGACTTTCCTGCAAAGACATCAGGGCTTATAACAGAGGCATCAAGAGGCCTTTCCACTTTAGTCTTAAGTTTTAATGAGATAGATACCATTCATTTTCACCTTAATTTGCCATTTCACCAGTTCAACCTGCAGTTCTTTCGCCTTTTTATCTTTTACCAAAATAGTTAAAACTCTACTCATGATGTTAGTCTACAAATCGCTTCAAGCCAATGAAAAGTATGAATTAAGCTATCTTCTTTCCCGCATCCGGTCCAGGAGATTGGTTATAGACTTCGACGGGTTCTAGAACCCATACACCACGCATTTCAAAGCCCATCTTCTTTAAAGCTTCTTTAAAGTTTTCGTATATAGGACCTGATGTCTCAAAGCTTTTTACTTTACATCTTGCCTGATATGCCAACATTTGCATTTTCTCTGGCACGACTTTAACCACTAGAGTCGAGACTTTTTCGCCAGTCTTTTTTGCCTTGTTAAGGTTTTCATGAGCCTCTTTCATAAAGATAGCAGCGAAGGCTATAATATTTGGGTCAGGAGCCCTCATGGATCCTACAGATATTATATGTAATGCTTCACCAGTTGATTTTGTAGCGAGAATTTTAATAGCTGAAGGATCGTTAAACAGGTCTTGAACATATTTAGGTAAGGGCATAAATCCACCTCCTTTACATAATGGCTAAAATGATTATATAATTTTCGGTAGCGATAATGCAGATATCTTAAGCCAAATTTGCTTAAATGTCAGAAAAAGGCATAAATACCATTGCTATCTTTCATAGCGAGATATGTCGAGCATAGTTTCTGGTTTGAAGGCTCTTGTTGTTGCTCTCGTTGCTTCAGTAATGCTGATCCTGCTAGGAATACTATATTTCACGTTGATGCTCTTCATCATAAGGATGAGCACAGAATTTATAGGCTATACTTTAGATGGGAATTGGGCAGTCATTACTGCTGGGTTGATAACTTTAGGCGTGCTCATAGGCTCAGCATTAGAGAGAAGAGGATAAATCTCGACTAGATTTACACTAAAAATCAAAGTATAACGAATCAGCTATTGGTAGAATAAGAAATCGAGATTATATAATCTCGTAATCTCATTAGACGAGACTTCTGCTTCATGAAGAAAGGATTATCATGCCTTTGAATGCACTTATGGCTTAGAGCCTTTGCTTTATCTTCCCATATTCCACCACAATTCATGCATTTAAAGGCTAATATCTTCTTGCTCAAAGCTCAGTCAATTGAGACAAAAAATCATCCCATGGTATAGAGGCTTGAGCCTTTACGTTTGAGTATATTATTAAATAGTATCCTAGAATAATCCCTATGCCCATAATTATTATAGCAAATGCTATCCTCCAACTTCTTTTCTTAAAAGGGAAGTTGGCGAATAATACTATTAATGGTACTATAGGCAAGAGGTAACGGGCAACATGGTCTGCTGACCATGCAATCTGGCTCACTAATGAGATCAATATGTAATAACCTATGTGAAATAGACTGTAAAATGGTATGAAGAGAACAATTGATCTCTTAAAGAAAGGAAGATTAGATAGAGTTGAGTAAGATATCTTTTTCCTTAAGCTCTTGATAGGCAGGATTAAAGTTGGCATAAGGTACGCAAGGAGCAAAGTCAGACCGAGCATTATTTTAAAAACGATGTCTAAAGCCAATTTCAGATTAATATTCATCAAGCCTTGAGCCATTGATAGAGAGTATTCTTCTGAAGGGAAAGGAGTTCCGAATTGAAGACTGTTATAAGTCCAATAAAATGCCAGAAAAGATATAGGCATTAAGAAAGCCATTAAGAGCTTAGGCCTCTTTATCCATGCAAGGCTTAAGATCATGAATAAGATTAAAAGAAGACCTGGATATTTAGTAAAGTACGCTAATAATGAGAAGAACCCTCCTAGAAAGGCTTGCTTTAATGATAAATTTTCTCTTGCAATAAGGTAGAAAGTTGCTGTGAGCATCAATGTGAATAGAGCTTCTGTCATTTGCTTTGAGGAGAGCCATATCATTAAAGGATTTGAAATCAAAATAAGGGCTGAAAGAAGGGCTCTTTTATCATCATTATATAAGTTAAGAGAGAAGAGGTAGACCAAGGCTGCTGTGAGGGCTGAGGCAAGCATAGGGATGAAGAGAAAGGATTGCTTTGTAACTCCAAAAAAAGTCAAGCTCATAGAGGATAGGATTGGTAGAAAAGGATAGACACGAGGAAACGATCCGTTTCTTTGCATAAAGTATGCTTCTTTCATGTATAGCCTCTCATCTGTTATAGTGCTCGTTGCCATCAAGTAACCAAAAGAATTTATGGTAAAAGATATCAAGAGAATTAAGATGATATTTTTGTTCTTTTTTGAGAGCAATGGCATGATCGATCCTCTTCAGAACTTATTTAACTTTGCTGATTATGTATTAATCTCATATTTATGGCAACATTTTTAATGGTATGTTTTCATACGATAAGTGAGGGAAAATGACCTCTGCTTTTGTTCTGCTAAATGTGGAACCTGGCTCTGAAGAAGAGTTGCTTAAGGATTTGAGGAAGATAGAAGGTGTCAAAGAAGCCCATCGTGTCTATGGTGTTTACGATACTGTAGTTAAGGTCGAGGCTGAGTCTACAGAGAAGCTTAAAGAAGTTCTGACTTGGAAGATTCGCCGATTGCCTCATGTTAGATCCACTCTCACTATGATTGTTGTAGAGTGATTATCAAAATAACATTTTAGGGAAATGGTCGTAGAACTTTACTGACAGTTTAGCTATGGCTACAAATTAGCGAATCTGCTTCTACTGGATTATTATTTTTGCTATTTCTTTCTGCGTTTGGTAAACGGGATTATTTTAGGGACTTCCTTTGAATACTGCTCATATTGTTCTCCGAATATGGCTCTGAGTTCTTTTTCTTCAAAATTCGCTACCACAAAGTTGAACCATAATAGCGAAAGTATTGCTGAAACTAATAGGAAGCTGTAATCCAGAAGTAGGAACAAGCTAAGCATTGATAATACCACGCCGAGGTAAAGAGGGTGTCTAACGTATCTGTATGGACCTTGAACCACAAGGGGCTCTGTCCTGCCTGAGAGCTTCTGTAAAGGAGCATCTCTTTTCACCTTCGAGAAGGTTACATATGTGGAGATAAGGACATCAACTGGCTTCCTATACCTGAAAAACCAACCAAAGAAGAGGAGTACACAAGCAAGCACAAGTAAACCAAGCAACCGAATGGGAAGCTCAAAACCAAAGCTGAATGGTATTCTAAGAAAGATAGTGATCAAGTATCCTATCGCAAAAAAGACTACCATAACAACAAAAACTATCAAGGGGACTAAAAGAAGGGCTTTGGTCTTGATAGATTTCAGCATAATTCTCCAAAGAGCTATCGACTAAATTAAGGTTTTATCGCTGACTATGCTATCCTTGAGTATGTTAAGCTGAGACGCCTATAGAGCTTACACCTTCATAGGAAAGATCGTTACAGCTAATTGTAACACCAAAAAAGAGGTTTCAAGGCCTTTAATCATTAACGATAAAGTGGGCCGGGGCGGATTTGAACCACCGACCTTCGCCGTGTCAGAGCTTGACGGTAATTTACTGACGTCCTAACCATGCTAGACGACCGGCCCCTTTATGGTTTTTCGACTATCATCTAATATACATTGCTTTTACTTTAAAAACCGATTTGAATAAATATTCAAAGAAAGATTTTGCTAAATGATCTTTATGAGCAAGACATCAGATATTTCTGGCTTCTACAAGTTAAGTCCAGAGGATAGAATAAAGATAGTCAAGGAATTTGCAGGGCTTAGCGATGATGAAGCTAATTTAGTTCAATCGATGGGAGGATTAAAGCTAGAATTGGCGAATAGGATGGTAGAGAATGTGATAGGAGCTATACCAGTACCTTTAGGAGTTGCAGTAAATTTTCTAATAAATGGCAAAGATTACTTGATTCCTATGGCTATAGAGGAGCCTTCAGTAATTGCAGCTGCTAGCAATTCAGCTAAGATGGCTAGAGTTAAGGGAGGATTCTTTGCTAATTGCACTAACCCAATAATGATGGGCCAGATACAAGCTATAGATGTAAAAGACCCTTATGGAGCTAAGATGAGCATAATATCAGCAAAAGAAGAGATAATAGCTAAAGCCAACGATCAAGACCCAATTCTAGTATCTCTTGGAGGAGGAGCAAAGGACTTAGATGTAAAGGTTATAGATACTATAAAGGGACCTATGGTTATTACAGAGTTGTTCGTGGATTGTAGAGATGCCATGGGTGCAAATGCAGTAAATACAATGGCAGAGGCTGTAGCTCCAATAATAGAGAGGATAACGAAGGGAAGAGTATTGTTAAGAATAATTTCAAACCTTGCAACAAAAAGACTTGCTAGAGTGAAAGTTATAATGGATAAGAATACTATTGGAGGAGAGGAAGTAGTCGATGGTATAATAAATGCCTTTGCTTTTGCTTCTGCAGACCCTTACAGATGCGCAACTCATAACAAGGGAGTAATGAACGGAATCATAGCTGTATCATTGGCAACTGGTAACGATACTAGAGCTTTAGAGGCTGGGGCTCATGCCTACGCTGCAAGGACTGGGCATTATAGTCCATTGACAACTTGGGAGAAGAATGAAGATGGGGACTTAGTAGGCACGATAGAATTGCCTATGGCTGTAGGTCTAGTAGGAGGGGCAACTGCTGTTCATCCTATAGCGAAGATAAGCATAAAGATTCTTGGAGTTAAAAGTGCTTTAGAGCTTGCTGAAGTAATGGCTTCTGTTGGATTGGCTCAGAACTTTGTAGCTTTAAGAGCATTGGCAACTGAAGGAATACAGAGAGGACATATGAAGCTTCATGCAAGAAATGTTGCAATAATGGCAGGTGCAAAGGGAGATTTGATAGATAAAATAGCATCAAAGATGGTGGAAGAAAGAAAGGTTAGGATGGATAGAGCAAAGGAGCTTCTTAAAGAGATGGAGTCGCAGTAAATCAGAACTTGCTCCATAACTCTTTTGATAAATAAGTCTAGATCAGTTTGCTTTTGCTTGTTGTTATCAAGACCTCTTCTTTATGCGATAGGTTTCTATCTCAGATTAAGGAAGAAACTCACAGCGGTAACCAGCAAAATCATCCCACTTATCTTTGGGATAAGACCCTCGTACTTCTTCACCTTCTCTTCAATCTTTGAGTAGACCTTAACAGCCATAAGCGTTACACTAATCAATGCCATCATCACCGCTGCGGCATAGGTTAGCATCAGTGTTAAGGGGTCTATTCCCGCCACGGCAAGGGCGAGTAGAGCGAACTCCTCTTCATGGGCGAACCCAAGGATTAAGGCGAAGACTGCTATACCAGTCAGTGAGAGAAACAGCTTCTTCGCATGCTTATGCTTATGGGTATGGATTCCAATATCATGGTGAGAATGTTCGTGGATATGCTTCCCTCCCTCGAAGTCATCATGTAGGTGCCCATGGTTCTCTTCGAGCTCTCCCTTCGGCTTCTCAATAAAGAACCTAATGGCTAAGATGGTCAACGCTATGCCCGCTATGATGTTGATGTAAGGTACGGAAAATTCTAAAAAGGCTCTCAATATCACATAGGCTGCGACAACAGCTATTGATGACACAAGATGAGCAATCGATATTATCGACGAGGAGACGAATGCTCTGGTCAAAGGGTGAGGGCGAGTGCTAGCATACAGCATT
>Ga0315314_1000407_pt1 | contig 49707 bp, 56 predicted proteins | sample TDP9_MG_FD_203631 | JGI IMG/M metagenome (GOLD analysis project Ga0315314, IMG submission 203631) | Freshwater sediment microbial communities from Lake Towuti, South Sulawesi, Indonesia - TDP9 | ecosystem: Environmental > Aquatic > Freshwater > Lake > Sediment | place: Indonesia: South Sulawesi... | reverse complement strand
ACGGCGGCTGATAGGTAAACTCTTTGAGTGGATTGGCTTTTGCAAGAATATGTACAGGTATCGGAAATTGCGCAACCACTTTCTGAGTGTTGGTTATGAGAAAGATCGCGTGATCCCGTGTCTTCACGCGGCATTCAATCGATAGGTCTCCACACGTCGCTTCTACATGTTGAAATGCATCAAGAAAACCACTGAAAAATTTGCCCGAATCGATTTCGTTTTTCACTGAAATTCTGGCGAGATACTCGAGAAGCCGAATGTCATCGTATGAGTTGAACCTACCAGGGGGTCGACCTCGCGTGGTCCATGTTTTGTTTCGCATTTCACTTTGTTCCTACGGTAGTGTCAGAATGATTTCTATCGTTGAAACCATCCTTTGTCTGCCTTCGCCTTCCCTTGCAGGCATTTCCTCGGTTCCTATGATGACATTGCCTATGCTCAGGTCTTTCATGAATCTATGTCGTGCTATCTCGACAGCATCGACAGCCGTAGTTATCGCTTGTTCTTTCGCCTTCAAAGTGACTTTCTTCGCGTTGGATCCGCTGAAACTTGATAGAATCCCCAGCACGTAATTCATCGGTGGCTTTCTACCCACGTATATGACGTTTGGTTCTCTAGACAAATTCTTGTTCCTCGGGTTGGCATTGCCAGAGGTAATAGACGAACGTCTCTTTTAAACACCCCTAAACCTTCTGGCGTCTGCAGAGCGCATTGACTGAAACGGACATATCCTGAATAGGACTTTAAAGTAATTAGAGTCTACGAAGTTTGAGGAGTGCCGACGGAATTGGCTAGCCTTACTCCGTTTTCGGCTCCAGACTTGCCACAATAAATTTCTCGTAGAAAACCGCAGAAACTTCCAAGAGGCCAGCGTAAACTGACCTTTCGGAAACGGTAGAAGAAGGTATAAGGGGCATAGCGCCTTCTACTTTTGAAATTTCTTTTCCCGCAGCCTCCGCAATATGTCAACATGTCCCAAGCATTCGCATTGACAAGTCTTTTATTCAAACCCAAACCACATCACATAAGAGGTGTTTGGTTTGGCTGGTCGCGGAAGCTTGTGGCTCGGCGCGTTCATAGGTTTCATAGTCATCGCCATACTCGGGCTCATTTTACCCATAATCGGACATTTAATCGGGGGGCTCATTGCCGGGTTAATCGCCAGGGGAGGCGCAGGCAGAGGCGCATTAGCCGGCTTTCTTGCAGGAATCTTCGGAGGCATAATACTCACAATCCTTGCCGTAGTGTTCTCAAGCGCCGTCGGCGGACTAATCGGAGGACCATTTGGACTTATACTGGGTGGAGTAATAGGCACAATCATCGGACTGCTCGCAATTATATTGAGCATCTTCGGAGCCATAGTGTCAGCCATCGGAGGACTCATCGGCGGAGCACTCGCAAGATAAACACAAGCACATTAGCTGTTGATCCAAGTTTAGTAAAAGCCTTTTAACACATTTTCTAAGATATCATTCTGATGAAATCCATGTCGGAACCCAAGCCTTCTCCAGATTTGGTGCACATTGAATCCGAATTGAAAGGCAAGACGCTCCAAATCTACTGGTACATGCTGCGGTCTCCTGGCTCGCATGTAGGCGTGCGCGAAATTCAACGTTCACTTCGGCTGTCCAGTCCCAGTGTGGCAGCCCATCACTTAGAAAAACTGATCTCGCTTGGGCTGGTGGACAAGAGCCGCACAGGCGAATACTACGTTACACAAGAGGTGAAAGTAGGCTTGCTGCAGTTCTTCACTCGACTGGGACGCTTCTTGGTTCCTCGTTATCTTTTCTATTCTGTTTGGTTCTCCACCATGCTCATAGTCTATCTAGTGTTTTACGGGCACGATGGAAGCCTACATAACCTAGTTGCAATCATATTCGGCACGTTAGCTAGCTTTGTCCTATGGTTAGAAACAGCTCGACTGTGGCGGCAGAAACCGTTCTAACCTGAGAACAATGGTGTTCTAAAACATGGGTTTAAGAATGGCATGCAGCAAACATTCATGTAGGTAAGGCAGGAAAGATGAGCAAGAAGCCAATAATCTATTTTGCAGCCGCCATCTTGCTAGGCTTTGGCATAATGATGCTACCCAAAGCTCTGCAGACAGGCCCGCCCACATATGAGCCTGAATTGACCCCCTTTCCAACTACTCGTACTCAAGAGTCTAATGATTACTCTGGCGCTAATCGAATGTCCCCGAACGATATCAAAGCCGTGTTTGGTTTGCCAGCCCAGCCGTCAAGTATACTGCCATCCAGCGCTATAGTGTTGACTGGACTGGTTGTGGCAATTGGAGTCTACATCGTACTCAGGGAGAGACTTGCCTAGAGTCGCCGTTTAACATAGAATTCTGTCTTCTGAAGCGTTACTCAGCCTGAGTGACGGTGCTGCAATATCTAAAGTATTATATATGAAGACAAGCTAAACTGAAGGCTTCGAAAAAAGGGATAGAGAGAAATGAAGAAAACATTAGCCTTAACCGCACTCGCATTGATAATGGGTCTAACATCAGCGTTGATCGTGACACCAGCAAACGCAGACATTGACTCTGCCAGCTGGCTTGGAAGCCTCTACACTTGGGGAACCGACATTTACTACGGCAAGAGCGTCTACGGCTACGAAGAAAACTCCACAGCAACTCTGCTAGTTGAAGTTGAAAACCATCTCGCCCAGCAAATGAACATTTCAACTCTGATAGTCGGCTTTGACTGGAAGACAAATTACACCACAGGATACACGCCCGTGGAAACGTTAAAACCTGGAGAAACTCGGTTCTTCACTGCCACTGTCAAGGTACCATTGACCAGTACAGTTTCGAACCTATACCTTCATGGATACACAGTCTATGTTAAACACGTGAACGGCACCGGGGCACTCGTCAGCACGATGACAAGAGCATTCACCAGTGACGCACTAAGACTGTTCGCTGTTTATTCAAAGGATCAACTTGAAGCTCGAAAACTAAGTGAGACCATTGAAGGCATAGGCGTGCCTATTTTCGGCTTCAACCACACCTCTGCCAACCTATATTGGGCGCAGGCAGACAACGAGACAGACTTCGCCGACAGAATGTACAGACAAGGAGACTTCGTACAAGCCAAGGCGCACTATGCAGCAGCCCTAAACTACCTGAACCTAGCATACAACGCCGAAAGGACAGGCACAGGCGGAGTTCAAGACGCACAATTGTCTTTGCTTAATGCTCAAGCTGAAAGCTTCAGGGCTCAGGCCGCTTATTTCAATGGTTTATCCAACATGTGGGTTCTAATTGGCGTTGCAGCAGTCTTGTTCGCTCTAGGCTACATCATTCGAGGACTCGGTTCTCTACGAAAGCCTTCAGTAGCATCCGCATAAACCCTATTTTTTTATTTTTCTTCTGTGCCTCTTCGAGTCTACTCTATGGATTTCCGTGCATGAGTTATGTAACCTGTATGCCCCGTCATGAGGGTCTCTGGACGAGTTTTGCCTCTTTCGATCTGCATTCGCCGCATTATGCACTCAATTGTTTGAACGTCTATGAACCGGTGTTGCTGAAGTGCTTCCACCGTCTTCACGACTTGATCTATCGTTGGGCTGAATGAAACAAGTGTGCCGCTGCCTTTGAGTGCTGAAAAAGCATGTGGCACCACAAGCCATGGAGTAGCCAAATCGAGCACGACTGCATCTATCCCGCTTTCATCAATTCCCGCCGTGATGTCTTGGATCTTAAGTTCCACATAGCCGAGAAGATTAGCGCGACTGAGGTTTTTCTTGGCTGTTTCCATGAATTCGGATCGAACTTCATAACTGTAGACTCGCCCATCTGGCTTAACAAAATGAGCTAGAGCAGTTGTCAGAGCACCAGCACCCGTCCCAGCCTCGACTACTCTGCTGCCTGGTCCAATGCCGCTGAACATGACGATTAAAGCGACGTCCTTAGGATAACTAATCTGCGTTCTCCGTTGAGCCTTGAACACAAAATCGCTTAGCAACGGCTTTAACGCCACAAACTCTACGCCAAGATTGCTCGTTATGCGTGTCCCATATTCTTTGCCGATCAAAGTGTCCAGCTGAATGTAGCCCTTGTGCGAGTGAAACGTCTTTCCCTTCTCCACTGCCACTAGGTAGGTTCTTTTTGAGTCGAAATAAAGCAGAATAAGGCTGCCTGCATCGATAGTGTTACTCATACGGTTCGGTCCGCTTCATTTTTCATGGAGAATACTTGAACGGATGCTTAGCTCGCTCCTTATTCTCCAATATCTCTTGCATTGTAGGTCGGTTTTCGATTGCTTTGCGAACGGCGTGGCGCATCGCCTTGTAATTGTTTATGTAGACACGCTGTCGATCAACTGCGGTTGGATGGACAAACACTCCTGCAATAATGATGAGGTCATCTACAGCTGCTTTGGGTAGGGTTCCATCCGCCACGCTGTCAGCCACAGCTTTCGCCACAGCTGTTTGCGCCGGTCCATACACCATGCTCGCCTGCCTCATACTCCTAATCGTGACTGTTGGAATAATGACCGTTGTGGGTTTAACGGCGAGATTCGGCTCAAGTATAGCTAGCAAGGGCTCATGACCTGCTGAGGGGGCTGCTTTGGCTTTGGCATAAGCTTCACCCACGGGACCTGTTTTCTCGCCCAAGAGCAAGTCGATGTGAGCTACTTCAGCGTCTTTTCCAGCTAAAGCTTCACCGACGCGCAGCTTGAAGTCGTGGATGATTTGCGGTGTGATGTCAATTACCATGAAGCGGTCCTCAAGCTTCTTCTCAGAGATTTCGAATTTGACCTGTTTAGGCGTAATCTTGCCTATCTTTTCCAAGTCGAGGCGGAGTTCTTCTCTTTCCTCGTACGTGAGTTCTCCGCCCACGCTGAGCGGCAGCCTCACTGGACCGACTTTCATGCCCAGCAGGTTCAAGGCTTCTTTTGTCCCGACAGCTCCGCTCTTGGCGATTATTCTCGTGATTTTCTGAACCTTGTACTGCAGTTCTCTCGCTGTTTTCAAGTCGCCCTTCTGGATGGCAGTGTGAACCTGAACCCATACGTCAGGAATGAAGTTGGCGCTGGCTAATATGACGCCTGCACAACCTGCGGCTAAGGCGCCCACGACTATTTCATCATGTCCACACATCACGTTGATTTTGTCGCGCACTTTCTCCAGCACAGCTAAGATGAAGGCAAGTTGCCCGCTGCTGTCTTTGACGCCCACGATGTTTGGGATTTGAGCCAAGTCTTCAACCATCTGCCAAGGCAGAGGCAAGCCGGTTACTTGCGGAATGTTGTAAAGAATGATGGGCATGTCCACTTGACTCGCGATAGTGTCGTAATGCTCGTAAATGCCTCGATCAGCCGGCTTCAAATAAAACGGCGTTACTATGAGCACTGCGTCGGCGCCCGCGTCTTTGGCATACTTCGTCATTTCCAAGGCTTGGTCAGTTCCCGAGGCGCCAGTTCCGGCTACGACTTTGGCTTTTCCGTTTACCTCGTCAATAACAACACTGATGACTTTCTTTTTTTCCTCGGTTGTTAGGTTGACGAATTCGCCTGTTGTGCCACACGGAACCAGCCCGCTGACTCCCAACTCAATGCAGCGTTGGACCAGACTTCGCAACGCTTCTTCGTTTACCTGTCTTCCGTCTTCAGTGAATGGCGTGACTAAGGCGGGCATGATGCCTTCGGGCTTGTACAGTGCAGTCACCATCTTTTTGGCTGGTTTAGCGGTGAGTGTTTATCGGGCTCTTCAATAAAACTCTTTAGCACTGCAAAAAGCGGTGAATCTTCTGCATTCGAGCGGCACTTCTGTCTGCGTGTTGCTGCGCCGCGTCCTATACACACATGACGACCTATGAAAAAAATCGACGAAGCCTTACGCTTTAGGTATGGCTAAGTCCTTTGCTCCTACTTTTGATGTTTCTGCTTCGGGGTAGTTTTTGTCGACCAATTGTATGATGGTTTCGGCGTTCTTCACTTTCTCGCGAGCACTAAAGGCTAGGCTTTCTGGGCTTACCCACGGCTTGTACATGGCTGAGACGCTGTGTCCAGGCTCAATCTTGAAGTAACACGGCGAGGCTACGCGAGCGATTTCAGGCGTTTCCCAGAGTCGATTGAAGCCGCCGAACGAATCAAAGAGGTACACATGCACATCTATTGGTATGTTCACGGCTTTTCTAATAGCCGCCAGCATAGGCAGTGTCACATCAGCGACAGGGTTGAAAGTGTTTGCGCCCAATGTCTCGAGTACCTTGGCACCCGCCGGATTAGCGTGCCCAGCAAAAATGGACACTTTGAACACAGTATCTTTAGGCATGTCGCCTGCTTTGCGCATTTGAGCCAACAGCCAAAGCAAGCCTTCGTCTACGACTAGGAACCCTCTGAAACCGAAGTCTATGGCGCGTCTAATATCGGCTATTACGTAGGCTAGGTTGTCGCTTCCACGGAACCTGATGCCAGACAAAGCGCCTTCGGGTGTTCGAACTTGTCCACCCAAATCCCACAAGGTGCGCGGTCCAGGCGTGATGATGACTTCCAGTTTGGCATCGTGGGCAAGCTTGGCGAATTGCTCCATCTCCTTGTCGCTCAACAACGTGGCACCCATGACTGTTGAAATCAACCTGTGCACAGGCACTTTACGCTTGTCCATCTCGTCAATTAGTGCTTCAAGCGTGGATGGGCGTTCAACACCTGAGATTTCTATACGATAGTGGCATTTGTCTGGAAACCTTTTCTCAGACGTAGGCAACTCATACAAGTCGCGTCCAGGGACTCCGTGCTTTTCCATCAACTTCCCAATTTTCTTTAGACTCATTGTTTCCATTCTCCATTAAGAGCTTGTAATGGTGTGCGGGTTTAATTAATAAAAATTGGCTTGTGCGATACGTTTAAGAGTTGAGCTCGTCCTCTAGTCATGCTTTCCAATCGCTCTGGTGCCGAAACGTGTCAAAGAAGGCCATTATACAGACCTTTGATTTAACTAAGAACTTTGGTAAGCTGACCGCTGTTGACCATCTCAACCTCTCAATAGAAGATGGCGAAATCTTCGGACTGCTCGGACCGAACGGTGCTGGCAAAACCACAGCAATACTCATGCTCACAACTGTCATCCGACCAACCGAGGGAACAGCCACTGTCGCGGGCTTCGATGTCAAGAAATCGCCCAATCAGACGCGTGAGATGATTGGCGTCTGCTTCCAAGAGCCCAAGTTGTTGTGGGTTAGCACGCCTTGGGACGTCCTCAATTGGCATGCCAAAGTCTGCGGACTCTCAAACGAAGAGCGAAAGCAACGGGTCAAATGGGCTCTGGATGAAGTCAGCATGTGGGACGACCGCCGCAAGATGGTTCACGCCCTCTCAGGAGGCATGAAGAAGCGAATCGAAATCGCAAAGATCCTCATCCAGAGACCTAAAGTAGCCATCGTGGACGAGCCCACAGCCCAAATCGACGTGGTTGGAAAACACAGAATCTGGAACCTGCTCCGTGACTTGAGGAAGGAGGGCTCGACTATAATTCTTGCGACAAACGAACTGCAGGAAGCCGACGTTCTTTCAGACAGAGTGGCAATCATGCACAAAGGCAAACTGCTTGTGTGCGACACACCAAAGAAGCTGAAGGACAGCATTCCAGGCGGCGACATCATGGAAGTTCACTTAGAGAAAGAGGCGCCCAAAAAGGTGCTGAGTGAACTAGAAGCTTTCGATGAAATTGTGTCCGTCAAAGAAATGACTTCCAACACACTGCGCTTATACTTGAACCAAGTTGAGGCTGTCACACCAAAAATAATGAAGCTTTTCTTCGACTACAACTTGCGCATTGCTTCACTGCACATGAGTGAGCCGTCACTAGACGACGTGTTCGCCCACTTCACAGGCTTGTCGTTAGAAGAGGCGCAAAGAACCGAGTAAAGAAGGCTACCTCAGTGGGTCTACGGAAGATTCGGTATGTGGTTGAACGCGACCTGCGCATGTTCATGCAGTACAAGTTCATGCTAATCATGCGTGGAATCTGGTTCGTGTCACAAGTATCCCTCTTCGGACTCATAGTGAACAAAATGGTTGAAGTGGCAGCTAGGGAGGCAAACATAAACTATTTCCAGTATTACGTGGCAGGCGTAACAATAATCACGTTATACTCCACATCCATGTTCATAGGCTACGACATCTTCGAAGAAGCCGAACACGGCGTGTTCGAATACCTGCTCACGCTGCCAGTGAGCCGAAGAGAACTCGTACTGGGACGGTCGATCGGAGGCGGGTTGCGCAGTTTCATCTACATAGGACCGTTACTCGTTGTAGTCTTAATGCTTCTCGGCGTCTCGAACCCTTTGCATTTCTTGGTCGCGTTGGCAAGCCTCTTCTTGTTCGCTTTCGGCGTGGCAGGAATGAGCATCACGATTGCTGTTGCCATGAAGTCTGGGGACAAGTACGACATACTCATCGGCGTGTTAGACGCTTTGATCGTGCGGTTGAGCACGACAATGTATCCGACTGTTTACCTGCAGCAAGCCATGCCAACGTATGCGACTATAGCCACATTCAACCCACTCACGTACGCGTCCGACTTGCTTCGCTGGGGTACGGGCATTGAAGGCACACTTCAGGTCAACCCCTTTGTCGGCGTGCTTGCGCTGTTCATATTCTTCTTTTCCTTCACGTTCGTAGGTGTGGTCTTCTATGAGAGGCGGCTGGAAGGAGGCAGTTGGCAGTGAAATCCATCTTGCACGTCATCGAATACGACTTTAGGAACTTTTTCCGTTACAGATGGTTTATCATCGCACTCATCGCTATGAACCTCGCCGACTTGTTCATCAGCGCCATCGTGTTCACACAGATGACTCGTGGCATAGTCGATTATTTCCGGTTCTTCGCTCCAGGACTCGCGGTCTTGGGCTTGTTTGCCTCGGCGTTTATGATTGGCAGAGAGATCAACATGGAAGTTCGCCGTGAAGTCCATCACTACTTACTAAGTTTGCCTATGGCTAGAACTGAATTGGCAATTGGACGGGTTTTGGCGGGCGGTTTGAGAGGCATGCTGTATATGACGCCATTGTTAATCACCAATTTCGTCATTCTTGGCTTTCCGACGTTGCCTCAGCTGCTCATAATACTCCTAACGCTGTTTCTATTAGCTATTGGAATCTCAGGCATCAGCATCTCAATCGCCGTGTCCACAACAAGCTTCGAAAAGTTTGTGACAGCAAGAGGCGTTGTCTACTACCTTTTCTTCTTCTGCAGCTCGGTCTTCTATCCGATGGTGATTATAGAGACACTTGAAGCCAGAGGCTTGGCGCCGCTGGTCAGATTTGCCCAAATCAATCCATTAACAAACGGCTCAGACCTGATCCGCTCTTTTCTCCTCGGAGCACCTGCGTTTTCATCGTTCATGCTTTTGGACGTAGCCGTCTTTTCAGCAGTTTTCGCTTTCTGCGCCACATTTGCATACACGAAGATTCTGATGAGGCAATAGAAACACAGCAGGCGATGTTAACCATTAAATCTGAGAACAACCATAACTCTCGATTTCCCTCACTTGCCAAACACAGAAGCTGGACAAGTAATGGCTGGAACCAAATCCATTTTCGAGCCTAAAACCGTGGTCCTAATCGGGTCAAGTAGACTCAAAGAAAAAGTCGGCATGACCTCACCACACATGTTCCAAAGCGTAATTTACAACATGACCAAGTTCTTCAAAGGCGAAACCCACGTCATAGACCTCGAAGGAAAGGAAGGCGCGAAAACACTCGACTATATGGCTCACACACCAGACCTTGCAGTGGTTATGCTGCCTCCAAACCACACGGTCGAGCAAGTGCAAGAAGCAGCGCAGAAAGGCGTCAAAGCATTCATCCTGTTAACGGGAGGCTTCAAGTCGCAACAGCGTAAGCAATTGTCGAATGTCGTACGTGAGCATCGAATACGTGTCCTGGGGCCTAACACAATAATGGGCGTCATCAACACAGCAAACGGTGTGAACACAACTTTTGAAAGAGACACCATGCCGCCAAAAGGCGACATCTCAGTTGTTTCCCAAAGCGGTGGTGTCGGCGCCTGCCTTCTCGATTGGGCTTGCTACTATGGAATCGGAGTCAGCAAATTCGCGTTTATGGGCGACAAAGTGGATGTTGACGATGTTGACTTGCTGCGCTACTTTGAGAAAGATCAAGACACGAAGGTAATTTGCTTCTACTTAGAAGGAATCGAGAAGGGGCGAGAATTCATCGAAGCAGCAAAGGAAGTCGTTAAAACTAAGCCTATTCTGGCTTTGAAGGGAGGCGTGACAAAAGAAGCTGCAAAAAGAGCACTGTCACACACAGCCTCTGTTGCAGGCTCAGACGCTGTCTTTGACGCTGCATTCAAGAAGGCTGGAATCGTACGGGTTGAGGATGTTGAGCAACTCCTGGACTCAGCTGTGGCAATGTCCAAGCAGCCTCCACTGAAAGGCGATAATATAGCAATCGTGAGCAACGTCGGCGGACCAGCGATTTTAGCCGCCGATGCAGTTGTGAGAAACGGTTTGAAACTTGCCACCTTGTCAGAAAAGACTCGGCTGAAGATCGAGAAGAAGTTTCCTGGAGTTGAAGCAGTTAACCCTGTCGATCTGATTGCCGACGCTCGAGCAGATAGATACTCTTTCGTCTTGGACGCGGCTCTATCTGACCCAAACGTCGACGGCGCTATAGTCATAAACATGCTTAAGTCAACTTTTTTTGAGCCTCAGGACGCGCTGACTGTGGCGGCAACAGCTGCTAAGCACAGAGGCAAGCCCGTGGTCGACGTACCAGCCGGAGGAGAGGATTTCTCTCTGGTTCAGAAAGTCTTGGGAGACACGTATGTGCCGGTTTATAATTTGCCCGAGAAAGCGGCTGGAGTTTTGAGGGTTTTAAGGCTGTACGGTAAGGTTAAAGAAAAAAGTGTGGAGGTTCAGAGTCGCTGCAAGTAGCTATTTCTTGGCGATGCCTAAGGCGCCACCGACTATGCCGAGTATTAGACCTAGGAAGAAGCCGCCGCCGGTAACTATGCTTAGTATCGAGAAGATCAGCACTAGGACGCCGCCGATGGTCTCTTTGCCAGGCGAGTAGATCAGCCACGCTCCGACCAGCACTATTATGGCGAAGATGAGTCCAGCCGCTCCCAACAGTGTAATCATAGCCTCAGCTATAGCTCCAGCCTCAATTATGCCAGGAACGCTTGGAGTTAACCCACCGATGATTGACCGCAGTGCAAACCACATGAGAGCATTGATCAAGATGAGAATGCCTGCGATAAGCGAGATCACGAAGCCGATGGTGGCTCTTTTAGGCGCAGCAGGTGGTGTTGTCACGAGTTGTCCTCCCTGCTTCCTCTGTATCTTTTGACTTAAGACTAAAGCCTTTTGATGCCATTCTAGTGAAGCCTGCGCCCCAAAGGCTCCCGCAGTGACGCCGCCAGTCCAACCCATCTTTTCTTGGTTTTCTCCACTGCACTTCTACAAAAGGGGGCGCCCTTGTTGCTTCTGCAGGTACTCGTACAATTCCCGCAAGTATTTTGAAACGTTGTCTAAGCGCTTGCTGACCTCTTCTACTCTTATTTCAAGGCGGACAATGCGCTCACGTAGTTCAATCATTTCGCTTGATGTCATGTGACACACCTAACCTTCGATTAGGTGAAGAACGCTATTTATGCTTGTTCAGACTCTTCCAGCTTAGCTGGCAGGTATTCGTCGACAATGTAGGTTAAGCCATATCTGCTGAAAGCCTCCTGCTCAGCCTTCTTCTTGATCTTGAAGAACGTTTTGGTTTCTCTCTGCCACAATGTGCCTTCGTAACGCGGGTCTTTTTGCAGTTCGTACAGGCGTTTGATGTCGATGTCAGTCAAGGGGTCGCTGGGCAGTTTATAGTCGACTATGTCCGTTGCCCACACTCCGCCCCATTTAGCGTCTGGAGTTGTCAACTCGCGCAAGTGCGCGGCGTTGGCTGAGCCTGAGATGATGACCATGGCTATGTGCATTCCCCAAGGATCGCCGTCCGTGAAAATATGGACTGGCAAGTCAAGTTCTTGATTGAGTCTACGTATGAGGTGTCGCGTGGCCCTCGGCGCTTGTCCAGCAGTGAGCACGAGGACTGCGTTGAATTTCTTGTGCACCTGTTCCTCGACGAATCTGGTGAACAAGCCGCCTTTCTCGATGGCTATGACTTTGTCGGCGCTGGTTTTCACAAACTCTGATGAAGTTAATGCTGGTCCTATCATGACTCCGTCTGGATGTGAGGTCAAGTTGAGGCGTTTGCCTTCGTAACCCGGCACGGTGTACTCGATTGTTAGGTCTCCGAATATGGCTGAGCGTTCTTCTGGGAACACGTTGAAGTCTTCTCGGGCGTATTTGGACACGGTTTCCAAGTCGGTTATGACGTTGTCTGATTCAGCTTGGTCTTGAAAAGTCATTTCGTAGGCTTGGGCGGAATAGTAAACATCCCTTAATGTAGAGGTTTTTCTTTGTCTAGTCAGCTCATCGGCGAAGTACGCTGCCCAAACCAGTTGTGTAAATGGGCGTATGTGCCGTATGTTTCTGCTGCTTCGGCGCACGCTTTTGTCCCCGAGTACATACTGGCGGAGCTTCGGGTCGTAGTATATGTTTTCAATGCTACGGCTGGGCATCTTTATCCATGGAAACGTGCCCTTCTCCATCTGCTCGTATAATGTGCCGCCGAAGTCTTTGAAGTTGGTTAAAACCTCTTTTTTTCGGTCAATAGCTGAGTACTTAGTCCTTTTCTTCATAGATTTTCACACTCTTCAACAATTTGCTTATGTCAGGTGGATGCTTCTTCTTGGCTAATTCCGTTGAGAACTGCGCAATTTTGGGCAGGTACTTCGAGAAAGTGCTTAATCGTTTTCTTTCTCGTTCCACGTTTTCCTGCCGTGTCAAAAAGTGCTGCATGCCACGTGCGGCGTCTCGTATGGCGTTGAGGATTTCTTTTTTCACTTCAGGTCGGTCGGCGATGAATTCTTTGCCCACCGTTTTGTACGGAACCTTTGTGCTGCACAGGTGAACGAGGACCGCGATGGGCATGTCGGGCAACACTCTGTATCTGCGCCAGTTCATCGACTTGATTATTCTCCAGCTTACGTCGCTGGCTTCATCGTACAACAGCGGAATGCGATTTGCGAACCTGTACAAAACGAAGTCGCTCTTTTTGGGTATGCTGCCACCGTATGCAATGGCTGCTTCGACGATAAACGGGTGTCCCGAATAGGTTGCGGGCGACCTTTGACTGACAGCTATGAATTCAGGCTGCAGTTCCTTGAGGATGCCCGTCTTCAGCAGGTCTGTGCCCAGTGGTGATAGGCAACTGGCGTCTGGTGCGAGGAAGCCGTTGAATCGTTTGAGCATGTGGACCAAGCGTACAATTTCTTCTGGCCTGAGTTTGCGCGGATCTTTTGTCTTGCCCATGCCTGCGAATTCGAGGAATCGGTGAGCTGTTTTTTCGCCTACACGGTGGAAGTGATTCTGCATGAAAGCAACCATGTTGCGGCATGGTGTTATGCGCATCAAGCGTTGTATAGTCTCGACATCCACGCCGTAGGGATGCGGCTTGGTTTCTTTGGGCGGAGGTGGCATCTTCGTGGTAGCCCGTGTGAATTTGTACAGTCGACCTTTGGGGTCGATGAAAGTGATGTTAGCGTACGGGTTGACCAGTGCCGTTTGCTTGATATACTCGATTATGCGGGGCATAGCCTTGCTGTAATCAGCCTCAAGCGTGAAGTCGACAGTTGTGCCGCGCCAGCCTTCTTTGTTGAACAGGATCTTGCGGTCTAAGACTATCGGGCGGTTGCGCTGAATGTCAACCATCAACGTGTAAAGGTAGATCTTGGCGCCGCCTGTGCCAGAAACTACGTAGGCAGGTTTATGCGTTGTGATCTGCCCGTACAACAGTGCCATGGTGCCGCCTAAACCGAACGTGCCTCTGGCTTGCTTCAACTTGTACTTCGAGCCGAACAAAACTTGACCGAAAGCAGCTGGAATGTGCCTCGCGGGCACGCCTGAGCCGTTGTCTTCTATGCGCAATCGGTATACGCCTGTCTCGAAGGTTTCAGCTGCTTCCTCTTCCTCTTCGTCTTCACTTTTCTTTTCGTTTTCTAGGGCGCTGACGAATTTTTCTTGGTCTTCATAGGACAAGCGGACATAGATGTCTGGCGGTATACCCGCTGTGTCTGCCGCGTCTAACGAGTTTTCTACTAGTTCGCGTATTGAGCTGAATATTGCTCGAGCCGGGTTCGTGAAGCCAGCGATGTCTCTATTTCGGTAGAAAAAGTCGGCTGCTGAGATTTCTTCAAACGTGGTTTCGGCCACATGTATCAGCTCGAATTGTCAAAGTTTCGTTGTGTGAGTTAATCGGCAAGAATATGCAATGAACCTTCTTTTTAAGTTTTAACACATAAAATGCTAAAATCGCTAGCCATGCGTCTTACTGAACATGCATCTTTTGGTTTAACATCAGTTCATGAGTATAGCCATCTAGAATGGGAGGAGAGGCATGGTGCTTAAAAAGTGAAGACTGCAAAAGATCAGCTGATGCCCCAGTTCTATTCTATTTCTCAACTTCTTCAGGCGGTTTTTCCCAGAGTTCTAGTTTCTTTTTCTTTAGGTCTCGTCTTTTTCTGTGCAGGTAACGGTAGACTGTGCTGTGTTGGCTTCCTCGCAATAGCATTTTGACGGCTTCTCGGGCTACTTCCATCTCATCCATATCAGCTATGATAGCAACAGTGTGCCCATGAACCGAAACATCAGCTTCACTCAACTCCTCAATGATGCGCCTTGTCTTGCCGTCCTCGCCAATAATTCTGCCCTTGACTCGCTGCAACTCAGACGGCGAGGTACCAAACATTTCACGCAGGTCAATTACTTCCAGAATCGCGTCTTCATCGTCGATTAGGCGAAAGGCTCGCTCAGGCGAAAACCCTCTTCCAATGGCAGCTATCACTTCTTGCGCTCGAAACAGCTGCGACGGGTCTTCAGCGTTGGGCGCCAACATAATCGTGACGTCGCCTGATTCACTGTCTATAGTCAACTCCACTCTGAGTCGTTTCTCCAAGACCTGCTTGACCCTGCCTTCTGGACCGATCAAGGCGCCTATGCGGTCTTTCGGAATCTTTGTGAACGTGCTAGCCCTTGCCACCACTACTCGTCACCTTCCTGTAAGCTTCTTCCAACGGCAATGCTTCAACGCCTAACCGCGCAAAGAAACGGTTCAAGTTCTCCAGATCTCTGCGCAATAATTGGTCAGCCATAGGATGCTCCAGAGGGACCGCCTGCGACACGTCAAACAAGATAGGCTTGTTCTTCCAGAGCATTATGTTATATTCGCTCAAGTCGCCGTGCACCAGTTTTGCCTTCTGGTAAAGCTTTCTCACGTTACCCAAAATTTGGTCGTAAACGCGCGCAGGATTCTTGATTTCGGTTTCTCTCAATAATGGTGCGCTTTCACCGTTGTTGCCTACAAACTCCATAATTAGTACATTATGGCTTACAGCTATCGGCTTCGGCACATTCACCCCAGCTTCAAGAGCCTGAGTCAAGTTCTTGAATTCCTTTTGAGCCCAAGCATAGACTAGCGAGCGCGTATCTCTTTTGATATGAGAGAACCTGGGGTCGCCTTCAATGTAGGGTATCATGCCCTTCTTGAACTCAGCTGAAATGGTGAGGAAGATTTTGATGGCTAGCGTCTTGCCTTCTTGATCCTTGCCCCAATAAAGCTTGGACTCCTTTCCAGCTTTCACTGCCCCGAAAATCTGGTCTATCTTGCCTTTATTCAACAAATCGTATATGGTCATCAACGTTGAGCGGTCGAAAACTTCCTCCAAAGCCTCGTATTCTTCGCTACGCTTCTCCCTCATCAATCGTTCAGTCTCATATCGACGCTCTCTCCGCCCAAGTTTTCTCTCCACTTGCTTTCTAAAAGACACAACTAATCTCCTAAACCTTCAAGAAGCCTAAGCAAGTGTGAGGTAGCCCTTCCTCCGTAGCCAATCAGCCTGCCCGCGAGTGTAGCGCCAGATGATGTCGCCGCGGCTGTCAGACTGAAAATCCCACGGAGAAACCAAAACGATGTCGCCTTCACGAATCCACACACGACGTTTAATCTTACCCCTAATGCGACACATGCGCTCGTGGCCGTCTTGACATTTAACTATGATGCGATCAAAACCCATCATCTTGACAGCCACGCCTAAAACATCAGTTGTAGCAGGCAACACCATATTCTGAATGTCAGTTTCGCTTACGACTTTCTTTTTGCCCAAGTTGCCACCTCACCATGAACAGCCCTTGGATACAACACAAACATAGTCAGTTGCTTAAATATCTTGGGCGTACCGTTTCAAAGCGGATTAAACAAAATAGTGCGCAGTGGTCGTCCTCTTTCAGGGCTTTGCCATCATCTCTTTGAGCCACTCAGTTGCTTCGCCATACTTCTTTTCAAGATCCTCCCTGTCTCTCACAAAGTAGAGATTCTCCAGTCTCTTGATGATCTCCTTCGGAAGCTCATACTGTATGTACCGCGTCTTGAAATCATGATGAAACGGGCTATACCTGATTCGCAGCGCATCGGCAATCGAGCCAAGAGTGAGCGAATGGTAAAGACTCAAAGCTTCAACGTAATTGCCACGATTGATCTCCTTTTGCACAAAGATATTGAACATGGCAAACCTATCTCCTAGCCGCGGGAGCTTTTCCTGCAGTGTCTTCCTCAAACGATCATTGTCGAGCGACGCCACCTTAATTCTGTCACGTTTGTTGAAGTAGAACACAGCCTCACCGTGAATCTCCGGCTCAAGGAATCTCTCAGGAGTGCTCAACTTAAGAACAGCAAAGTCGATGAGAAGATATTCGCTAGCGCCTACTAACTTGTAGAAAACCTGAGAGACGCCGGGCCAAGGAAGCTGTTTCACTTCATACTTCTGTTTGATTGGAGTCAACGTTTTCAAGGCTTTTTCTGTAACGAGAAAAGCCTCATCAACCCTATCATCGTCCACAACCAAGTACAAGTCAACGTCTGACCATTCATCAAGACGATTGAACGCGATTGCACCCCCTTCATACAATGCGTGGGCGTAGTCAAGTGGTTTCAAGGCATGAACAAGAGTCTCGATTACATTGTTGCGGGTGACCTTTTTCTCATTCACAGCCTTAACCTCAGTTTGTGCACATGTTAAAGACAGGTTTTCATTTGGTTCGTGAAACCTAGATAAAAGAATGCTGTGAGTAATGAATCCTTTTGTGTAGAAGAGGCTTGAATGCAGTTCTACTTCTGATTTTGTCTGAAATCGCTGCGGCAGTGGTTCACTGCGCCGTTTAAGAGGGCGATCTTTTCGAGGATAGACTCCTTAGAGCATCGAATAAGACCTTTGGAATCTCGTCGAAATCAGCAACCTTGTACATCTTGCCCTTTCCCAGATTCGCCATGGCTTCGCATAAGGCTAGTCTAGAATCGTAGTCCTCGATCATTATGACAAACAGCTTCGGATACTGCCCCGCAAGCTCTCTGGGGTCACATCCCACAGTGAAGTGACCATCAGTGATCAAGACGCCGATTTTGTTCTTCGCCTTCACACGGTTCAGTTCACTCAATCCCGCTTTCAATGCTTCCTCAAGGTTGGTGAACCCCATGGCTCTTGTGTCCAACAACTCGCCGATCAGCAATTCAAGGTTCATCTTTTCGTCAGCGTGCTTTACAACTCTGGCATTGTCATTAAAGGTTATTATCGCGTAGTCCAGCCACTTCAACTTGTAAGCCAAGACGCCTAGAGAAGCTGTAGCCAGGGCAAGCTTATCCCCAGTCATAGAAGTGCTCGCATCAATCATTAGAGCAGCAGCTACTCTCTTAGCCCTCGCAGATTCCAAGATCAAATCCTCAGCCAAATACTCCTTCTTGCCCAGCATTTGCTCTATTGAACTCTCAAGGTCGATCTCGCCATCTTTATCCGGAGCATAGGGCTCGCGCAAGATTGCGGTCGGTCTCTTCGTCGGACCCAGACACTGAAGAATTCGGTGAATAATGGCCTTGATAGCAATCGACTTAGCCAGTTTAAGGAGCCTGATATCCTTCACTTTCCGTTGTATATTGTAGTAGTTCTTGGCTATCGCCCAGCCGATCTCCTCCTTGGGAATGCATCTAACATCAAAGATGTCCTGAATGTCAGCGAAAAAGCCCGAGAGATCGTCGCCAAAAGCGATTGAGTTTGGCGCACCATCAAATTGCCCCGAGCTTTTTGGATTCCCGGCTTCGTGAGGTTGTGTCGATTCTCCTTTCTCAGCAGAGCATTTGTCCAAGATTTCCTCTATCACTTGGTAAACTGTTCCTTTAGTATAGTCTCGGAGTTCGATTCTTGTGGGCAAAGCCATGTACGCCGCGTCCTTAACAGCATCCCTGTTTTGAGAACCCATGTTACGGGTCAAAACAGCCATGCTCATAGCGGCTCTTACAGAGGCGCCTCTTCTAACGTCTTGATGCGTTCTAGTCTCTCTCACGATTCTAACAACGTGCCTCAGGAGGCTTGGATTAGCGATGCCTGTGTGCTTCTGCACTATGGCTATTTCGTCTTCCTCGCTTTGGTATTCCAAGGCAATGAGCTCAAAACGGTCCCGCAATGCTTCTGACAGGAGGCTTGTGCCAATGAACTCCAGCGGGTTCTGAGTGGCAATTATGACGAAGCCTTTTTCAGCCTTGACCTCGCCGATTTTGGGCACAGTGATTTTCTTCTCATCCATAGCTGGGAGCAGAACGTTTTGAACTCCCTCTGGCATTCGGTTCAGTTCATTGACAAACAGGACTCCGCCTTCTGTCATAGCCTGAGTCAATGGACCCGGAATGAAGGCTTCTTTCACGTAACCGTTCTTCAAGACCAGAGGCGGGTCAAACCAACCAGTCAGCTTCTGTTCAGTATAGCGTTCGTCGCCGTCTACTCTAAAGACAGATCGTTTCATGTAACTGGCTACGGCTGTTGCTACAACGGTTTTCCCTACGCCGACAGGTCCTTCAATGAGCAGGTGTTTGTTGGCTTTGATTGCGGCTAGCGCCTTCGCCAACTCTTTTTCTCGACCGACCACGCCGAACTGACTCTGGATTATCCTGACTTCTTCGGTCACCCTCTCCCCACCAAACAGTTTCCAGAATACTGTCTCCATTCTAGTATTTCGAGAAAGATAACGATTAACCTTTCTGGCACGCCATGGCGGCGCACGTAGCGCGCTTACTTTATATCTTGACTATTTGTGCGTGTGGCACATCTTTTATTTTCAGTATGGCTTCGGGGTGCACCAGTCCTGCTTTGACTGCGTGGTTTACTATGCATTTGCCAACCATGTTCACGATTGTTGACTGCTTAACCAGTTCAATGGCTTCTTCAATCGTTACTTTCATCCCTTTATAGAAGTCTTCACGCACCTCAAACACGATCTTACCGTCTTGCAGAGTTTTGCCGCAGATCTCACAATCGCATGTGGCTAGCACAGTCTGGTTACCCTGTTTGCGCAGGTTCACGTAGACATCAGTCAATGTAGTTGCCATCTATAATGGGCTTTCTATGATAATTATGCGATCGCCTAACAATATAGCTTTTGGCTGCACATCCGAATCCGCGGACCTTCTTGATGCAGTAGTCCTTGCTCAGTCGAAAGAAGACGGGCTTAGGGGAAGAATCTCCTTCTTCTTCCGCACAGTTTCAGGCACAGCGCGCAACTCACAACTTGTAACTACAATTAATGCGCTTCACCTGTGACTGCAATATGGGTTCTCTCCATATGCGTCGCCTTTTATACCCTCATCAGCCTCTCCCATCGAATCAGACAAAAAACGCGGGAGGAGGTGAAACAGCATGGCAAGTGTAACGCGAAACGATTGGAAAGCAAGCCCTGAAGCTGCGCAGATGGAACTAGAGATCACAAAAGCAATTATTCAAACCCGAAACCACATTTACAAGATGATGTAACCGCGCAGCCTCTACCTCTGTTTTCCTGCTTTTGGTTCTAGATGGTTTTGATGCTTGATTTTGCCCCGCACGCCTCACAGGTCAAGAATGAAAAACGTTTCTCCTTAGTGATCTTTGTGTCAGGCCGCTTGCAGACTGGGCAGACCACAAATTCCTGCACGTAATGTTGAATCAGGTTGTCCAGAGTGTCATTCTTGAATTTTCCATGAAAGATGGCGCGGGCGCCGTCGATTGAGCCTGCCGTAGCCATCTCCCGCGATAAATAACGCAACAAATGCAGTGGATCACGGTTCAAAGCTTCAGCAATCTCCCTGTAGTTGACGATGTAAGTGCGCATGCCGATTGCGCCGCTTTTCACCTTGGGAATCTCAAAACGTTTATGCTCCAAAATGTCAGGTGGCAGTTGACTCTGAGCTCGCTTAAGCAATTCCTTGTAATCGGACTTCATCTTCCTAACCGCCTCAGATCTTACGTTGGCATTGGTAAGCCATCCCTTAAAGGCAACCGCCATCACTTAAATATTTTCGAACACACATGGCTGAAAAAGGGTCAACGCAGGAAAGCCAGCCGCTTATGTACGCCGACATATGGACATGGGAAAAATGCCGAGAAAAGCTCAACACGTTACGAAGAAGACTCGGCTTCCCAGATCATCCCAGTCTGCGCTTACTCAAACTATCGCTATCTCTGGGGACAGGGGAAATACTCGACGAATTAAGAAATAGGTCATACCCGGAAGCCAAACCAACCGTCTACTGCATACTCTCAGGATACGCTGAAGCGAAAGCAACAACAGAAACCAAAAAGCTAGTCTCGTTCTCACAGGTGCCGGGAGGCACTGCGTACAACACAGCTTTTGTCCATAGAGCAGTGCAGCCTATCGAACGCGTGTTTGGAACCAGCGCACAGCGCTTGTGGACAGCTGCAAGAATATTTGATGCGGAAAAGCTGGATCGCGGTGATTGCTCCGTGAGGATTCACGCTCTTCCTCTTGTGCCCATAACGATCGTTCTGCACGAAGCCACGTCAGAATTTGCAGCTTCAGCCAGCATGCTTTTCGACTCAACTGTCAGCAATTATCTCACGACTGAGCAAGTCGCCATGCTTGGTCAGCTCACGTCTCTCCGATTAGCTCACGCTGATGAAGCGATAGCTTAAAACACACTGCATTGAAATTATAGCGGTCTATCCTAAACTGGTGGATAGGTTGCCTGACGCTCACATTCACCCTTACATCCCGAACTCCATGCCAGCGACAAAGCATGAGATGATGCGGGAAATCGGCATCAAAACCATAGATGAACTCTACGTTGATGTGCCGCAGAAACTCCGGTTCAACCGAAAGCTGAACCTGCCTGAAGCCATGTCAGAGCAAGAGGTCAGGCATCATGTTGAGAGTCTCTTGCGAGAGAACAAGAGCACCAAAGACATGCCCACGTTTCTAGGCGCAGGCTGCTGGCCCCATTATGTTCCAGCCGCAGTTGACAACATTGTGCAGCGAAGCGAGTTCTCGACGTCGTACACACCATATCAACCTGAAGTTACACAAGGCATGCTACAAGCCTTGTTTGAGTATCAGAGCATGGTATGCGAGTTAACAGGCATGGACGTAGCCAACTCGTCCATGTACGACTGGTCTTCAGCCTTGGGCGAAGCGGTACGCATGGCTACGCGCATCAACAACCGCACCGATATCGTTGTGCCCAGAATCGTGCTTCCAGACAGGTGTGCAACGCTGCAAACTTACGTTGAGCCGCTTAAGATGTGCGTTAAGAAAGTGGACTACACCAGAGAAACTGGTTTGATTAACCTTGAAGATCTGAAGGAACAGGTCTGCAACAAAACTGCTGTAGTGTACGTAGAAAACCCGTCCTACCTGGGCTTCATTGAATCTCAAGTTAAAGAGATTGCGGAAATAGCCCACGATAGGGGTGCGCTGTTCATAGTGGGCGTGGACCCAACTTCACTTGGAGTTCTGGAGGCTCCAAGCGACTACGGCGCTGACATAGTTGTGGGCGAAGGTCAGCCCTTGGGCAATCACCTCAACTTTGGAGGACCTCTCCTAGGCCTGTTTGCCTGCAGAGGCGAGATGGAGCTAATCAGGCAGATGCCTGGCCGTGTCATCGGGATGACAACGACATTGAAGGGAGATAGAACAGGCTTCTGCATGGCTTTGCAGACCCGTGAGCAGCACATTCGCCGTGAGCGTGCAACTTCAAACATCTGCACAAACGAAGCCTTGTGTGCTTTGGCGTCAGCTGTTTACCTTGCCTTACTTGGACCTGAGGGATTACGAGAATTGGGCGAGACCATTATGATGCGCACCCGCTACGCCATACGCAAGTTAAGCTTGATAGCAGGTGTCAAGGCGCCCTTGTTCAAGTCGCCGCATTTCAAGGAGTTCACGGTTAATTTTGACCGAACTGGAAGGAAGGTTCAGAGCACGCATCGGACTTTGTTCAAGCAGTATGGAATTCATGGAGGCAAGAACATCTCCAAGGAGTTTCCAGAACTGGGTCAAACAGCGCTCTACTGCGTCACGGAAGTGCACTCAAAAGAGAGCATCGATAGACTTGCTCAAAGCCTGAAGAAAACTGTGAGAGGCAAGAGGTGAAAGCCCACGTTTAGACAGGCACAGTGGAACGAAAAGGTCATTTTTGAGCTCGGTGGCAAAGGGCGGAGAGGCTGCATTCTTCCAAGTTTCGAGGATGAGGTTTCTAAATGGGCGGGCGACCCGGCTGGGGAATTGCCCAAAGCCATTAAGCGAACTCAACTGCCCAAGCTGCCCGAGCTCTCCGAGGTTGAGGTTGTTCGCCACTTCACTAGGCTTTCGCAGATGAACTACGGCGTGGATTCAGGCTTCTATCCCTTGGGTAGCTGCACCATGAAGTACAATCCCAAGATCAACGACGTGCTTGCAGGAGCCCATGGCATAAGTGAACTGCATCCAGATCAGGATGGAGACACAGTGCAGGGCGCCCTGAAAATCCTGCACACACTGTCTCGGTGGCTTGCTGAAATCACAGGCACATTTGAAGTCTGTCTTCAGCCCTCCGCTGGGGCACACGGCGAATTGCTAGGCGCGCTGATTATGCGGGCTTGCCACAAGTTCAATGGCAACGCCGACGAACGAACAGAGCTTATCGTGCCCGACTCAGCGCACGGAACCAATCCCGCAAGCGGAACCATGGCTGGGTTCAGAATCGTCGTTGTACCCTCAAACCAAGATGGCACGGTTGACTTGAAAGCGTTAAGGGCGGTTGTTTCAGGCAACACGGCTGGTTTGATGTTGACTAACCCGAACACGCTTGGGATTTTTGAGGAAGACATCTCTGAGATAGCTGATATCATTCACGGGGCAGGCGGCTTGCTCTATTATGATGGAGCCAACCTGAACGCAATAATGGGTAAGACTCGACCGGGCGATATGGGCTTTGACATAGTCCATATAAACATCCACAAGACATTCGGAACACCACACGGAGGCGGCGGACCAGGGGCAGGTCCAATAGGCGTTTGCAAGGAATTGGCCAAGTTTCTTCCTGTGCCTCAAATCGCTTTCGACAAGAAGCGAAACCGCTACTGCTTAGATTATGATAAGCCTCAGAGTATTGGCAAGATTCGAGGCTTCTACGGTAACATCGCCGTGCTGTTAAGAGCTTACGCCTACATTCTGAGCATGGGCAGTGAAGGCTTGGTTGAAGCAGCTGAAATTTCAGTTTTGAATGCCAATTATCTGGTTAAGAAAATAAGCGAAATCCGTGGCTTCGAGCTGCCCTACGCAAAAGGGCGTCCACGAAAACATGAGTGTGTTTTCAGTGTGAAGCCCATGTACAAGGAGACAGGTGTGAGAGCCGCGGATGTTGCCAAAAGGCTTTTGGATTATGGATTGCATTCGCCGACGACGTATTTTCCCTTGATTGTGGATGAAGCTCTCATGATTGAGCCAACTGAATCGATGGAAAAGCAAGAGCTGGATCGATTCGTTGAAGCTTTGAGGAAAGTCTCTGACGAGGCATACTCGAATCCTGACTTGGTTAAGAATGCGCCTTATAATGCTGCTGTAACACGCTTGGACGAGGTTAAGGCGTCTCATCCCAAAACCATGGCTTTGAGTTGGCGAATGCATCGAAATCGCAATGTTATTAAAGCCGCATCTTCTTAACGTTAGGTTCAAAATGCAGTGATAAGCTTTGAGTGACCTAGAAGCCAAGGTTAAGAACGAAGTTGAAAAGATAATCGATCCAGAGACAGGTTTAACGTTTGGACAGATGAGTCTTATCCAAAGTGTTAAAGAACAGGAACCAGGTATCGTCAAGATTGATTTTGTCCCGACAAGCCCGTTCTGTCCTATTGCCTTCAAATTCGCTCTAGATATCAAGGCAACAGCTAAGAAAGTCGCCGGGGTCAAAAGAGCCCTTGTTTACGTGCATGGACACTCGATGGAAGAGGGCATAAACCAAACCGTTAACAAGGCAGAATAAGTCTGACGGAATGTAAGTTGACGTTTAAAGTAACCGCACGATTTTTCACCACGTTGCGCGAGATAACGGGAAAGAAAGAGGAACCTGTTGAGTTTTCCAAGACTGCGACCATTAACTCATTACTGAAACAACTGTCCAAGAAGTATGGGAAAGATTTCGACGACTACATGTTTGACGAGATAGGCGACGTCCGCGGTCACCTACAGATTTTGGTCAACGGCAAAAGCATCACAGCAACGGGCGGATTAAAGACCAAGCTCAAAGAAGGCGATCAAGTCGCTATTCTGCCTCCAGTTGGTGGAGGTTGAAGACGCCTAAAACACTTATTAATCGAACCCAGCATGAACTAAGTTTCAAACTTGCGGGTTGAGGAACTGCTTGAAATGTCAGCAGTGCGGCAGAGAAGAAGTTTTGCCCTTCAAATGTCAGTTCTGCCAAGGGCTGTTCTGCGCCGAGCATCGGTTACCTGAAAACCACAATTGCCCAGAGATCTGGAGAGCAAAACTGCCAAGAGAAGAAGCGCGACCCGCCTATGAGTTTAAGGTCACAGTTCAGCCACCGCGTCCCTCATCAAAATTAGGTTTCAGCACAATAGAAGTCAGGGACTTGGTTGTCAGTGCGCTGCTGGTTTCGGGCGTTGGATTGTCAATGCTGGGTCTCAGGCTTTTGAGCAGCCAGCCGTACGTTGTGGCAGTGCTTGTACTGGTGTTCACTGGCTCGTTTCTGGTTCACGAGATGGCACACAAGACTGTGGCCCAGCGTTACGGGTTGTGGGCTGAGTTTCGCCTGACTCTTTTCGGTGCCCTTCTCACCTTGATCTCGATTGTTTCACCTTTTTTCAAGATTATTGCGCCTGGGGCTGTGATGATTGCAGGAGCTGCTGATAAAGACCGGATTGGTAAGACCGCTATCTCTGGTCCTTTGACAAATCTCGCAATATGTGTTGCGTCTTTCGCCCTTACTTTCCTTCTTCGCAGTAATCTGTTCTTTGAGGTTGTGTTATTTGCTGCCGCTTTCAACGCTTTCATCGCTGCGTTGAATCTGCTGCCTTTTGGCATGTTTGACGGATGGAAAGTCTACAAGTGGAGCAAACTTATGTGGGCTTCAACTTTCGTGTTATCAGTTGTTCTTACGATTGAGATTCTCACTCTATATTCGGACTACATACAATTTTTCTAAAAGTCTGAAAATACAGAACAGGGCTTAGAGCAGTTCTATGCTGACGAAAACTTCTTCTGGCACGCGGATGCGCATGATGCGGCGCATTACTCGTTCTTCAGCGTCGATATCGATTAGACGCTTGTGAATACGCATCTCCCACTTGTCCCAAGTTTGCGTGCCTTCGCCACACGGTGTCTTCAAAACGGGCACGCGCAGATGCTTGGTTGGCAAAGGCACGGGTCCAATGATTTTGACGCCTGTTTTGTCGGCGATTGACTTGAGCTCCATGCACACCTCTTCCAACTTCTTGAAATCGGTGCTTGTCAGGCGAATCCGTGCTTTTCTCGCCATCGCCACGCGTCCTTTACTTAGGTTGCCTTAAATCCACAGCCCTACCTTTTAAATACTTTTCCTCTATGTTAAGCGCTCAACTCAGAAGACGACTTTGATTAGCGCGTGTGAAAGGTGTCGATGGCAAACCAATCCTGCTTCTTGAAGCAAAGTGAGTTAGCGGAAGGTTTATAAGGAGTGTTGTTATTGATATCGGCAATGATATCGGAGGTGATATCGATATTGTTTCCCTTCAGACATTGGATGAAACATATGGCGATGGTGCCTAAAGGCTTCCTACGCTATCAAGTCCTAAAGCTACTCGATCAAAAAACCATGTCAGGTTCAGAACTAATGAGCGAAATCGAAAAGCAGACCGAAGGTCGTTGGCGACCAAGTCCAGGCTCAATATATCCGCTGCTGTCATGGTTGCAAGACAAAGGCTACATCAAAGAAGCTGACGGTCAAGAAGCAGGAGTGAAGCGATACGCTCTCACAGATTCAGGAAAATCCTTTTTGACCGAGCATGAAAAAAGACATGAAGAAATGCGCAAGCGCTTCCCGCATTTTGGTCCTGGACCAGGGTTCATGGGACCAATGTGGTTTGAATTCTATCCAGAGAAGGCGAAAGAACTGCGCCGAGCAACCAAAGACTTGGCTATTGCAGTCTGGAAATTCCGTGACCAGCTGAGAGAAGAATACTCTGAGGAACTGGCTCAAGAAGCCGCGAAAGCCTTAGAAGAGGCGGCAAAAAAGATTGAGGGCATAGCCAGGAAACTCAGGGGCGACTAACGTTTGACGAACGATGCCATAGTGGTTGAAGGCTTAACCCGAGTCTTCAACAAGAACCTGGTAGCTGTAGATCACGTTGCCTTCACGGTCAAGGAGGGCGAAATCTTCGGCTTCCTAGGACCAAACGGAGCAGGCAAAACCACAACGATCAACATGCTCATAACTGTGCTGAAGCCAACAGAAGGCAACGCCAAAGTCTGCAACTATGACATAAGCAAGCAGTCCAGCGAAGTGAGAAGCTGCGTAGGAGTCGTGCCGCAGGAATACACAGCAGACGAGGACCTAACTGGCTTAGAGAACATCTTGCTCTGCGCCGACCTCTACGGCATCCCGCGCGAAGTCTCGAAGAAACGCGCAGAGGAGCTTCTGACGTTAGTTGAGTTAACCAAATTCAAGGACAAGCAAGTAGCCACATACTCTGGCGGCATGCGGCGAAGACTGGAACTTGCCTGCGGCTTGATCAATCGCCCTCACGTTTTCTTCCTAGACGAACCCACCCTTGGCTTGGACGTTCAGACAAGAGCTGCCACCTGGAATTACATTAAACTGCTCAAGAAAGAATACGGTATGACCATCTTCTTGACTACGCACTATCTCGAGGAAGCCGACATGCTCTGCGACCGTGTAGCCATAATTGACCATGGAAAAATAATAGCGTTTGGCGCACCTGAGACCTTGAAGGAAAGCCTCGGAGGAGACATAATGACTGTGAGCATACAGGAGGGCAACGTCGACATTTCAGGCATCATCAAAAAAGTGCCTAGAGTCAAAGAAGTGAAAAAACAGGACAGTACATACCGAATCAAGGTTGAAGATGGAGAAGAAACTGCTCCAACTGTGCTCGATGCCATAAGAGCAGAAGGGCACAAGGTGACAAGGTTATCTCTCACTAAGCCAACTCTTGACGAGGTTTATCTTGAGTACACCGGAAGGTCGATGCGTGAAGAAGAGGAATCCAGAGACGCCGCTTTTAAGCAGAGGGTAACCATGCGAAGAGCCAGAGGCGGAATGGGAGGAATGCACTAGACATGGCAAGCAATAGGCAGAATTCCAAAAATCCTCTTCACGGCTTGTGGGCTTTGACAAATAGAGAATTGAAAAAATGGTACAAGAACCCCTACCTACTAATCCTTTCGATAATTCAGCCGCTAATCTGGATGGGGCTCTTCGGCAGAACCATGAACATAAGCGCCATTTTCTCGAACTATCAGATAACCATTCCACAAATTCCTGGAGTTGCCCCCTCGGTAGTGGCACAGGTTGTTGCAGCACTTTCGTCTCAATTCAACGTGACAAAAATAATGGAGAATACGTTCGGAACCAGCGATTACTTCTCTTTCATGTCCGTGGGCATAGTGTCTTTTGTCACGTTGTTCACAACCATGTTCAGCGGCATGTCAATCGTTTGGGACCGACGGCTGGGCTTCATGAACAAGGCTTTAAGCACACCTGTGGCAAGAGGCGCCATTCTCATGTCCAAAGTATTCAACGCAGTGATAAGGTCGATAATCCAATCAGCCATCGTTCTCGGTTTTGCTTTGCTGCTAGGCTTGAAGGTTGGCGCGGACTTTACTCTACTTAATCTCTTAGGCGTGTTTGCTGCCGTGTTCCTAATCGGCATGGGTTTATCCTCAATCTTCATCGCCATTGCCATACGTTCGACCAGAATTGAAACGCAGATGGCTGTGATGAACCTGCTGAATCTGCCACTTCTCTTCACAAGTAACGCCCTCATGCCGACTTCTGCGATGCCTGACTGGCTGCAACCAGTAACAAAAATTAATCCAATCACGTATGCAACTGATGCCACGAGACAGCTTATTCTCTATAACCTAAATATGGAGCAATTACTCATTGACTTTGCATTCTTAGGCGCGTTCGCCGCCGTATTCTCAACTGTGGGCATCCTGCTCTCATGGAGATACCTGAGCAAATAGCATCGGATGATCATTCTATGGCTGTTGTTGACGCTGTGCATCTCAAAAAGACATACCTGCTTGGGAAGGTGCCCGTTAATGCTCTTCGAGGAGTGAATCTTAAGGTTGAAAAGGGCGATTTCGTGGCTATTCTCGGTCCTTCTGGAAGTGGCAAATCGACGCTGCTTAATCTTATAGGAGTTTTGGACAAGCCGACTGAAGGGAAGATGTTAATCGAGGGAGTTGACGTTTCTACGCTTAATGACAATCAACTGACTGATCTGAGACGCCAAATCGGCTTTGTGTTTCAGTTCTTCAACTTGATTCCACGATTTACGGCACGAGAAAACGTTGAGCTGTCTATGGCTATAACAGGCTTGAATAAGGCAGAAAGAAGAAAACGTGCCGAAAATCTCCTGGAAACGGTGGGACTGAAAGAAAGGATGAATCATAAACCTGCTGAATTAAGTGGCGGGGAACAACAACGTGTAGCCATTGCAAGAGCTCTGGCAAACAATCCAAAGTTCCTTCTAATGGATGAACCCACAGGGAATATTGACTCCAAAACTGCAAGCGAGGTAGTCAGTCTAATTAAAAGACTCAACGACGAGAAAAATGTCACCATAGTCATGGTCACTCATGACCAGCGTCTGGCAGGCCAATCGAAGAAGATTCTGCAGATGTTCGATGGGTTAATCGTTCAGGAAGCTGTGAACTGACATGAAAGCCCAAGACATCTTTTCATACTCGTTCAGCGCGATCAAACTGAGAAAACTTCGCTCAGGTTTGACGACTCTTGGAGTTGTCATCGGCATCGCCGCCATCGTCGCTTTGCTTTCAATCACTCAAGGCCTGCAAAACACTATAACTGTGCAACTTCAAACGGGACTTGCAACTGATACACTGATTGTTTCCGCTGGAGGAGGCTTCTTTGGTGGACAAGGAGGAATCAACGGAGCTAATTCAGGTTTCACATTGCTAATCAATGATACACAGCTGATAAACGGGCTGGAAAACGTCGAGACATCGATTGCGATAATCCAAAGAGTAGGCTACATCAAATCTGATTCAGGGCAGCGGACAGCAACAATAGTGGGTGTTGATTTTGCTCAGTACGCGAATGTTTACAGCAGCACCTTTGTAGCTGAAAGCGGGACAATACCGCTCTCTCCGCCAAACGAAACAGTCGTAGTTGGGAAGCGAGTAAGTGACCCTTGGAAAAACGAAACAGTACTCTTTAACCCGGACGATACCGTTGAAATTATCTGGACCAATGGAACAGCACGTCCACCAAGAAACGAGACTTATACGGGCACAGTCAACGCTGTTCTAAAAGAAGTCGGAGGCTTCGGCATCGGAGGGCCTTCAGATTCAAGCATTTACATTTCAATTTCCAAAGCTGAAAGCTTCTTCAAAACGGATGAATGTAATCAGATAATTGTAAAACTAGTAAACAGTGAGAAAGCCACGATTGACAGCGTTTCTGATGCCATAAGAACCGCCTTTAACCGGGAAGTCTCAGTAGTGTCATCAACAGCTGTGCTCAACACTCTCTCAAGCGTATTCTCTATAATTCAGCTTTTCTTGGGCGGAATTGCCGCCATCTCGCTTCTCGTAGCGGGCATAGGCATAATGAACATTATGATAGTCTCACTAATGGAACGAACCAGAGAAATAGGCATACTCAAAGCCTTGGGCATGAAAGGTCGGACAGTGCTTCTCGTTTTCCTATGCGAATCCGTGATAGTCGGCTTAATCGGCGCGTTGATTGGCACAGCTTCAGGCTGGGCTTTGGCGAACGTTGTTGCAAGAATCTTTGTCGCAGGCGGAGGTTTCGGATTTGGAACCCAAGCGGCTCAGACTGGAGCCCTTAGTTCAACGATGATAGCTCCTGTTTTGACGCCTACAGTGTTCCTCGGAGCCTTAGTCTTCGGCATAGGAGTCAGTGTAGTCTTTGCGCTTTACCCTGCATGGCGGGCTTCAAAACTTAAGCCTGTAGACGCCCTAAGATACGAATAAACCCAGCCATGAACTGAAGGAACGCAGATGCCCAAAACCCGATTTCGAGTGAAAGCCCTACTCTTGGATCTAGATGGCACTTTAGTAGATTCAAGAGAAGCCCTAAAGGAAGCTGGGCGAGCTGGATTCGCAGCTTTAGGTTTATCCAACGTTAAAGACGACAAGCTTGCGTCTGAAGTCGCTCGCAGGCTGGAGCAGGATTTGGTCATCGACGATCTGTTTTCCAAGTTTCACGTGGGCAAGGATGTGGAAGAACGGTTTCTTCCAGCCTATTTGGACGCGTATTATTCAGCTGTCACGTTCAAAAGCAAGCCTTTCCCCAAGACCCGAGAAACGCTTCAACTTCTTTCAGCCAGTTTTCCCTTGGCGCTGATAACCCTGCGATACGTTGTACGAGAAAAAATAATCGACGAACTGAAGCACTGGGGCTGGAACGAATTCTTTCGCGTTGTTGTCACAGCCCTCGATGTAAAGAAGCCCAAACCGTCTCCAGATGCATTGTTAGTTGCTGCCAAAAGGCTTCGCACACCAATAGAGCAATGCGCTGTTGTTGGCGATTCCATCGTGGATATTCAAGCAGGCAAGGCGGCAGGCGCTAAAACCATTGCTGTGCTCTCGGGGCTATTCAGCAGAATTGAGCTGGAAGCACAGAAGCCTGATCTAGTCGTGAAAGATGTCACGAGTGTGCCAACACATATATTTGTAGGCTGAGTAGTTGTTCAATGTTCGCTGGAGACGGATAGGAGAGGAGTATGAACGGAAAACTGGTTGCAATCGGCATCATATTGGCTATTGTCATCGGAATCGGCATCTTCGCCCTCGTCTACTATGGAACCTACAACAATCTGGTTGGGCTTGAGGCGTCTGTCGACGAGAAGTGGTCGCAGGTTCAGCAGGAGCTTCAAAGGCGCTATGACCTGATACCACGGGTTGTCAACGCAACGAGGCTCTATCTGGGCTATGAGGCTTCGATTCTCACCGAGGTTACTGCGTTAAGAAGCCAATGGGCTGCTGCACGTCAAACTGGAGACGCTGACGCAATTAACAATGCCACAGGCAACTTGGAGGATGGTCTCTCAAGATTGATTGTGGTGGTCGAATCTTACCCAGATCTCAAGGCATCACAAGTTATGCTCGGCCTGATGTCGGAGCTAGAAGGCACTGAAAACCGCATCTCGACTGAACGCATGCGATTCAACGAGGCTGTGAGAGACTACAACCGATCGGTCAAGATGTTCCCAGCTAATCTTTGGGCAGGAGGCTGGGGGTTCGAGAGAAGAGAATATTTCGAAGCTAAGGTTGGAGCTGAAGAGCCCCCGCCGGTTCCAGCCGACTAGCAGGCTTGAGAAGGCTGCAGAATGCCCAATAGATGTGGACACAAAGCTCTTCTCATTTTCGCCGTTTTAATGGTATCCTCTTCAATTGCGTCTGTTAGTGGACGAGCTGTTGAGCAGTCATGGGTGGATCAAATTGAGTCTTATCTGCTGCAAGTAGATAGGGACACATCAGCTGAGATAGTGGTTTACGTTGCTCAATCGCTTAGAGGGCACGGCATCAAAGACAGCGATGGAGCCGAAATCAGCGAAATTGTTCAGTTAGGCGTCTACATTTTCAATGAGTTATCTTTGCCCACTCCGAATGGAGACGTCAAAGGAATAGGCAAGACAGGCTTGGACAACGGGGTCCTCGTCTTGGTGGCTATGGCGGAACATGAATGGCGAATAGAAACAGGATACGGCGTGGAAGGCGACGTAACCGATATAGAGGCTATGCTCATCGGAGAAAACCGTCTTGTTCCGAAGTTTCAGGAGGGCAGCTACGGCGAAGGCTTGTACGACACGGTTGTAGCCTTGGCTGCAGAAATCCCTAAGCCTAGCACAAGCCCAAACTTGCCGATCAGAGGCAGATACTTTTATGAAAATCTCAATCCTCCACTTGATCAACTTCCAAGTTGGGTTGCCACTCTCATCGCAGGCATCGTCCTGGGCGTCTTAGTTGTCGTCGTAGTTGTGATAGTCTATCTTGTCAAGACTGGTAGAATGAAGCTGGAAAAGGGACGCTCAAGGACTTGGGGCACCGGCGGCTATGGTGGTGGAGGAAGGTCGCCTTCGGGTGGAGCCAGAGGTGGAGGAGGACGCTCAGGCGGCGGGGGAGCAAAAGGCAAATGGTAGCATACGCGCTATTAGCGTAGCCTAAGCCCAGTTAACTTCTTGTTCTGCCAACTAAACCGTCTAAAATGCGTGGTTTCACCGTAGCCGCAGGCTGAGCAGCGTTTCTTAGTGACATGGTAGCTTCGTCTGCCGCAGCGTCGGCATTTTATGTGCACGGTTTTGCCCATGCGGCGTCCAAAAGAAGCTGTGCCCTTGTTTATGCGTGGCATAACCTATTCTCGCTCATGTTTCACGTTTTTAGCGTGGAGGGGGTGATATTAGGATGACGTTGTCGCCTCGTACGATTATGACTCCGAGTTTGCGCACGTTCTCCGAGTTTGTGGTGTCTTCGGTTTCTTCTAGGACTAGGTTTAGGTGTTGGTCGTAGCCTTTGAGTCTGCCTCTTAGGCTTTTGCCGCCTTTTAGTCGTACGAGAACGATTTTGCTAAGGCTTTCTTCAAGTATCTGCGTGGTCATTTCGCTCATGATTCAACGCCTTCCTTGTTCATCGTCGTGAATCTGCCTTTTATAAGGGATGTTAACATGATTTAAAGGTTGTTGCATACAGGCGCGGGAGAATCCTTCATGCCAGAGACTATGCGAAGACAGTTTCTTAGAGAGAGGGAAGCTGCACAGCTGCTGGACGAGTTCTCACAGAAACTCAAGATTGATATAAGAAGCCTCTTGGACAGTAGGAAGCCCAGCGTTGAAACCGCAGAAACATCCGCTGCCAAGATTTATTACGCCAACGGCAAGCCCGTCATAGCCAAAATGAAAGACGCTTTAATTCCCACCTTGCTGTTTGAAAGAGCATTGCAACGTCTTCCGAAAATCGTAGTTAACATGGGCGCTGTGCCACACATATGCAACGGAGCAGACGTGCTGGCTCCAGGCATAGTTAAGATTGATGGTGCTTTCGGTGCAGACGATTTTGTGGTTGTGGTTGATGAGCGGCATCAGAAACCTTTGGCTGTCGTGCTTGCGCTCGTGGATTCTGAGGCTACGCGCAGTCTTTCTCGGGGCAAGGTTGCCAAGAACCTTCATTATGTTGGCGATGCTCTTTGGAATCTGTTGAAGGCATAACAGCGTGACTATCTGGTTATTTGTGTTAGAAAAATAATATTTATACGAGTGCGAGGCTGAAAGATAACCTGAGAAGCCTTGCGGATTTGATTGGATCATGGCTAAAACTCCTGAAACCTGTCCCGGCTTGTCTCAGTTTATGCGGCCTACGCCGTCGTATTTGAAGTGCCCAAATTGCCGCGGTGATGTTGAAATTTGGAGCGACGAGGAGTGTGCTCAATGTCCCAGTTGTGGAGCCACGGTTTCGAGGGGTAAGGTTCAATCATGCCTTGACTACTGCGAGTTCGCTGATAAATGCAAGGATTTGATCGACGTGAAGAAGAGGGAGAGAGGCGAAATCTAAGCCCGATATGGCAATTCTCTGGATTGTTTGCTCGTTTTTTAAGGGAAGATGTCAATAACGGTTTTTGCATGCTGTGACTTGTTAATGTTTGTTGCATGCTTCAACATTCTTTGAAACGCCACCGTGATGTGCGGCTGGCTTTGGATGTTGTGTAGGGGTACCAACAGATTCACAAACATTAAGAATAGCATCATGTAATTGTTATCATCCAAAACAGCGTGCAAAATCGATGTGTGAGGTAGGGTTAGAGTTTCCGCAAGAAATGTGGAGCTGATTGAAAGATGCCGAAATTGGGTGAAACGTTGGGAAAGATTTTTGGAAGGGGCAAGAAGGCTGAGGGTTTGGCGGCTGATGAGGAAGAAAAGCCTGTTGCCGCTGCAGCTGTGCCTCAGGAGAAGGTGTATTTGAAGGCGTTGCCGCTCAGAGACCTCGGAGACGTTGAGATGATTAAGCAGGAGGTCAAGTCTGGCAACGTGTTGATATTGAAGGTGAGTCCTCTTGCCAAGAAGAGTATAGATGACGTTAAGACTGCAGTGAGTGAGCTTTTGGAGTTCACTCAGACGGTTGGAGGCGACATTGCCCGGTTGGGTGAAGAACGTGTTGTGATTACCCCTTCTTTCATTAGGATTTGGAGAGAGAAAACGGCTGCTGCTGGAGGAGCCTTGCCTACCGCCGCTTAAGGCTTTAGGTTTGCATTATTTCTTAGTGTGGGCTCTGCTTCTCTTGGTATTGCATATGTGGCTAGGCTGCGTTCCAGTTTGCCTTCGGCTTAGAACTTATGGGGCGTAAGTACTTACGGGCACTTCAGCCGAAGTTGCTGATAGACTTGACAAGCTACGCAAAGACCCACACATGGCAACAAATAAGCAAACTGCACTCAGCGATAAGATAAGGTTACCGTAACGCTAATTAGTGAGTCAACAGTGAATAGAGCTTCCGAATTCCCGATGAATTTTCGTCATCCGCATTAAGAAATAGCTTCGGGAGAAAAAAGAAAAATATGCAAAAAACACCAGATCAACTAGTCCTAAAAGGAACAACAACAGTCGGCGTCGTCTGCCGAGACGGCGTCATACTCGCCTCGGACACACGTGTAACCATGGGCTTTTTCGTAGCCCACCACAAAGGCAAAAAAGTATACAAAATAGACGACCACATCGCCATGACCATATCAGGTGTCGTATCTGACGCACAGAAAGCAGTCGACATCCTAAAAGCCAACGCACAACTCTACCGTCTCAATACGACAAGACCCATGCCCATTAGCAGCGCCTCGCGCCTAATCGCCAACCTCTTGTTCTCATCAAGATACGCGCCACTGATCGCACAAGTCCTGATCGGCGGCATCGACGACACGGGACCACACGTTTATTCGATCGACCCCTTCGGCAGCATAACCGAAGAAAAAATGGTCGCTACAGGCTCAGGCTCACCAGTAGCCTATGGTGTGCTCGAAGACAAGTACAAACCAGACGCATCTATCAAGGATATGACGAGCATAGTAGTCAAAGCAGTTGAGTCTGCCATGAAAAGAGATGCGGCAAGCGGCGACAGCTTCGACGTTTCCATCATAGACAAAAAGGGCTATCGAGAACTGAACGAAAAGGAAAAGCGCAATATCGTAGCAGCCTCCTAGAAACTGGAGTGAAGAATCAACGTGACAGTGGGCGACAGAGACAAGGCTGAGATAAGTCAGACAATCCTAAGCCATGTTCCTACAGAGGCTGAAGTGACGCGCATCGAATTCGAAGGACCAACGCTTGCTGTCTACACAAAAAAACCAGAAATTCTCATTGAACAAAGCCATGTTGTAGCCGAAATCGTCAACATTATAAGAAAAAGAATAGTCGTGCGATCAGATCCTTCAGTAAGGCTCACCGAAAAGGAAACTGAGAAATTAATCCAAGACATAGTCGCAAAAGAAGCTGAAATAACTGGAATAAACTTTGACCCCAGCTTAAGCGAAGTCATAGTAGAAGCCAAGAAACCGGGCTTGGTCATCGGTAAGAACGGTACAGTCTTACACGAAATCATAAAGCAGACACGATGGCGACCACGCGTTCTAAGAAGCCCACCTATCCCGTCGAAAATCATGATGCACATGCGCCATTTTCTGCACTCTGAGAGCAAAGAGAGAAACCGAATACTCCGCAATGTTGGCGAAAGAATATTCAGACCCTCCATCCACGGGGTCGGAGACATAAGAATTACGGCTTTAGGCGGCTTTCAGGAAGTGGGCAGATCCTGTATACTGATTCAAACAAGAGAGAGCAGCGTCCTCCTTGACTCAGGCATTAACCCAGGCGCGCAGAATCCTCTTGAGATGTTTCCCCGGTTTGATGCGCCTCAGTTCGACTTGGACGCTCTGGACGCTGTGGTTATCAGCCACGCTCATCTTGATCACTGCGCTCTGGTTCCGTTCTTGTACAAGTACGGCTATGACGGCCCAGTTTATTGTTCTGCGCCCACATCAAGCCTTATGACTTTGCTTCAGCTCGACTACTTGGACGTAGTGAGCAAGCAGGGGTCGACAGCGCCGTACGACCAGAAGGACGTGCGTGATGTTGTGCTGCACACGATTCCGATACGTTTCGGCGTGGTCACTGATATAGCGCCTGATATTCGTTTGACTCTGCACAATGCCGGTCATATTTTAGGCTCATCTGTGACGCACTTGCATGTCGGTGAGGGCCTGCACAACATTGTTTATACGAGTGACTACAAGTACGCCAAGACTATGCTTTTAGAGCCGTCTGCCACTGAGTTTCCAAGGGTTGAGACAATCATAACTGAGAGCACGTATGGTGCACCTCAGGATGTTATGCCCTCTCGGTTAGAAGCGGAGGAAAGACTGGCATCAATCGTGAACCAGACATTTGAGAAAGGCGGCAAAGTGTTAATACCTGTTCCAGCTGTTGGAAGAGCTCAAGAAATCATGTTGATTCTCGATGGGTACATGCGTCAGGGGCGGATCAAGGAGGCGCCTGTGTTCATTGAGGGTATGATTTCTGAAGCCACAGCCATTACTACAGCTTACCCTGAGTATTTGGCAAGGGAGGTTCGGAACAGTATTTTACATGAGGGCGTGAACCCGTTTCAATCAGACTATTTCACTATTGTGGAGCATCCGAGCGCTAGGCAGGAGATCATGGAAGGTGAGCCGTGCATTGTGATCGCCACGTCTGGTATGCTTGAGGGTGGACCTGTGATTGAGTATTTCAAGCATTTCGCCTCTGATGAACGCAATGCGGTTATCTTCGTCAGTTATCAGATTGAGGGAACTTTGGGGAAGCGGGTTCAGAAGGGTTTAGCTGAAACGCCTATCGTGAATAGTGAGGGAAAGATTGAGATTCTCAAGGTGAGGTTACGGGTGGAGTCGATTGAAGGTTTTTCGGGGCATTCGGACAGGAGGCAGATTACTAATTATATCCGAAGGATTTCGCCCTCGCCTGAGCGGATTATTGTATGTCACGGTGAGAAGAGCAAGAGTTACAGTGTAGCTGGTTTCTTTCAGAGGGCATACAAGACTGAAGTTTTAGTGCCGGGCCTGCTTGAGACTATTCGACTGCGCTAGGCGCTGCTATGCATTCGTTTGGTTCATCAATTCGGTTGTTAAATGTAGCGCTAGGTTACTTACGCAATTCTATATTACTGCAGGCTGCTTTTGTGGGCGCTGTTCTATCTTTGCAGGTAGCCTATCCATCCCATGTGAGGAGGTTCGACATCTATTTGCCAGAGGAGGGCAATCAGCTCCCCAAAGTGATGAATGTTCTCAAGTGCCGCGTGAACCAGGACGTCCTCCACACGAACGGATACACTTGGCATTCCTGCTCTCGGCACTTCCACCTTTCTTTCAAGATCATCAGGCTTCATGTTCGCCAGATAGGCTTTCGCCTTAGATTCCACCTCTCTCGCACGTTTTCTAATGGAATCTGCGTCCCGAAAATCATCTGGGTTCCGTGAGATCCAATCTTCTGTTCTTCCGGGAATGACATAGTTAACATATCTGTCTTTAGCGTCAATGGTATGTAGAAGGATGTTTCTCAAAGAGTCAAAACTCGCTCCGCGACTTTTTACAACTTCTGCCCAAGGGAGAGATACAACCTGTTCCAGGTACCGATTCAGAAGTACTTGACTATACTCAAAAAGCTTCTTGGAATCCATGCTGCTCACAGCCAGCGTATTCTAATCGCCTGAAAGGTAAATAAGAGTTGAGTAGCGGACAGTGAACATTCACAAACTAAATCCGTCAATGAAGTTCCATGCGAAATCAATCCGTATATTCTTGAAGCAATCGATGGCTCAGACTGGACACCGAGCGGGATCCTTTCGTTGAATGACTTTCTATGCGTCTCCCAAGGAAGTAGTAGTCAACAAACACGCGGTGCTGACGACTACTTCTGACACAAATCAGCCACAGGATCCAGGAAGTCACTATTGATTAACCCAAACGAATGTAATAACATCTGAATACTTAGACCACCACCAACGCCCAAAATGCTGTTGCGGGAGAATGTTCAGAGTCAACAACAACTTCAACACAGCCACAAGCTACGTCCAGCCCAAACAGAAGAAGTTGTACGGTGCAGTCTTGCGTGTACGACTGGAACTATTCAATCTGTCCCAGCCCACAGCCAGAGCTATGCTGGATGATGACGTAACCAAGGACAGTCCAACGACGATGCCCACACACTCTCCAGCTAACAGGCACTCCAACTGTAGAAGAAGGCATAAGGGATAAGGCGCCTTCTTCTCCCGAAATCTCCTTTCCGCAGCCTGCACCAGCTCAACATTGAGAGGGGCTATCTACAACCAGCACTTGAAAGAGCAAATCGCAAGTAGCAAAAGTACGCACTCCAAAAACCAATCGCATCGCCCCAGCCCATGAGAGCAATCGGTTGCAGAGGCACTCGTCCACAGCATATTTCTGTTTCCGTAACATCGCTGACTATGAAACATTACTTATTAGATGTCAGACGTCTTAAGATACTATTGACGAACGAGAGAAAGGAGAATCCCAAGAATGTTTGAGGAATTCACAATAAGCGCGGGGCAGACATTGGTTACATTGTTCTGGCTGATTTTGGCACTCATATTCATATGGGGCGCAGCTTGGGTTCGAACTCAGACTAGGACAAAAGCTTAGAAAGCGCGTGAAAAATCAACCCGCAACATTCGCTGCCCTCTAGCTTTATGTCTCTTCTATGTTTTGTCGTTTAATTGAGAATTCATAAGCGGATATAGTAAGACTTAATAGATTCTACACGCCTCATTCTTCTGTAGACACGTATAACAAAACTAAGGAAAACCAGAACCACATGAGCCTACCCAGAAAAGTAGACCCCATATCAACAACACTCCTACAGAAAATCAAAGAATCCCTAGATCAGCTAAACCAAAAACTGGAAGTCATGATCGAAATACAAAAACATGGACAACACCCAACCCAAAACGGCATACCCGACGTCCTAGACGTCATGACACTCCTCTCCTTACCAGATCACCTACGCAAAACCGCAGTCACATTATGCAAACTTGACCACGCCACAGCCGACGAAGTGGCCGACCAAACCAAACGCGCACGAGCAGTTGAAAGCGGCTACCTAAACCAGCTCGTCCTCATGGGCTACGTCAAGAAAGAACGCCGTGGACGCAAAGCCTACTTTTACGTCGAACGAGACGAAAACCAGAACGAGATGAAAGAACCATGGGAAAAATAGTGGCCATACACTCCTACAAAGGCGGAACCGGAAAAACCCTACTATCAATAAACTTGGCCACACTATATGCTAACCGAGGCAAAGGCGTAGTCCTACTCGACCTAGACTTCAGAGCACCCAGCCTTCAAGCCATACTAAAAGTCCAAAACAGCGAATACTGGATAAACGATTACCTCAACGGCGTCTGCGACATCAAAAAGGCTCTCATCGACCTCTCAGAAACCCACGCCAAAAGAGGCCGCCTCCTAGTCGGCTTAGCCAACCCAAGCACCGAAGCAATCAGAGAAATGACAGCCAAAGATAGAAAATGGGAAATGAAAGCCTTGGGCAGACTCCTATCGCTGAAAACCTCCCTTCTGAGCGAAATGAACTTGGACTACATAATCTTCGACACCAGCCCAGGCTTGCAATACTCGTCTATTAACGCCATAGTCAGCGCAGACATAGTCCTAGTAGTCTCTGGCACAGACATATCAGACATCAAAGGAACACAACGCATGATCGACGAACTCTACGAGCTCTTCGAAAAGAAAACAGGATTGATCATGAACAAAGTTTTATTCGACGTACTCGAGTCAAAAACCCAACGCGCTGATCTAGCTAAGAAATTATTGAACAACAACAACCTACCAATGATTGAAATGATTCCATGCTTCTGCGACATCCTACGAACCGGAGGAGTAAGCGTATTCGTCAACGAAAACCCGGAGCATCCCTTCGTTAAAACCTTAGACAGAATGGCTACAACAATCGAAAACCTTTAGGACGCCTTATCTCTTTTCGCCGTATTTTCCAGCCAACTTCTTTGCGTGTTCTACATAACCTTTCAACCGCCTGAGTTCGATCTTCTTTTGTGGCAACGTTTCAGGCGCGTACATCAACGGTATGACTGCCAAGAACAGGAAGAAGCTTGCCAATGAAAATGCAGTCTCAGCAGGGAGCAAACTCGAAAGCGGCATTAGCGACAAGGGAATTGCGGCGTTGACAAGGAAAGGAATGTTGCCAACGACATAATACTTTTCTCTCGAGCCTTCTGCTGAAAGGTCTCCCCATAATATTAGTATGAAGGTTGTCCACAGGATGCCTGTTGCAACGGCATCCACAATCAGATACAGGTTCCACGCAGTCGGCAATTTTGGCGCTGTTCCGATGATAGCATAGGCTACGCCCAAAGAGACAAAGCCGTACGTCACTACTCGTTTTCGTCCTATTCTGTCCGAAAGCAATCCTCCAATCAACATCGAAAAGCTAGCGATAATAGGAGCCACAGTGAATCTGAGTCCGTAGAACTCTGGAGGTACGAGGTTCTTCGTTAAGGCCTTTTCCAAGGCATCTATGATGCTGAACATTAGCCAAGGGATTAGGTACAGGGTGAATGACTTGTCCTGAAAAACTGCTGCAAGCGATGAATGCTTGTGAGCTGGAGCACTAGCCGTCTCCGGAGGTTTCAAGAAAACGAAAGCGACTAACCCTAAGCTTCTCCACATGGCAAGAATCACGGAGTTGACTGCCAAACTGAAAGTGCTAATCAACATTGCCAGTGGGAAAGCGGAGAGGTTAACCAACAGGAAAATCAATGCACTTATTCTGCCCCGATTTTCGACCGATGTATTGTCTGCTAGGTAAGCTAAGCACGAGGGCATCCCAAGCCCGAAAGAGATGCCCAGAATGATGAACACCAATGAAATATATCCAGTTGTAAGACTTGGTGTCAGAGCCAATTGAAGCGAACTTGCGATTCCCAGACCCATCCATATACGTAGAACATGAGATCTTTTCGTTCCTTCAGATAGCACTGCTCCTGCAAGGCTTGAGCCAATAGCTGCCAGGTAGAAGACTGTTCGAAAAGCGTCAAAGTACACCGTGAAGCCTTCCATCACCATTAACATCATGTAATACCAAGTGAAGGCGTTGAAGAGCAGAATTACCATTAAGGAGAAGTCCCTTGGAGGGGTTCCAAGCCTAGCTAACCAACGAACAGTAAGCATACGTGGCACAGCGCGAGTCTCTTATCAAACAGTGCCTAATTGAGAATTGTGCATTGAAAATCTACATTCCAGATTCATGGAATTGTACACGTGTACAACAAGTATTATATCCAGATATATGTGCAACACTTATACAGTGAAATTGCGTTGAAGAGGAAAAGAGTAAAAGTTCCTGTGAGATGGTGGTGGAACTAGACCATACTTTTCCGCCGCAGCTCACTTTCCCCAGGTGGAAGCGTGGCTCCTATTAACAGTTCTAAGTCTCGCTTTTTCTGTTTAAGAACCCTTGATTTCGAAATTGCTTCGTCAGCCAATGCTCCCATCAGTTTCTGATATCGGTCCATTGCTCCAGAACCATTGATTATTCCGATGATTTTCTCAAGGTCCCCATGGGTTCTTTTCTTGCTTCTAAGAATTGATTCTAGTCTAGTTTTCGCATTTGGGTCTTGTAAACCGTAGAGTAGCGGTAAGGGCAAGCACTCTCTCTTGATTCTGTTCAAGAATTCTTCAGCGACCATTAGGTCAATGAGATCGTCTCTTAAGATTATCATCATTCCGAGCAGTCTTCCATATTCGCTCAGCGCTTTGACTTCCTTCTTGGATGCATCGCCGAGAATAGCGCTTATGTGAGTGTGGGCTTCAACGTCGGCAGCCTTCATTCTGACTATAGCAAGGTAATGTTCAGGAGAAACGTCAATTCGTCCTCTTAAATCAAGCTCAAGTGCTTCTGCGTCTCCAAGCTCGAAAAACATGTTTTTGACTATATCATGACTCTGCGCCGTCTTCTCTGCAGAGATCCCTCTGTTCTGAACATCGTTAAGCAAAGTCAATCCTTTGAACAAGAGGGCATCTCCGACTAGGAGAGCGATGTCTGCGCCGTATTTTCCATAGACTGTTGGGCGTCCATCTTTGCGCTTCGACCGGTCAATAATGTCATCATGTATATCGAAGGCGCCGCTGATCAAAATCATAGGTACAGCCACAGGAGTCGTAAGTTCTGGATTTCCTCCCACTGCCTCGCAGGCCATCGACATTAGAGACGGTCTGGCCAGGTCGTGCCAATATTCTTTCATGAAATAAGTTAGTGCCTCACGCGCCATAGGCGATGTGATCCTTTCCTGCAAGGCTTCCCGTCGTGCAATCTGGAGGGCCTTCATGCCACGTTTCTTGAAGATTTTCTGCAGCTCTTTCAACGCAGCTTCAGTGGTAATATTTGCTTGTTTCGTGACCTAGCCTCCATGATATTGCTTCCAGAAATGGTTGGGCAGATGCTGGCTCATGAAGCCATAGTAAACGTTCAAGAATTGCCTTCCAGCCTCGGTGATTCGGTAAACCTTGCGGGCGCGTCCCTTCTGCAGTTCTTTTCTGCTCTTCACTAGTCCTCTAGTCTCCAATTCATTCAACATAGGGTAAACCGCCCCATGCCCGAGCTTGACACCGTATTCGCTTTCAGTCTTCTTGATGATGTCGTAGCCCCAAGTGGCTTCAGCGTCCACAAGTCTAAGTATGACAATGTCAAGGAAGCTTCTGGCGAATCGATGCCTGATTTGATCTTTCAAAATGTCAACCGACTCATTGTTTTTCATTGCATTTCCCTATGTCGGTCTGCTTCCGCACATATGGTTTATGATTCGGTTTATTTGGTTATGCATGTGGTCTTATGGATTTATGTGTTAATATGCCTAAGATATGCGAGAAGGTTTATATGGGCGTTTAGGCACTATAGAGACTTGAATATGTCTGAAAATAGACATATTGTATCTGTGTAAAACCGAACAACTGTAAGACAAAACTACAAAAAAGGGGCGAAAGAAGTTGGGTGGACCAAAAGCGCGGGAGGTTCAGATGAAGCTAATGAGGGGCCTCCTCGACCTAGTGGTCCTTCAGTTTTTGAGAGCCCAACCCATGCACGGATACCAGATAATCACCAACCTACGCAAACAGTTCGGCGTCTACTTCGGCCCCAGCACAATATACCCCCTATTGTCTGTCTTGGAGGAAAACGGCTACATCAAGAGCCGCTGGGACTTGGAAAACGATAGACCGCGGAAAGTCTACGGCATCACACCTCAAGGCGCAGAACTGCTAAACTGCACCGAAGACTCGCTGACCCACATATACCGGAAGCTGGCTATAAGCGCAAACAGAATTCCATCAGTAGGCAACGGCGTGTCAGTTGAAGGCATCGCAAACGGAAAGAAACACATGAATGGCGGTCATCACGGGTACATCTCAATGCCGCCTTAAAGCACACTCGATCTTCGGTCAGGCTCGCCTTAGCATGCGGTCAAACAGGCTCCGTGCATGGGGATGGGCTACTGCAAGACAACACAGTTAGCGTTAGCAAGAGTCAACCTCTACTTTACTACGTTTTCTAGATTCTGAACAGAAAATAGAAATGCAGAAAGCTCTGTACGTGCGCCTGAAAGGTAGATTTTCGCTCTTGCTTCTCGAATTTGATGCAGAATCGCTTCTGAGAAACAATAATCTCTTTATGGAGTCACCCTATAAGTTGAATAATGGTGCTCAGCTTGGGTGAGCAAACAGTCGATAATGTGTCAAAAAAACAGGCGCCTCTGATCCTTCCATTTACGGTCTCAGCCAAAAACCGGACGCTTCCATTCACAGAAGAAATGGAAATGGCAGCAATTTTGATTAACGCAGAATCCGACCGCAAGAAAGGCGAAGGATTGATCCTAAGGAGACCAGCAGAAGAACTAACTTTCGTCACGAAACTATGTTACCCGATCTGGCTAGTTCCATGGAACTCCGAAACTCTAGTGATTGACGCTCTGGGCGCGTCAACACGGACAATACAATATGAGGCATTACCTGATGTCAAGACTTTCATTAGCGAAGTTCAAGGAAGCGCCCAAACGCGTCAAACGTACTCAGCTGCTCTTTCGGACCGTCGTCACTACTTCGAAGTCATGAAGAGAATCGAAGAAAAGACATTTTTGGGTCTGATGACCAGCCCAGACTTGCTCGAAGACCTTCAAGAGTTTCTGATGGAAGGTGAAAAATCGGAGCATTTCGAATTCAGGGAAGCCTGCTTAACGCCTAACATTAACGAATCCTCCATATCGTCATCGTTGAGCGAGCTGTCGGATCTTAAGACCACTTTGGAGCACGAGATTCAAAGTCTTCGCGACGCCATGAAATTGCTAAGCAACTCAACTAAACGGCATGTGGACGCGCTACGCGAAGAAGTCAGGGAAATTCAAGCAGATCTTGACGGAAGAATAGCCGAAGCCAAATCTGCCTCCATGGAAAAGATAAGTCAGATCCAAGAGAAATATGATGTGCGAATTCTTAAGACTTCTCAACGATTTGACAAGCAGCTTCAAGAACTTCATCAGGAGCGAGTTAAGCTTGAGAAAGCCCAAGATCGGGCAGCAGAAAAAATTGAACGTTGTGATACTGAGATTCAAGAGTCAAAGGCGCGCAATGATTCCGCGAACGAACGAAGATGGAAGGACGAAAGAGAAACCTGGAAGAAGGAAGCCTCAAGTTTGAAGAAAAGCCTTGAAGCCATAGACAAGCAGATTGAACAGACTGAATCTCAGAAGAAAGTTGAAATCGCCAATGTTAGAGCAGAGTTCAACGCAGAGTCTGAAGAGGCTATGAAAGAAGTGAGAGAACTCGAAGCCACTAAAGAATCAAAGACTCAGCTGAACCAGCAAGAAATCAAAGCGCTGGAGAACGGCGCATCTGCAATTATCGGGCAGATTGATGTATTGACAAAAAGGAAAAGAAGCTCACTTGATGAACTAGACAGAATGGGAATGAAAGAGCATCGAAGAAAAACTACGTTAGCATACATCCCATTCTATTTGTCTTGCCTTCGGGCTGCAGGTAAACACAAATACATAGCCTATTCACCGTGCGTGGCAGGAAGCATGAAGACAACAACCAAGCTGAAGGGAATGCTGGGCATGTCAAGGCTAGCGTCGCTGTTTCAGCCACGGTCAAAGGCTATAGGACGGGTTTTGAACCAGGTGATTACTCTGGCTGAGCGTGATCCTGTTTTTAAGAAGGAGCTTCATGACATTGGACTGCAAACCAACATGTTGAAGACCACCGAGTCTCGTGGAGGAATACTCAATGGGCTGAACAACCTGAGGAATGAGCAGTGGGTGTCCGTTAATGAGGTTCAGACTCTAAGCGCACTGCTGAAGACTTAGTTATCGAAGAGTGTAGGAGCTTCCTTTCTCCACGATTTTGACATCTATGTTACTGAAGAGTCTCTTAAACAAGTTAGGATGCTCAGTGTGAACAGGTACAAGTCTCTTAGGTTGGACTTTGCTGATTATTTGTACAAGATCTTTCGACGGACAATGGCCCGATGCATGAATCTGATGAAACCTTATACCAAAGTGCTGGAGCCAACTATTCATGACATCTGAGCTAATGTCCTCCTCGCTGAAGGGTTCACTCATCGAGTGAATGAAGTGACAGCCTTTGGAGGGTTTGACATCTATTAGCTCCGTGAAACTGACAAGGTCAAGGTTAAACAATAGCCTTGGCTGGTTCTGGCAAATGTAGTTGTAGTTGACGGCTTTTTCGAGAAAGGGTCGTTCCCAAGTGTAATAGTCGGTTTCTGCGAAGTCGCCTGTTTTCTTCCTCTTCTTGTAGAATAGAACATTATCGTCGTTCATGACGTCGGGTATCCTCAGCGCCGAATCGCTCTTTAACATGCAAAGCAAATGTGCCAGCTTTATCGGAATAACAAGCTTCCTGTCGTTTTCTTTCGCTATTTCATGAAACGTTTTGAACCTATCGATGTCTCTACCATAGAAAGCAACGATAACTAGCTTGGAAGAAGCGTCAGCAACAATCTTGTTGCTCTCAATCTTGACTTGGCGTTCCGAATGAATCACCTGCTCCTCCTCTGGACATACGCGAGTGCCTTCTGAAATCATTGCTTCAGGATCAGTTTGAGCTGCTTTCTCAGCGAATTCCTCGGTCATATGCGACATCGGTCCATGTAATCTGTAGTCCCCGCTGTACACAATCGAACCTTCAGAGGTGTGAATGATGAATCCGTAGGCTCCGGGAACAGAATGGTCGACATGGATGGGTTCAACTGTTAATGAGTCAACCTTGACTCGTCTTCCAGTTCTGAATGTGCGAAACTCATGTTCGCCCAGATCGATTCTTCCAGATTCCTGCATTGCGTCCATTATGGTTTTAGTGCATTCGCCGCAGTGAACTTGTATGCTTTGATCTACGAAAGGCAAATGACCTATGTGATCTATGTGCGGATGAGACAGGAAAATGGCGTCGAATTCTGGATCTTTGTATCGTATCTTCGTGTTTTTTATCATGTGTTCAGCATAAAGCCCATGTAACTTTGGTAGCAGGTCAAACTCAAGGTAGTCGCCTGCTCCATTTACGCTTCTAGGCGAAAGGTAACCGCAGAAGTATCGAGCCTCATTAGCAAAAGACAAGCCGAAATCAAGAAAGACTCTCGTGCCTCGGTCTTCTAGCAGGATCTTGTTTCCGCCGATCTCGTTGATTCCACCGTAGAATGTAAGCCTTGTGTCTCTCATTTCTTTTTCACTTTTCTACACACGTTGGATATCGCAAGTATCACGTGAAGTTGAGTAAAAATGCTAAAAACCTTGGTGTAGCGTGGCGAAGCTGTTTTCTTAACGCTTTCTCCGCGCCCACCTCCTTCTAAATAGCCAGCTATGAACGTTTTCGCTAAGAGTTCAATTCTGTCTGTAGGCGCCAATGGAGGCACATAGTGCCCCGAGTAGTATAGGAACTCCGCAATGTCCCAAGCGCAGTCTCCGTCTCTAGACGCCTGTTCAAGATCGACAAAGCAAAGCGTGCCGTGTTCCTTCGTGACAATCATGTTTTCAGGTTTGCAGTCGCCCAAGACAACTCCTAGCCGATGAGCCTTAGCAATTTGTCTCCCTGCTTCCTTGACAAGTTCAAGTTCCGCCAGTGCCTCGCCACTCCCTGAGAGGATGCTCTTGATTGTCTCTGACACGGTTTTTCCATCAACAAACTCTTGGAAAATGAGACGTTGTTTTGGACTGACATGTAGAATTCTGGGCACAGTCAGACCATTGCTCACAAGGTACTGGTTCAATGCATATTCTCGCTCCAGCCTTGACTTTCCTGATACCGCAAACCGTTTAGTGCCTAGAGACCACAATGCCAAAGGAAACCATTTGAAACTAGTCCAGTCTCTGAACTTCTTTACCACTATTCTTTGCTTCTCATGGTCTTTGAGCAGAGTTAACACGTAAACTGAGTTTAAGACGCCGCCTATTTCCTTAGTTTCAACTGTGACTGTTGCTGTGTCTGAGATAGTCTTAACGAATTCTTCAATATTCGTTGCATCTGACAAGGGAATCAGACCCGAGGGTGTGGGCATCAGTACGTAGCCTTTCGAATCTTCAAGCTCTCTAGCGAAATCTTCTGCTTCCATCATATATGGGTGGTTTCTTGTGTATATCTCCTCTTCCGTAACTAGAGGCGTCAACATTCGTGGTAGCGTGCTGAAAACATGGTGCAATGCGGCTCGTTGGACAGACCTTAGCAATGTTGGAATTCGGATTTTGGGGCTTCTTATTGTGTTGACTAGTTTGGGTGTAACTTTGATTGTGCCGTTTGTAACTGTTATCCATTTCTCCTGTGACAACTCTTCTAAGGCTTTTCGATAACCCTTCATCATTAATTTAACGTTATTGCTCTTCATGTCGTTACGCATCAGGTTAAGAAAACGATAGGCAACGAGTGGGAACAGTCTGGCTCGTTCTTTCTGAGTTTCATACATAAAATACTCCTGACTAATGACGAGTTCGTGTGAGAGCTCCGGGAATTCTAGGATTAAGCTCTCTAAGAGCTCCCAAACCACTCTTTTCTTCAAAGCCACTTCCTGATGCCACAAATAGTCGCTGTTGATCAAGGATTCATAGGGAAATAGAAGCTTATCGGCTGCGATTTCGCCCAGCCATCCAGAAGACACGTCTTTCTGAAACGAGTTTTGGTCAACAGCCAAGACCAGCGCATCTCTTTTGCCTATCTTTTTCTTGTATGTTTTCAACTTAGACCCGAAGTCTTTAAGGATGAGCAGCGCGTTTATGCCGCTTTTTTCATTGCCATATCCGCTGGCAAGTGGTCCGTAGACGCAGGCAGCTATTATTTGATGGTCTCCTGCAATACGCTGGCACAGGGCTAATATTTGTTCGACAGACACGTCAATGACGGCGCGCGGCATTCTTTACTTCCTTGGCTTGAGCAGTGTACATTAATTGGTTGAACAAACTTAAAATAATGCTGTGCAGAGGTACATATGCCCGTAGCCTAAGAGGTCAGCGAATTGAGCGAGGCGCCGATTGGTCTAACCATTGTGGAGAAACTTGTCGGTCTACTTATGATTACCATAGGAGCCATCACCTTCTACGTGACCTACACCAATCTTAGTAGCGCCGTTAACCCAGCGATGTTTCTGGCAGCGGGCGTTGTCCTAATAGTGCTAGGAATATTCCTAGTGCTAGCCAAAGCCGAAGGAAAATGACATTGAGACGTGTCTCCAGAAAGAAGCGGCATCCTCTTGAGTTAGAAAATCCGCAAGAAAGATATTTTCCTTTCCATCTTGTCGAACAGGCATAACCCAGCAGCTTCCTGAAACCAGCTTCCCAAACACATGAAGGCGTGGCAGTAGACAAAGAGTGTTCAGCACAGATCCTTCAATGTTAACATGGAGCTTTTGTTATATGATTCGAAAGGTGGCGCCGCCGGCCCGATTTGAACGGGCGACCAACTGGTTAACA
>Ga0315314_1000406_pt1 | contig 49949 bp, 47 predicted proteins | sample TDP9_MG_FD_203631 | JGI IMG/M metagenome (GOLD analysis project Ga0315314, IMG submission 203631) | Freshwater sediment microbial communities from Lake Towuti, South Sulawesi, Indonesia - TDP9 | ecosystem: Environmental > Aquatic > Freshwater > Lake > Sediment | place: Indonesia: South Sulawesi... | reverse complement strand
CTGTATCCACAACGAGAGCCGTAGGCTGATTCTTCGACTGGTAATTGGTTATTGGTGATTGGTAATTTGTGATTGGTAATTACCAGTTACCAGTTACCAATCCAGGACTCGCATCAGATCGGGGCCTATGCTGATTAGCTTGGCATAGGCCCCGCTTGTTTTGGCGTGCTGTATATGTGTGGCGTATGCCGTCGCCATGCCGGCGACGGCTAAACTGCTATACTCCACCTGCAGTCAGTTGATCCTGACGAACTCGGTCGAATCGCGGATTAAATATTTAAAGTGTTGACAAATAACAAAACAACGTGCAAATTTATATGCGGTTTCCAAGCATCGGTATTTCATGGAAGTCTATGACGTAATTACTGGAGGATTAACCATGAGAATGGATATCTCTCGTGTTGATGTGTGGGCAGCCAGTATCAAGGACCGTCCTGGTGGATTAGCCGAAAAATTTGACGCTCTGGCCCAGGCAGGGGCCAACCTTGAATTTGTCATCGCTCGCCGGGCACCCGAAAAGCCCGGAACAGGCGTGGTATTTGTTACGCCTATCAAGGGTGCCAGGCAAATAAAGGCCGCCAGAGCTGCTGGCTTTGAGAAAGCTGCGTCACTGCACGAACTACGCATCGCCGCTGCTGACAAGCCCGGTCTTGGCGCCAAACTAACTAAGCAACTTGCCGAGGCTGGCATTAACCTGCGGGGTTTGTCCGGTGCTGCCGTCGGCAAACGCGCCGTTTTCCACCTTGCCTTTGACTGCAATGCCGATGCCAATAAAGCAATGCGCCTGCTCAAGTAGATGCTGCTCTCTCATCCGGTATAGGCGGACACGGCTCTGCTTTAAGCGGGAAGGTCTTGGCAAGAGTCTGTGCAAGTTGTCGGATGGCCTGGTTGACAGGCTCAGATACGGATTGTCCCAGTTGGGTTTGTGCAGGCTGAATCCCAACGAAATAGACATCGGGTTCCCGCTGGGCGGGGTCCCTAACCTTAATATTCTGGCAGACGAGCTGGGCAAATAAGCGGGGCGAGAGCGTATGTGTAGAAGTGACAACTGAACTTAGCTGCTGCGGTTTGAATATGTTTATTGTCCCAGGCGAGGCTCCAAAGTCCATAGCATCAATAACAAGCAGACTCGCAGGAGCTTTTTCTATTATAGGTTGGATATAATTTTCAGGCACAGTACCGGCATCTATTATCTCGGCACAGACCTTGCCGCTAAGCTGCTGGCAAACAAGCGGGCCTGCTCCATCATCACCTTTTAGTGTATTTCCGATACCGACAATAAGCGTTTTGGAAGCACGAAATTTCCGGAGCTTTTCAAAAAGCTGTTTGTCCATAACAATCTGCTGTGGCGGACCTCATATGCTTTAGTTATCGATGTAAAAATTATTCTGTCCAAGGCGTAGAAGCGGCTCTGTCCTCCTTTCAACGGTCGAAACTTTATTTCAAAGGTTCGATCTTTCCAAGTGGTTTTTGCTCTCTGGCATTTTGCCAGAGTAAAATAAGTTCCTTCTGATGTAATGCCGCCCATTCCATTACAAGCCCCAATGCCCTCGGTGGCAATTTACCTGCTATTACCCAAAGAGTATCTATCTCAATTAGTGCGTCAAAATCACCATATTCCGCATGAAAATGTGGGGGATTATGGTCCTCGAAGAACATTTTGATGATAATGCCATAGAATCTGCATATCTCAGGTATGAATAGACTTTCGTTTTAAATTAGGGAACAGATCTTGCGGTTTTTTCCCCGTGATTTGTAGATATAAAGAGTCGGGACATAAATCGACTTTTTTACCCCACAGTAGTTCACCTGACGATCCTATGGATACTTTCTTAAATTCTTCATAATTGTTCCACAGTGAAAATACTCCTTTGCCAACAAGATGAGATAAATTCACTGTTCCTTCTGTGCCGTCAGAATATTTAAGCCAGATTTTATAATTTGATAAAATTTTAACATCTGTAATTTTATACATCTTATACTATACCTCTTACCTGAATTTTAACATATCTTCTAAAATTTAGCAACTAACTTTGAACTCAACTACCTATCAAAGTTAAGTAATTGATGAAAAGGCTTGTTTTTCTACCGACGAATGTTCAGTTCGCATTTGCATTTAGGGCACAAGACTCGCATAAAATCGCTTGTTTGGATCCCTGCTTCCGCAGGGGCAAGCCTGTCCCCGCGCAAGCGGGGATCCTGCGGCTTGGTAGAAAGTTCGCCGCTTTTGGCAAGCAAAAGTCCCGGATTGGTATAGGCCAATGGGCCAAGTTTTTCATAAAGCCAGACCAGATGTTTTTTGGCCCCTATTAATGCACCGCACTTTTCGCATAGCTGAAGCTCAAATTCATGAGTTTCAGACATAGCTTGCCTATCTAAACCTGCCAAGTCCCACTCATTCGACAGTCTTATGCCCGTTTCGGTGGTGCAGTTATCTCTGCAATTGCCGCAAAAGATGCAGGTATCATACCGAAGAGTGATTTTTCTTACCGGTGGGGCAGCATCGATGGCCTCACTCTGCGTCAGGGCCTCGGTCGGACATACATTTACACACGCACCGCAGCCGATGCAGGTATCGAGGTCAAATTCAGGTTTGCCTCTGTATCTTTCCGGCACTACACACGGCTCAGCAGGAAACCGCGTGGTAAATCGCGGTGAAAGAACCGCGGTGACAGCTTCTTTTAATTCTCTTAGTTTTGGCAGACGCATCTCATATCCTCGTATTTCATATAAATCCGAAATTCGAATATCGAAATCCGAAACAAATCCAAACTACCGAAATCCAAATGACCAAAACATTTGTTTTGAAAATTTGAACATTTGAAAATTCGAATTTGTTTCGAATTTCGGATTTCGTGCTTCGGATTTATCCTTATTGTGCCATGTTTTGTGTTTCAGATTTAGCTTCTGCGTATTTATCCACTACGCTTTGTTCCCATAGCTTTACTCCTGAAGCATAAGCGCCTTTGGCGATGGCATGTGCCGCCGTAGGCGAGGTTATCAATATAAACACAGCGCAAACTATTGCCTTAGCTGCCATTGCGCCCGAACCGCCAAGGGAGGCGATACCACATAGCAGCAAAATCGTGCCGAGAGTTACGCATTTTGTCGATGCTTGCAAGCGATTGTAAACATCAGGAAAACGAACCAAGCCGATGCAGCCGAATATATCAAACAATATCCCAACGATTATTAGTATGTAGCCGATAATATCAGTCATCGAAACTTCTTCCCTCCAAAAACTTTGCCAGCGCTATAGTGCCGATGAAGCTCAATAGTGCCCAGGCTAATGCGATGTTGAGGTAAAAGTCTTTTGCCGTATCTAATCCGATAAGGCCGCAAAAACCCACAAGGACAATGCCTAATATATCAATAGCTACGGCTCTGTCCGGAGCGGTAGGACCCCGGCCTATCCGATACAGGCACAAAAAACAGCAAAGACATAACCCGATATAAAATACTGTCATCTATTTACCTCTTTCTACTCGAAAATCTTTGTTATAAACCACTCAAATGTCTGGGATATAATTTTGGTTGCCTGCTCAATATCATCAGATGTTACATTAATCCAATGTATGTACAAAAAGCCATCGTCGGTTAAATCCACGGTCATAGTTCCTGGGGTCAGGGTGATGGAGTTAGCAAGCGCCGTACGAGCAGTATCTGACCTTAAATTTGTTCTTATTTTTACGATTCCAGGCCTGATAGGCATCTTCGGATGCAAGGCGCGATACATAACATCCACGTTAGCCTTGACCATATAATATAAAAACACCGGCAGATAAACCAGAAACCAAAAAAGACGAATAGGCGAAATGAATAGCCGATGTTCCTTCGGCAATATTTCATAGAACAAAACCGCCACAAGAAAAGACGCTATCAGCCCTGCAACTACTATCTGAAGGTCGATTCGACCATCGACAAAGGGCCAAGATATTATCACCCAGGTAATAAACGCGACAACAAAATAAATCAGCCGCCTCATATTTCGTACCTCGTACCTCGTATTTCGCTTCACGGTTTAATTATATTGGCTGAATAAGCCAGACCATCGGTCAGCACCTTCACAGCAGGCTCAAGTATGTTCGCTCGCAGGTCCGGCACTATCACCAGCAATCCCATAAGCACACATAAGCAGGCGAGAGCGACCATTGCAATAAGCATAGTGCCACGGTTTTCCTGTATGTGCTTTAGACTCTCCGGCAGCTCGCCGAGAAAGACATACCTTTGAACCTTCAAATACATAATTAAGGTGCATAAACTGATAAAAATAATTACCGCTGCGATCCAGTAAAGATGAGCTTGGATGGCTGCCACAACCAGAATCAGCTTACTCCAGAACCCACTAAATGGTGGGATACCAACAATGGAAGCCGATGCGATGGTGCAAGCTGCGCGTGTTACAGGCAATTTCTGTGCAAGACCTCCCATTTGTTTCATTTGTCTTGTGCCGGTTGACATTTGCACTGAGCCGCTGGTCAAGAATAATAAGGCCTTATAGACAGCGTGGTTAGCAAGGTGGAATAAGCCGCCAAGAATGGCTAAAGAGGCCCAGGCTGGATTTCCGCCTCTGGCAAGGATAAGACCGCCCAAGCCGATACCCAAAACTACATAACCTACCTGGCTAATACTGGAATAGGCCAAAAGTCGCTTGAAATCCCACTGGCCTATCGCCAGAAATGCCCCGGCTACCATGCTCAAAATGCCCAGCGCAATTAGCAGCCAGCCCAGTGCAAGCGAGATGCCAAAGACATTGAAAACAACTCGGGTAAGGGCATAAACTCCGAGAGTTTTTATCAGAATCCCCGACAGCATAGCCGAGATCGGAGCAGGGGCTGCGGGGTGGGCATCCGGCAGCCAGGCGTGGAACGGCACTAATGCAGCTTTCAGTCCAAAACCAGCAACGAACAACGCCAAAGCAAAAGAAAGGCCGGGATTTAACCCTTTTCGCTGGATCGCTTGCGAGACCATAGCCATATTAAGAAAGCCGGTGTTACCATAAACAAAGACAATTGCAAAAAGGATAAGCGAGGAGCCGATGCTGCCCAGAACCATATACTTAAAGGATGCTTCCAGCTCTTCGTGCTCACAGCCGAAACCGACAAGCGCATAAGAAGCCAGCGAAGCAATCTCCAGGAACACAAACATATTGAAGATATCTCCGGAGATGACAAGACCATTCATACCGGCGACCATAAGCATAAATAGGCTAAGGTATTTTGACTTGGCGGTGTACTGCTCCATATATCTGGTGCTAAAAAGCATTGCGGCTGCACTAACAACACTAATCACCAACAGCATCAGAGAGCTTAAACCATCAAGAACAAGCAGGATCCCAACGGCAATTGTCCAATTGCCTACCTCATAAACACCCGATTTACCGATGCAAGCAATAGCTAAAACAAGCAATGCTAATGTCACGAGATTAGCCAAAAACATTGCGGATCTTCGACCACTTTTACCAAAAATTGGCAGCACAAATGCGCTGACCAGTGGAATCGCGACAAAGGCAGGCAGTCCCGCACCAATTGAGTTTTTTTCGGTGCTTCCGACCGCCAGAAAGACTGACTCCATTATGAGGGACAATTGGTGCGGGATCATCCTCGCAGCCTCCTTATCTCAGTAATGTCAAAGGTGCCATATTTTTCATATAGTCTAATGCATACTGAAATTATCAACGCTAAAGAACCCAATGCAATAACAATTGCCGTAAGAACAAGGGCCTGCGGTATTGGGTCAACTGCGGTATCGATGAAATTGGCAACGACCCGCTGCGTTCCCGACTCAATGTAGGTTTTGTCGACAATCGGTGCGGTTCCACCGGAACGAAATCCTACCATAATCAGGAAAAGATTGACGGCGTATTCCATAATCGCCAGGCCGATTATAATCTTAACCATATTCTTTTTCACCACTGCACAATATAGGCCGATCATAAACAGTAAAAAGCATAGCGCATAAGGCATTGGCTTTACTCCCAATACAAAACGTCATTGCGAGCCCGAACCCCTGCTTTTGCAGGGGCAAGCTTGCACCCGCGTAAGCGGGTGTAAGGGCGCGGCAATCTCCAGTCTAAGCAATGAGATTGCTTCGGTCGCTTCGCTCCCTCGCAATGACAGTTTATATTTTGCATTTTGAATTTCAATTTTTGATTTCTCCTTTATCAGGTCTGAATATCGAAAGAGTAAGGATAATCAGAAACAGTGACGCACCAACCTTCAGGCCGATAGCAATATTTGACAGCGGTATAGTGCCGGCACTTACAAGGTGTAAAGGTGCACCGGGCAAATATTTTTGATAAAGAAAATTAAAGAAAAAAGACCCGCTGAGGACCAATCCCAGGATTGCCACCAAGGCAAACATAAACGCACCGAGGCAATCGAGCTTTGAGGCGAGCGGCAAAGACAGGCTCCGTTCCACAAATTCCCTGCCGAACGCCAGCATCAGCAGCACGTAAGATGAAGCCAAAATTACCCCGCCTGCAAATCCGCCGCCCGGAGTTAAATGGCCAAAAAGAACAATGTTAATACCGAATAGAAATATGAGTATCTTCACCCAACCAGCAATGGTTTTTACTATAACTGTCATTCCTTTCATTTATTTCATCCTTCACAGCGTACAGCGTTTAGCGTATAGCGGTTAGGAATCAATCCCCGATAACTGTACGCTGTACGCTGCACGCTATTTTCATTTTGATTTTTAATTTTTGATTTTTATTCTGGTTCCTCCAATAATTTTCTGGCCTTTTCCCGCAAGATAACGGTGGCCCCGAGAATCGAGGTAAATAGAACTGTGGCTTCACCTAAAGTATCATAACCACGATAGTCCAGAATTACCGCTGCGATGATATTGGCTGCCCCCGTATCCTGCAGACCGTTTTCAATATAAATCTGGGAAGGAGAGCCTGGCACTTCTGCAAAAATAGGTGTGCCAAAATTAGGCAGAGCATCCAAGACCTTTAGACCCGCCAAGAAAATCGCAAAGATAATTACTACAGAAACAACCACTGTGAAGAATTCCCTCTCACCGGCAATAAAAGTTAGGTCACGTGAAATAATGACACGAATCAAAATGATCAAACTTAAAACTTCTACGACAACCTGAGTTATAGCTATATCCGGTGCACGCAGGAATAGAAACATTAACGAACCGCCAAATCCGATTGCACCAACACAAATAACGGAACTCAATAGGTCTTTTGTCTCCACTGCGATAATCGCCGCGATCACCATAAAAATCAGTAAAATGTAAAATATAGCCATACTTAACCTCCAATTTTGACGCTGATTTCACAGATACCGGAAACAAATTCGAATATCGAATCTCGAAATTCGAAACAATATCTAATGACCAAAATTCAAATGACCAAAACGATTAAGTTTTGAAAATTTGAACATTTGAATTTCGAATTTGTTTCGGATTTCGTACTTCGGATTTCGGATTTATTTCTGATTTCCGATTTCGGCGTAATCACTATCTAATTTCCTCACCAAATCCTGCAAAGTACAAACAGAACTATTAACAACCCAAAGGTCACCCAGGTCAAATACGTCGGCAGAATCCCAGAGTGAAGCCATCGCAAGAGACCCGTCAATGCCAGGCCAACCCTTCCACTCTGGTCATACGGATCGAAATAGCCTTTTTCCTGGCCGGTGTAAAGCTGCTTCAGACCGTCCATTTCTGAAACAGTTTTGTAGAAATGTGTCCCCGGTATTATCATTTGTTCGTTAGGCTGCACCTCGCCGCAAGTCCAGGTGGGCACGATTCTCGCCTTTCTGGCCAATAACCCGATAAGTAAAATGAGCAGACCCAGGCCGATACCAATCAATATCAGGATTGTAGCCAGACCAGACCACCACGTGCTTAACTGAGGCACAACAGCCAATGCAGGATAAATGAACGCGTTTAACGGCACATGATAAAAGATTCCGAAAAACACACACAGAAAAGCAAGGATAACCATTGGCAGCCACATCGTCACAGAAACCTCTTTTACATTTTTCAAATCATCCGGCAAGCGGGAAAGGAACATCGAGTGGATAAGCTTTACAAAGGAAGCTAAAGTAAGCGCACTTCCAAACATCGCACAAGTTAGCCAGATAGGCCACAATTTGGCTGCCGCGCCGGCTTGAGTGGTTCCCATCTGGATTACACCTTGATAAACCATCCATTTGGAGACAAAGCCGTTAAGCGGCGGTATCCCGGAAATGCTCAAAGCCGCAATTAGACAAGTAGCGAAAGTAATCGGCATTTTTTTGCCCAGGCCGCCGAGTTCATCCAACTCAGCCGTGCCGGCTGCCTGCTCGACCGAACCTGCCCCAAGAAATAAACAACATTTATAAATAGCATTATTCAACATGTGAAATACTGCACCAGCAAGACCCACAGGTGTCATCGTCGCTATGCCTAACACCATATAACCAACCTGACTAATAGCTGAGTAAGCTAACAGCTTCTTAATATTATGCTGCGCTATTGCTATCATCGCAGCAATAATAACCGTAGCAGCACCAATCAAAGCCAGAATAGCGCTTAAAACTGCCGACTCCAAGACAAAAATTTCCCTTACGACTATCACAAGCAGATAAATTCCCAGGAGTTTATCTATCGCAGCAGGCAGAAGTGCCATCACGGAGGCCGGCGCATATTCACCGCTTGTAGGCAGCCACGTATGAAAAGGTAGTGCTCCCGCTTTTGTAACGGCAGCTACCATAAGTAGTAAAAAGGCAATTATTGTAAGAGCAGAAGTAGTTGGCAAGCTAATATCTGAAATGATAAATGTGCCTGAAAGTGCCCAGACCAAAAGGCAGCCGAGCATAAAAGCAGCATCGGACGCCCCAATCATGGCAAAACTTTTCGTCGCTGCGAAATTAGAATTCCTGCCGCCTGTTGTTATCAGAAGATATAAGGAAGCGGTAACAATCTCCCAGAATATAAGTAAAAATAGCAGGTGGTCGGACAGCAATATCCCCGCTGAGCCGCCAATTGTCAGCAAGATTGCACCATAATAAATATTCGTTTTGCGTATCGCGTAATGCGTAATGCGTAATGAATATAGGGTTATCAATAGGCCGAAGCCCATTGCAAACATCAATATAAAAGTCCCCAACAGCCTGGCGGAAAGCTCAAAGTTCAGTTGTAAGTCACCAATGCGAAGAACTGTAAAACCGTCGTCATAAGCACCATAGGTAAATATCTGGATGGCCAGCAAAAAGGCTGTGACAGAAAGGAGCAACGCCAGTGCTCTGGATAAGGACCTAACTTTGTCCGGCAGAAATAGTAGCACGAAGCCTACAATCAAAGGCAAAAAAACCTCTATAAGTAAAATTCTTTCCAACTTAGAAATCCTCAAGTTTCAGTTCTGGAACTCCAATTTCTTTCTTGATGCGCGCGGTTTTTTCACGACTCAGCCTCAGTAGAGTTTCGTAAGTTTCTGTAATCCTATGCTGGCTGTCAACGACAGCTAATCTCTCGGTGCAGCTATAGCAAGGGTCAACAGCGGCGAGCGTAATTGTAACATCAGCAATATCTTGCCCAATGCATGAGGCCTTAAACGAAGGGACGTTAACGTAACTCGGCGCTCTTACCTTGTGGCGGATAGGGCGGTTTCCACCATCGCTTCGCACATAATGAAACGTCTCGCCTCTCGGAGCTTCAGCGTGGCCAACCGCCTCACCCGGCGGAATCTCCTTGACTTCGGTAGCAACGGGACCATCCGGCAGCTTTGCAAGGGCCTGCCTGACCATCTTGATAGATTCAAACGTCTCTAGAAGACGAACAACAGCCTTTGCGAAAACGTCACCTTCAGTCTGGGTAATAACTTTCCAATCTAAATCGGCGTATGCTGCGTACGGGTCGTCGCGTCTTACATCAATGGCAACGCCGCTGCCTCTGGCTGTTGGGCCTACTACAGCGTATTTTATCGCATCCTCCTTCCTCAATATGCCTACGCCTTTCAGCCGAGCGTGCAAAATAGGGTCATCGAGCACCGCCTTGGTGAGCATCTCGGTTTTCTTCTCGATCTTATCAAGCTCCTTCAATATCTTCGGCTTTAGCTCATTGGGGACATCTTCGCGGCAGCCGCCGACTTTGACATTGCCATAGTTATTTCTGTTGCCTGTTATCTCTTCCAGCAGGTCCAGCACTGGCTCACGGTATTTCCACGCCCACATAAACACGGTATCATAACCAATAAAATGGCCGCCAAGACCAACCCACAGCAAGTGACTGTGGATGCGTTCAAGCTCGTTAATAATTACCCGCACATATAAAGCACGCTCAGGCAGCTTTATGCCGGCAAGCTCTTCTACAGCCTGCACGTAAGCTAACGGGTGCGAGGCTGAACAAATTCCGCATATACGGGAAACCAAAAAAGGAATCTGGTCAAACTGCAACGTTTCGCTGAGCTTTTCTATGCCTCGATGGTTATAAGACAGCCGCACGTCTATATCGGTTACCTTTTCACCGTCAACCGTCAACTGGTAAAACTCCATCTCTTCCTGCAGCGGATGAAATGGCCCAACTGCAAGAACAGGTTTTTTTATCGTCTGCTTCATTTATTCACTTCTTTCCATTATAAAGGGTATCAGGTTATCAGATAATCAGGTAGTGGTTATCAGGTTAACAGGTTATCAGGAAATTTTGTGGTTCTTTTCTTGCTGGTATCCTGATTTACTGATAACCTGCACCCTGATTTCCTGTTGTCCTGATCTCCTTTCTCAATGGATACACACCTTGCGGCCAATCATCAAACAGAATCAGTCGTTTCAAATTCGGATGATTCTTAAAGTCGATGCCTAATATGTCGTGTATCTCTCTTTCTATCCACTCCGCAGCCGGCAGGAACGGCGTAATTGATTCAATCTCAGGCGTCTTTCGGTCGCGGATGAACGCCTTTACCGTAATCACACAGCCTAACTGGTCATACGAAAAATGATACAAAACCTCGAAGCAATGCTCTGCATCGATGCCCGTAGCAATCACAAACCTTGCCGGTAAATCTTCAAACAAAAACTTGTTGACAGCGTAGGCATTTTCAGCCTCGCACAAAAGGAATACTCTATTATCCTTTTTTTGCTCGATTGCTATGAGCTTATCTTTTATCTCTGATAGCCTATTATTCAGCTCTTGCTGATTCATGCTTGTATCCTGCTACAAAACTGACAACGCCTTAACGACGCCGGATATCATAGCTTCGGGTTTGGGGGGACAGCCTGGCACATAAGCGATAATCGCATTCGGGTCTACTTCTCTGATTATTTTATCTACCGGCCCAGCTACGTGATATGCTCCCTCGAATATGCCCATCCCACAGGCACATGCACCCATGCAAAAGACCACGCAAGGCTTCGGGGTCTGCCGATACACCTCTTTCAACCGTATCGCTGCCTGCCGAGTTCCCACACCGGTCACCAGCAACGCATCAGCATGTCGTGGAGAGCCGACTAACTTAATGCCAAATCTTTCCACATCGAACTTCGGCGTTAGCAAATTTACGATTTCGATATCGCAATTGTTGCACGCACCAGCGTTAACGTGAAACACCCACGGTGACTTCTTTAATGACCATATTTTCCAGCTCATAATTTCACCGTCATTGGTAACTGGTAATTGGTGATTGGTAATTAATTACCAGTTTCCAGTTTCCAGTTACCAATTACCATTTCCCAATCAAATTCACAGCCAACTAATGCCGCAATAGTTGCCTACTGTTGCCAGGGTAATAGCAATAGCCAAAGTGATGCTGCAATAAACCCAGAAAAACTTCATAGCCTGGTCAATTCGCACACGCGGGTTTGTATTTTTTATCAAGATAAGCAGAACCAATATCAAAACGTATTTACCCAGCCCTGCCCATAAGTTCACTCCGAATCCGCCGAGGAATACCACCACTAAAAATAGTGGTAAGGCTACCAGCATTATTGCCTGGGCAAGTTTCCAGACAGCAAGCAGTGCACCGGAGTATTCCATCAAAACGCCACTTCCAATTTCCGTCTCAGCCTCAGCAATATCGAATGGGACAAATCCAAGCTTTGCCTGAACACACAGTAGCGCTACCAAAAATGCCAGTAATCCAGATATGCTGAAAACCGGCGTGTGCTGAGCAATTACAGATAAGTTGAGCTGGCCACCGGTCTTAATAATTACCACGATAAAGGCTAAAACTAACGATAACTCATAGCCCATCACCAATTTCATTTCTCGAGCCGTGCCGACTGCTGCATGCGGACTGGCGCTGGCGGAACTTCCGAGAATCAATGCCAGCGATGGCAGTACCATTAAATAAATTGCTACAATAATGTCACCCAGATACGCTGTTTGAGTGAAAATTTCTCGCCAAAGCATTATCGAAAGTACTAAAATACCTGCAAGCCCTACAAGAGGCGCGGCAAGAAATATGGGGGCTATCGCATCCTGTGGTACAAGAGTCTCCTTGCCCATCAGTTTGACAACATCATATAACGGCTGAAGTAATGGCGGGCCGACGCGCCATTGCACCAGCGCGCTGACCTTGCGGACTATCCAGGAAGCAACCAGGCCGACAGCAATAGTCCCTGGTATAACAACAATCCAGAACAAGATATTTAACGGAGCACTCATTTTCCTGTCCCTTCGGCTTTGCTCAGGGCAAGCTTTTCTGTTTCCCTCAAGAACGGCTCCCAAGTGCTACCGCCGACAACCCGTACCACAATATCTTCAAAAACCTCCACCAAGTCATTTTCCTTGCTGAAGTTAATTTCTCTGTAATCTATGCTGCCATCTTCACACGTGGTAACGCATAAAGGCTTTTCAGCCAGCTTTAATCTGCCTTTACAGCGGTCACAGACACTGCTTGGAAATGGGATTAAATCCGTATATACTGTTCCAAAGGGACATGCTATTGCGCAACTGCCACAGCCGGTGCACAACATATTTGCCCGTTTCAAAATACCATAATCAGCTATTTCTCTGCCTACGGGAAATTTCTTTTCGGTGGAGACTTTCTCTAACGCTCCCACCGGACAAGCCTCGATGCACGGCGCTGCCTCGCACCGCCGACATATCAAGGCAAAACGAATCATCTCCAGAAGCGAATCGATTCCTTTATTATCAGGGTGATGCTTGTACGAACACCGCACGCCGGATTCGCTCTGAGGTTTGCATTTTGCCAGGTCGATTATTAACTTCTTGTTCATAATTCGAACCCCGCGATAAATCGCGGGGCTAAATAAAAAAATATATTTAGCCCCCAAATTTATTTGGGGGTTTTCCACGAATCAGTCCCAAATCTTTGAGTAGGCTTTTATTTGCTGGTAGGTAAAGACAGGCCCATCTTTGCAGACGTAGAATTTACCGATCATGCAATGGCCGCATTTACCAAACCCGCAGCTCATATTTTTTTCCATCGAAAGATAGATATCCTCGGCTGCGAATCCAAACTCTAACAATTTCACGGTAGTGAATTTCATCATAATCGGCGGGCCACAAACCACCGCCACGGCATTTTTGACGTCCACATCATCAGGCTTAAGTATCGTGGTTACCACGCCGATATTGCCTTTCCACTGGCCGTTTGCCTCATCCACGGTCAGTCTTATATCAACTCCGCTGATCTTTTGCCAGAGACCAAAAAGCGCTTTCTTATAGATAAAATCTTCAGGCGTCTTGGCTCCATACCGGCAAACCACAGATTTAAAATCTTTTATTCTCTCAACCAGAGTTAGAAACAGCGACCGGATCGGCGCCAAACCTACGCCGCCGCCAACGATATACACACCTTTGCCGACAAAGTCCTCGATTGGATAGCCATGACCATAAGGCCCACGAATACCCACCTTTTGTCCCTTTTTGCACTCGTGCAGTAAACCTGTCACCCGCCCAACTTTCATTATAGTAATTTCCATCTTCTTGGTATCTTTGGGCGATGAGGAAGGGGTAAAAGGCGCTTCACCCTCGCCAGGCAAAGTAAGCTCCACAAACTGGCCTGTCTCGAACTTAAACTCTTTCTCCGGCACAACGACATAGCTCTTTATCGTTGGCGATTCGTGTACGATGTCAACTATCTGGCTATTTATTGGTTGATATAAATTTGGTTTCATTTTGCAACTTTTATATTCCCGATTTCTTCGTTTAATTTTTTCAACACAGCTCTTATATCAATATCTCCGGCCTCCGCGTCGACACATCTTCCGCAGCCTATGCACATCTGCAGGCCGTACCTATCCAAGAAATACACGAATTTGTGCATTAGACGATGCTTGAGCCTGTCACCGAGCATCTTGCGTGGATTAGCTCCGCCAGCAACCTGCGCATATGCCATCCTCATGCAACTATCCCACATCTTCATCTTGGCAAAGTAATCTTGCTGTTTGGTGTCATAGAGATAAAAGCAGTGACAGGTGGGACAGACCCGTGTGCAGGCCTGACACTCCACACAGGTTTTGGCCTCGATGTCGTAAACATCAGACTCGTAAGTCTCGGTCATCATGTCACGGATAGGCGTATCGAACTTGAGCCCGGCATTATTCTGCTCGAGTTGTTCGGCGGTGCCAGCTCTGATTCTGTCCCGCTCGGCTATGGCATCATCACCTGGCTCGGTGAAAAGCTCGCAGTTTCTGTCTACGAATTCTTTGCCTTTTTGCGAGCCGACCTCAACTACAAAGCCGTCGCTCACCTGAGAAATATTCAGGTCGAACCCATGAGCCGGATACGGCTTGCCATCAAGAACACTGCAAAAGCAGCTCTCGCCGGGTTCGAAGCAATCAGATGAAATTATAAACATCTTTTCCCGTCGGGCGATGTAAAATGGGTCTTCAAAATCTTTCTCCAGAAATACCCGATCAAGACACTCTAATGAGCGTAGGTCGCAGTCTTTCAGCCCGAAAACAGCAAACGGCTTGATTTCTTCAGGCTCAATAGGTTCGGGGAAAACCGCAGCAAGCTCCCGCAGTGAAAATAAAAACTCTTTTATCGGCATACAAACGCGTATATTGTTAAACTCAACAGGAGTCTCGGCAGACGAGTCGTATTTAACAAATACATAATGCTGGGTTCCCGCGTGAGAGATTTCTATTGTCCGGGATTCCTCTTCGAACGTAGTTTGTTCTCTCACGGGGGGTCCCTGCCCAGTTTTCTTGGGGACATAAAGGTCTCCGCCATTGGCGGACTCGGCAACGGCGTCCAAAAAGGGTTTTAAGTCACTTATAAAGACAGTTTCCATATTTTCGTATCTCGTATCTCGTGAAGCGTATCTCGCACTCCATCACTTCACGCTTCACGAACGACGCTTAACGATTTATGCTGGCATATAATAAGGCAAACGCGCCAGGTCCATCGCAATGTCAATAGTTATTACCTTGACGTTTTTAGGGACTACTATGTAGCATGGAGAAAATTTCAAGATGCCCTTTACCCCTGCTTTGACCAGTGCGGAAGCAACTTGCTGAGCGGCGTCTCGTGGAACAGCTATAATCGCAAGGTTGATTCTACGTTTTTTCAACGCTGGAAGGTCTGAAACATTTTCTATTACAATGTTATTTATTTTCCTGCCGATCTTCCTGGGATTATTGTCGAAAGCAGCAGCGATCTGGAACCCATACATTTTGAAGCCTGGATATGCCAAAAGAGCCGAACCCAGATTACCCACCCCAACTAAAGCCACTTTCCGAAGAACGTCAAGTTTGAGAATCCTTTTGATTTCCTTGATGAGCTTTTCAACGTTATAGCCTATACCACGCGTGCCAAAGTCACCAAAGTAGGAAAAATCTTTTCTTATCTGCCAGGAATTGATTCGGACGAAACAGGAAAGGTCGTGGCTGGATATGTCCTGCTGTCCTTGTTCCGATGAATAGAGCAGTCCCCGTAGATAAATTGGCAGCCGCCGAATCGTTTCATCTGGAATCCTATGATATCTCATAGATTATACTACGCCTATTTTGCACTTGAGTTCACATTCACAAAGACCATATACTATAGAGATAATTTCTGTATCTGTCAAGAAAATCTCACCTATTGGGGGTAAAAAAATCTTGATGCTTAACCTTTTTAAGAATAAGAAGTTATCTTCTATAGGGTAGGAAAATGCAAAAAATAAAGATTTTGCAAACAGCAATCTATAAAGCCCAGCAGCTTTGAAATGTGGGAAAAAATGAAAAAGAGTCGTAGGGCGCTAATCGCAGTAAATTAGTTGATTAGGGAATTAGTTAATTGGACAACCCCCGATTAAGTCGGGGGCAACTAATGCTCTAATTAACTAATTCACTTTTTTCCATTACCGCATCAGGTATATCAAAGTTGGAAAAGGTATTTTGCACATCATCGTGGTCCTCTAAGGCCTCCATCAGAGAGATTATTTTCCTGGCGGTTGTCCCATCATTGACCGGCACGGTATTGGCCGGCACCATCGAAATCTCAGCTACCTCCATAGGAATTTGCTTTTCTTTGAGCGTCTTTTTTAGCTGCTCGTAAGCGCTCGGCTCGCAGGTTATTTCATAGACTCTGCCGGTATTTTCCATATCGTCTGCACCCGCTGCCAGAGCAATCTCCAGAAGCTGGTCTTCGTCTGCCTGGTCGGTACTTACTGTGATGAGTCCTTTTTTATTGAACATCCAGGCCACCGACCCGCTTGTGCCAAGCGAGCCGCCATGTCTTTCGAAAAGCCTTTTAATTTCCGGCGTAGTTCGATTACGGTTGTCCGTCAGCACCTCGAGCATTATAGCCACTCCGCCCGGCCCATAACCTTCGTAGAGCACCTCTTCGAAATGAGTCCCTTCCAGCTTGCCGGTCCCTTTTTTGATTGCCTTTTCAATGGTATCCTTCGGCATATTGGCGGCTTTAGCCTTGTCGATGGCGTATCGCAAAGAAAGATTTGCAGATGGGTCGCCACCGCCGGCCCTTGCGGCAACTATTATCATCCGCGCTAATTTGCTCCAAATCTTGCCGCGTTTGGCATCAATGGCGGCTTTTTTATGCTTTATTCCTGCCCAGTGTGAATGACCTGACATAGCTACGTATTGCGTACTGCGTATTGCGTGCTGCGTATTGCGTACGACGCACGACACACCACGCACAACACAGGACGAACAATGAACTTCCTTAATTTTGCATTTTACATTTTGATCTTTGATTTTGTCAATAAGAAATCCTGCTGGTGACAAGGTAGCATGCAAACTCGGGGGCATAAGGGCCTGTCATCCTCAGCTCGATTGGTGTGTCATCTAATTTGCCTTCGGCGACCGCCTCGCCCCAGATGTCATCAGCGCTCACGATTCGGTACTGGTATCGCTTGCCTTTTTTCGCCTCCCACAGCTTGGCCAGCTCGATTGTAACCATCTCGGTCTTCGGCCAGTTATAAATAACAAGGTGGGCGCGGTCAGACTCATATTTGTTGGGACGCAGAAACACCCACAGATCGCTGGGCGCTTCGACGGTATTGATACTATTGCGGTCATAGCTGAACTCTGTTTGCAATGCGTCCAGTGTATGATAGCAGGTGCCGTCCAGGTATGCTAAGTGGCGCGAGCCCCAATAATATTTGTTATCGTCGAAGATATATTGGAACGCTGCTTCCGGCGTATTCATAGCTACCAGCCAGCCGTCGTTGTTGTAGCATGTGTTATTTTGAAACATTATTTGTTGCCAATTATCGAACCATACGGCACTACTGCCGCCTACAAACACGTTGTTCTGGATGGTCAATCTGCCGTTGAGAGACGAGTCGTAGCCAAACTCGGCGTTCAATCTTTCCCCGTCAGCAAGATAGGTCCAGCAGTTGTGGACGATAAAGTTGTCATCGTACTGCAGACTGCCGCTGAGAAAGTTGCCCACATGGTTGCCGTAGACGATCAGGCCATCGTAAAGCATGTTTGCCAGACCTTGGTCCTCTGCGTAGCTATGGATGCCCCAGCCGTAATTGTCAAAAACGATACAGTCGAAGAAATTCATCCACGGCAAGCCTTCCACCAAGTCGTTGGCGTCTTCTGGCGAGTTCTGACAGTAGAAGCCGTGTGCGTAGCCATCGGCCCATCGCCCATTGCGGTAGGATAGGCAGCCATAAAACTCAGCGCCGACGCCGGCGACATAAAAGCCGCTACGATTGGGACAATCATGGACAACCATGTTGATATATTTGGACCCTATCCCTGTCTCTTGTTTAACCGCATTACCCCATAAGCCCAGCTCAGCATCGCCATCGATAGTCACCTCAAAACCCCAAAACCAGACATAGCTGCCGTAATTCCACAGTACTACCGGCTCTGTTTTATCAGCGGTGAGGGTTACTCTCTGGCCGGGCACGGCTCGATATATGATGGGCGCATCCTCGGTCCCTGATGGACTTGCAGATTTTGCGAACGGGCCGTGATAGGTGCCGCCCGCGACCCATACCGTCTGGCCTGGCTCCACCAGCACACTGCATAATGCTGTAGTAAGGTCCCATGGATTTTCTGGTGAGCCGTCGCCGAAAGGTGAACCGTAGGCTGAAACATACCACTGTGCAGGACGAATAGCCTTAAAATCACCGGCAGAACTCAACTGGCAAGGCCACAGACCAACCACAAGCAAGGCCATCATTACCGATAGAAACATTTTCATGCGTGTAGTTTCTCCTCACTTCGGTCTTTGGGAGACACCAAAGACTATATATATTGTACAATTTTCGTGGCTAAATAGCAAGCTGAGTGGTTGATGGCAGCCCCCGTTCTTCTGTCGAAGATAGAAACGGAGGCGGATTGAATTCCGTCAAACCAAATTAAGCTCTTTAGAAACAAGAACGTACGAATATTTCCCAGGTCCGAAAACTAACCGCCTGTATGAGCATACCACGTCCGATAAGATTTGACCCAGAAAACGGTTAATTTGTGTATTTTTTTCTTGACCGACCACTAAAAATCCTCTATTATGACATAGTAATTTGCCGATGATGAACAACATAGTAAGCTGTCTCGTATTTTTCGATGTTAGTTTATTATTGCTTTGTAAAGGAACGTATAAGACGGGAAAAAGGCTTGTAAGGCTTTGTTATCACGGCAGTTAAGTTGCAAAGACACCCAGCACTAAAATCGAGCACGGCATCGGGGCCTGACTTTGCAGACCTTGTGGGCCGATCCAGGTACAGTGATTTTGGTGCGGGGTGAAGTTAGTGTGAAACGAAATCTGTCTGGAAGAAGCGTTTGCTTATCAGCCCCCGCTGTTGGCTTTGCCTGTCTCTACGTCTCTCGACGCAAGTCGAGGCAGCAGGACAAGAAGACGCGGGGGGCTATTGAGCATAAATCAGCCAATCATATGAAAAAAAACAAACCTTTTAAGGCCAAAATAGCACAACGAAGGTTGACTTTGCCTGAGCGACTTGTCCGCCTCCGGCGGAGCTGATTGCACGCGCTGCAACGAGAAGGATTTCGCATCCACAGCCATTTCTTTGGAGCTTTCCTGCCGGAAATTCCCGCCATCCGTCCCGATAATTGGTGATTGGTAATTGGTGATTAGTAACCTGTAACTGTCACTCAATTAACCACTTACCATTTAACCAATTACCAAGTTACAACCAGCAGAGAAAGGTAAAGACTATGAATACTTTGATGCAGATAGGGCCGACGACAGTGATTGGTGCCCTTGTTATCGGCCTTCTTCTGGGGGGTTGCCTTGTAACCATTATCTACCAGATGGTCTCCAGGGCAAAGACTAAAACCTTCGAGCAGGACCTGCAACGACAGATTGAAGGTGCAAAAAGGGAAGCAGAAAACATCATCAAATCTGCCCAGATTGATGCCGCTGCGGAAACCATCAAGAAAAAAGAGGAATTTGCATCTGAGGTTAACAAAATTCGTGCTGAGTTGCGTGAAACTGAAGCCAGATTAACCAAACGCGAAGACAGCCTTGAAAGACAAGCTGAACTGCTGCAGCAGCGGGAAAAGGCCTTAAAACAGCAGGAACAGGAGGTCGATAGAAGACTGCACAATATCGAGTTCAAAGATAAGCAGCTTTCTTCTTTGCTGGCACAGCAGAAAAATCAACTGCTGAAAATCACTGCCATGAGCATCGATGATGCCAAGGAGCTGCTATTAAAAAGCCTTGAAGATGAGTGTGAGCACGAGATGTCAGCTTTGATTGCCCGCAAGGTCGAGGAGGCCAGCGAAATTGCCGACCAAAAAAGCCGGGAGATTATCAGTGCCGCCATTCAGCGTTACGCCGCTGAGCAGACCTGCGAAGTAACCGTCTCGACCGTCGATATCCCTAATGATGATATGAAAGGCCGAATCATCGGGCGAGAAGGACGCAATATCCGGGCGTTCGAAAAAGCTACCGGCGTAGATGTTATCGTCGATGACACCCCTGGAATAGTCGTTGTAAGCGGCTTTAATCCTGTCAGGCGTGAGGTTGCTCGGCTTTCGATGGAACGGCTCATCCAAGACGGACGAATACATCCGTCTCGAATCGAGGAGCTTGTCGCCCAGACTAAAAAGGACGTCAGCCAGAAGCTCTTTCAGCTCGGCAAAGACGCATCTGTCGAGACCAATGTTCGAGGCATAAACAACAAAGTGCTCAGTATGCTCGGCGCTTTGAACTTTAGAACAAGCTACGGCCAAAATGTGCTTCGCCACAGCGTAGAGGTCGCCTTTCTGACCCAAGTTATGGCCGATGAGCTGGGCCTGGATGGCTCGATAGCCAGACGTGCAGGACTATTGCATGACATCGGCAAGGCCATCGACCACGATGTTGAAGGCAACCATCCCACCATAGGCGCAAATTATCTGAAGCGCTTCAATGAATCACCAATTGTGCTAAACGCCGTCGCAGGCCATCATGGCGATGTACCAGCAGAAAATCCTTACACTCCGCTGGTTGCTGCTGCTGATGCTATTAGTGCCTCCCGACCGGGTGCCAGAAGGGAAACGCTGGAAAAATATATCAAACGATTAGAGAAACTGGAGGAAATCGCCAGCAGCTTTAAGGGAGTTGAAAATGCGTATGCTATTCAAGCTGGCCGGGAGATCCGCGTGATTGTCGATGCATCGCAGGTCGAAGATGAGGCAGCTATGAAGATTGCCCGCGATATTGCTAATAAGATTGAAGCGGAAATGGCCTATCCGGGCGAAATCCAGGTGACGCTGCTGCGCGAAGTCCGCTGCATTGAGTATGCTAAATAATATCGAAGTGCGTATTGCAAGGTGAACTACAATGAAACTTGAGTTGGCCAGTCTTCGCAAGGCAGTTGAATCTCTGGAAAGAACATTAAATGTAGCCAATGACAGGGATTTTATAGTCCAGTTAAATCCCGACCAGATAGATGCCATAAAGGCAGGCGTTATCCAGAACTTTGAAGTGGCATACGAACTCTGCTGGAAGTATATCCAACGATGGTTGCGACAAAACATTTCTCCGGCGGATGCTGAGTATCCACGTACTCGCAAAGAGTTTTTTCGTATGGCAGCTCGTTATGGTCTGATTGATGACCCTCTGCCCTGGTTTACTTATGGCGACGCACGCAACCTTAGCTCGCATATTTACGATGAACAAAAGGCCGAATCTGTCTATGAAACCGCATTGCGTTTTATAACTGATGCCAAATTCTTACTGGAACGTCTGGAAGAACGTAATGATTGATATAGAAGAAAAATATTTAGCCGAGATTCAGCGGATTTTGAATGAGCAGGCGCCTGATTGTGAAGTCCGGGCGTTCGGTTCACGCATCGAAGGCAATGCCGGTAAATATTCCGACCTTGACCTGGTGCTCGTCGGCAACGAAAAATTAAACTGGCGAAAAATAGAGTCGTTGAAAGATGCCTTTGCCGCCTCCGACCTGCCCATAATCGTCGATGTAATCGACTGGCATACGCTCTCGGATGAGTTTAAGGCCGTTATAGAAAAGAGCTATGAAATAATACAAAAAAAGCATTGATAAATCCAAAAACAACTGCATCTATAAAAATTCACAAATAAGAGATAATTTGTGAACGATCAGATAACAAAATTACTTGAAAATAATAAGCTATGCGAGGTACGCTACGTTGAGTATGCTAAATAAACTATTGCTAAAGTGCCTAAAGTTTGAAGTGCCTAAAGTGCCTAAAGTTATGAACTTTAATTTTTAGCTCACTTTAGACACTTTAGTTCACTTTAGTCACTTGGCTTATTTTTTGAAATCAGCTTTAGGATTTTGTACAGCATATATGAAATTAAACATTCTTTGCATAGGTGACATAGTAGGTCGGCCTGGCAGACGCATTATCGCCGACAAGCTAAAGGCTTTGGTCAAGGAGCGTAGCATCGACTGCGTAGCCGCTAACGCGGAAAACGCTGCCGGTGGCTCCGGGCTGACCCCCCAAATCTACGACAAATTACTGCGATACGGTATAAACCTGGTGACACTCGGCGACCACACCTACCGTAAAAGGGACATAATCGAAACATTAGAGAGAGCCGACAACATCGCCCGGCCGGCAAATTTTTCCGAAAGCGCTGCAGGCAAAGGATTTGCACTTTATAAAACCGCTAAGGGGCCGACCGTAGCCATTGTGTCGTTGATTGGTCGGCTTTTTATGAAGCCGGCCGACTGCCCCTATAATACTATCGATAAAATCCTGCCGAAGCTTAGCCAACAAGCCGACATCATAATAGTTGACTTTCACGCCGAGGCCACCAGTGAAAAGCAAGCGATGGGCTATCACTTAGACGGTCGAGTCAGCCTGTGTTTCGGTACTCATACCCACGTTGTAACCGCTGATGAAAAAATTTTGCCCAAAGGCACCGCCTATATTACTGATATCGGCATGACCGGGGCAAATGATTCGGTGCTCGGCCGGGTGACTGAGAGCGTTTTAAAGTCGTTTAGAACTCAGATGCCGTATCCATTCGAGATAGCAACAGGCAATGTGAAGATGGATGCGATTTTGGTTACCGTTGACAGCAACACAAAAAAGGCTGAGCGGATCGAGCGTGTCAGGATTGACGCAGAGAGCCAGAATTCGACACGTTACGACAGTGACGATGGCAAGCCGGAATATTTTAATGCCTTCTAATAATGCCAGACTCCCAGAAAACGCTCCATATTCATCATTGAAGAAAAAGATTATGTGCTTTTTCTCTGGCGATGGTTGTTATCTGGCCGTGGCCGGGATAAACTTTCGTTTCCTCCGGTAGAGTCAAAAGTTTTTCTCTTATACTTTTTATCAGCTCATCCATACCGCCGCCCGGAAAATCTGTCCGGCCGACCGAATCGGCAAAAAGTGTATCGTTAGTAAAAACAATACCTTCATCCTCCATATATAAACAGATACCGCCTGGGGTATGACCAGGCGTATGAAGCACCTTAAGCTTAATTCCCGCCTGCTCGATAATGCTTTTATCCTCGACAAGCAAATCCGCTGGCTTGATGCGAAATAATCGCCCTGCAAGAGCCGACAGATTGTGCAGCGGCGAAGCTATCATCTCGGCATCGAGCTTATGGATATAGACCCTGATATTCTGATAGCGTGTGCGCAATGTAGTGACAGCCGAGATGTGGTCTATATGGCCGTGAGTAAGAACCACAGCAACGGGATTCAGTTTACGTTCTCGCAGAAAGTCGATTAACTGGCCGGCTCCCAGACCTGCATCAATAATCAGACAGTCTCTGGCTGCGCCACTTTTACGCAGCACATAGCAGTTAGTTTGAAACGCACCCATAATTAAACAGTCAATTTCCATCTATCTTATCCTTTCCACCGGTCGGACAGCGGACCAGACTAACAGATGCGTCTTTTGTCGTCAATCGTTTCTACTGCGCAAGTAATTAAGTCTTTGCGCTTGACCGATAGAATCAATTTTGATAAAAGTTTGTAGTTAATAGTTCAGAGTTCATAGACAACGAGCTATGAAGGAACCTATTGAATGAAGAATTTCAAACGGGTATTCAAGTATATTTGGCCTCAATGGCCACGGATTATTTCAGTTGTGCTGGCCGCGATGATTGTTTCTTTGCTTTTATCGCTGAGCCTTGTCACGGTAATACCACTTCTGAAAGTGATGTTGGGTGAAGAAGGTCTTCACGGCTGGGTAGAAAGAAAAATCTGCGCACATTGGCATGGCATAAATTTCTCTTTGTCGGAAATAACGGATTTTTCAGCTTCTGACGTTTCTTATCATCTTCTGGTGACAGATATTGACCGTCATAGCCGCGCCAGAAAAGCGGGGCTGCGAAAGATGGATATAATTATCGGAGCCAATGACCTTTTAGTTGAGAAGCAGGGGCAACAAATCCCTCGAACCAAGCTGCTCGAAGCACTGGCAACCGCACCTGCAAACACCGATATTACCGTTCAAGTACGCAGGATGAATAATGAAAGCGTGGCTGATAAGTTAACGTTTGATACAGGCCCCAAGCCATTTTATGTGGACCATCTGGAAAAGTGGATGAGCCTGCTGCCAAGACAGCAAACCAGCGAAAACAAAATAAAAACAGTGATCATTATCATAGTGGCAATGGGTGTCGTTACCATAATTCGTTGTCTGGCAAAGTTCTATCAGGAATACCTGGCCCAAAAAATTGTGCAGATAGGAATAAATCATTTGAGGGAGGACGCCTTCGGCCATGCGATGGATATGCCCATCGGATATTTCGCTAACGAGCGGCCAAGCGATACGGTCAGCAGAATCGTTGGCGATACAAACGTGATGGCTAAGGCAATCAAAATAATGCTTGGCAAGGCACTGCGTGAGCCACTAAATGCCCTTTTTATGGTGGCTGCAGCGATGTGGCTGAACTGGCAGCTAACGCTGATTTTCTTGTGCAGCGCACCGTTTGTGCTGTGGCTGGCCTTCGCCTTCGGCAAAAAAATGAAACAGGCTACAAAGAAATCTCTGATAGCCAGCTCACAAATGCTTTCCAAACTTCAAGAAGCAATGGCAGGGCTCAAGGTGGTCAAGGTCTACAATCGCAATGAGTATGAGCAAGATAGTTTCAGAGTTATAAATAATAGATTGTTAAAACACCTGCTGAAGATTTCGAAAGTTGATGCCGCTACCATGCCGGTAATGGAAGTGCTCGGAATGGCGGCAGGCTCGGCAGCACTAATAGTTGGTGCGCAATGGGTCATCGGTGGTCAGATGAATGGTTTGGATGGTAGTGAGTTTTTTGTACTTTTGGGTCTATTGGGTTTTGCTGCTGAGTCAGTGCGAAAGACTTCTGATGTCTGGAATAAAATACAGGAGGCAAATGCCGCCGCAGAAAGAGTGTTTGCGGTTATTGATGCGCCGGTTGAGTTTGAAAAACCAGCTGCGACGGAACTGCCGCCGTTAAAAAAGCAAATAGAATTCAGAGACATCGTATTTACTTATCCCGGAGCGGATGAACCGGTGCTAAAGGACATCAATCTTGTTGTGCCTGCAGGTCATAATGTTGCTATTGTGGGACCTAACGGCTCCGGCAAAACAACGCTGGCAAATCTGATACCGAGGTTTTATGACCCCGATTTCGGACAGGTCTTAATAGATGGGAAGGACATCCGTGATGTCACGCTGTATAGTCTGCGAAACCAGATTGGTATGGTCACGCAAAATGTAATAACATTCAATGCCACTATTGCGGAAAATATCGCGTATGGTAAACCGGACGCCAGCGTAGATGAAATAATTGCCGCAGCCAAGCGGGCGTTTGCCCATGAATTTATCTTGCCTCTGCCCAACGGCTACGATACGGTGATTGGTGAACAGGGCGTAGGACTTAGTGGCGGCCAGTTGCAAAGAATCATTATAGCCAGAGCCATCCTGAAGAACCCTACTATTTTGATTTTCGACGAGGCGACCAGCCAGATTGACGCCGATAGCGAAGCTAAAATCCACAAAGCCATAGAGGAGATTATGCAGGATAGAACCACTTTTTTAATCGCCCACAGATTTAGCACCGTTATAACCGCAGACGTGATAGTGGTAATGGATGATGGGCAAATTATCGCTCAAGGTCAACATGAGGAGCTGATGCAGACCTGCCCATTATATCAAAGTTTGTACGAAACACAACTGATAAAAGCATAATTAGGAATAAATCCCACGTAAAATGTGGGAAAAACCCCCAGTGAAACTGGGGGCTAAAAACATTTTATTTAGCCCTGCAATCCTTCGACTACGCTCAGGACAAGTTTATTGCAGGGTTTGTTCCTGACAAAAAAAACGGGAATTAGACTATGGCCGAGCTTTCACAAGCAAGAAAAGCACACGACCTCTTTAAGAGGTTTGATGGCAACCCCATCTTAACGTCGCAAGATTGGCCTTACCCAGCGAACGCAGTCTTTAATCCTGCAGCTGCGAAATTAAATGCAGAGACACTATTGCTGGTTCGCGTGGAGGACATGCGTGGCTTTTCGCACTTGACCGTTGCCCGCAGCGCTGACGGGTTCACAAACTGGCAAATCGACGCTGAACCAACCTTGCAGGCCGATCAAAGCTGCCGTGAGGAATGCTGGGGCCTGGAAGACCCTCGCATTGTCTGGCTCGAAGAGCAAAAGCAATTTGCCGTTACTTATGTCTCTTTCAGTGAGGGTGGCCCATTAGTGTCGCTGGCAATTACCAGGAATTTCAGGACTTTTGCCCGGCTGGGTGCGCTTCTTCCGCCGGAGGATAAAGATGCGTGCCTATTTCCTCGCAGATTTAACGGACGATTTGCTCTGATTCACCGCCCTATTGTCCGAGGCGAGGCACATATCTGGTTGAGCTTCTCACCGGATCTTAAGCATTGGGGCGACCATCAATTACTGATTAGAACAAGAGCAGCCTACTGGGACTGTCACAGAGTAGGGCTGGCTTGTCAACCCATAGAAACACCACAAGGCTGGTTAATATTTTATCACGGCGTCCGCACCACCACCGCAGGACAGATATACCGCGTCGGTCTGGCACTTTTGGACCTCAACGTACCCTGGAAGGTCCTGCGCCGAAGTGACGAATGGGTCTTAGGGCCTGGTGCATATTACGAACGAGTCGGTGACGTCGGTGGTGTTGTGTTCCCCACCGGAGCTACTATTCACAGAGAAACCGATCAGCTCAATCTCTATTACGGCGCCGCCGATTGTACAGTCGCTGTCGCAACAGCTAATTTGAGCGATTGTCTGGACTACATTATGTCCTGTCCGGAAGTAAGCGAATAAACCGCTGGCAAGTTCATCACTACAGATGACTGCCAATGAGCTGCTACAAACCGGCCGCGAGCTGCCGTGCCGCCCCTGTTGCTTCCTAATTTAACGATAGCGACATATTTGTTATTTACCTGTTTTAACGCGTATGTCAGCAAAAAAGCCAGATTCTCGAAACAACAGAATCTGGCTTCGGAGGAGGGTGATGAAAAGCTATTTGTTGGCTCTCAAAAGATTTCTTCTTTTAATATTTAATCGAATAAATCGCAAATATTTCTTTAATAAAAAGAGACCGATTTAAAGAAAAGTTACACTTTTTTTACCAAAAATCAATCTTTTAATCGAGAAAATCTTAATTTTTTATCGCTTTTTTTGAAAGTGCCCAAATTCCATCCTCGAACCAATTTATTTTACGCTTAATAAACAAATCTTGTTCCCATATTTTAACCAAGAACCTGTTATTTCTTATTCCTGAATTTTTTCAGGCAGACTGATATGGATACCAAAATTACAATTGTGGATTTGTTAGCAGCCAAACGGCAGGGTCGCAAGATTGTTGCGGTCAATTGCTACGATGACACCACAGCTAAACTAATCTGTCAAACTGAGGTGTAGATGATATTAGTGGGCGATTCTGCGGCGCACGCGATGCTCGGCTTTGATTCAACCTTGCCAGCGACAATAGATTTCCTGGTTGCCATACCCGCTGCAGTTTGCCGAGGCGCACCAGATTTATATCTTGTTGTTGATATGCCTTTCCTATCTTATCAGGTTTACCGAGCTTGAGAGGCTACAGCAAATGCTAAAAAATAGGCTCTAAGGCTAAAAATCCCTTGAAATAAAAATAATTTGGTAGAGCATCCCTCCTACACTTACTATCTGCTGTGCCAAGGCGATCACACCACCCGATTTGTTCAAAGCTGCATCTTAATAGTGGGGCAAAATCACAGGTCTAGACTTAATTGTCTCCAATCTCAGTACCAATTGCCGCCTGTTCAGCATCAACCAATCCACAGCCAGTATACTCATCCCAACCGGCTGGCGGTAGGTCATCGGCAGTAGCACAGATATTAGCGCTGAGATTCAAAGCTAATGTACCAGCCACATGAGGGGCAGCCATACTGGTTCCACTGGCAGTTGCATAGCCACCACCTAAGTAAGTGGAGTATATATCAACGCCAGGGGCGGCAATATCCATTTCGGGACCATAGCTGCTCCATGAAGCTCGGTTGTCAGAACTGTCCGTTGCCGCTACGGCAATTACAGAAGCATAGGCTGCTGGATAGTCGATGGCACCGCCGTCGTTGCCAGCCGCTGCAACTAAGAGCAATCCAGCCACAGCCGCTGCGTCACAGGCATCGTGCAGAGACTGGATGTCAGAGTTGGTCCCGAGGCTCATATTAATAATGTCCATCCCGTTATCGATGCACCAGGTGATGCCTTCAATGACGTCGCTTACAAAACCGGAACCTCTTCGGTCGAGTACCTTAACACCATAGAGCCAAGCATCTGGGGCCACACCAACTACTCCGATTTCGTTATTCTCGGCTGCAATAATCCCTGCAACGTGGGTGCCGTGCCCATTGTCATCTTTATAGCTCTTTCGGGGATTGATAGTGTTGACGCCGCCCTTGCAGTTGGCATCGAGGTCCGGATGCGTGTAATCTATGCCGGTATCTACTACTCCTACCTTTACTCCATAGCCGGTTGTGGTGGACCACGCATATTCCGCATCGATGCGATCTACTCCCCACGGCAGTTGTTCAGGCGGTTGTGACGGCGGAGGCGGTTTTGGCAGGGCGATAACTACCGCATCATCCTCGATCCTGAGCACCTCTGGGCTAGCGCCTAGGCGTACCTCGGCAGGCGGTGGCAAGTAGACCACCATCCCGTTGACTAGTGGCAACGGTTTGAGCGGCTCTCCACCGAACCGCCTAACTAGTCCTTCCTGCGCTGGCTCATTGACAAACCCATCTTGAAAAACGACTATTTTGCGTGGCGCACCCTGCTCAGGCTGGGCTATAATTGCAGAAACTGCCAGCCCAAATACAACTGCAACTAACAAACACACAAAAACCAATCTTTTCATAAACTTTCGCATCTTCTACCCCTTTCAATCAGGACATACTTTCAACCACTTTATTAAAGTTTAAGTTATATTTTTGTTTTCACAAAACGCTCGTTTTCTAAATATTATATTGAGCTTTGCGGCAAAGTCAATTAAAAATTTGCCGAAAATTCCAATTTTCGCATCTTTTATGATAAAATACGTAATTTGTGAAATCTCGATTTTAGCTGCCAAAATGCGTTATTTGGCCCTGTTTATATTACCTGCACAAACCACTCCCACTAAAGAATTGTATTTCAGCGGCGAAAGGACTTACTTCCTGCCGTGTTCCGGGATTGGCAGGCCCAATTCGGCCAGGACCTTTTTCATGTCCTCCCAGACCCTCATCCTGTTTTCGGGCGAATAATTCCGCAGCAGATATGCAGTATGATATGTAACCATAACTTTTATAGGCGGCCTGCCCAGGCCAGCGCAGTATTCGTGGAATTGACCCCGCAATTCGCCTATCGGTTTATTGGTGTTCAGCAACGTCCTGGCAGCGTGACCACCCAGAGCGACAATAATCTGCGGCTCTATTATCTCAATCTGCCTTTGAAGATATGGAAAACAGCTTATTATTTCCTCCGGCCGAGGGTCGCGATTCTCCGGCGGACGACACTTCAAGATATTGGCTATAAAGACATCGCTTCGTTTTAGTCCGCAAGCGGCGATTACCCTATCCAGAAGCTGGCCCGCCCTTCCGACAAAAGGTCGGCCTTGAGCATCTTCATCTGCTCCGGGTGCTTCTCCAACGAACATTATTTGCGCATCCGGATTGCCCTCGCCGGGGACGGCGTTTGTCCGTGTCGTACCCAAGCCGCAACAGCAACATCGGCTAACTTCTTCAGCGATTTTCCCCAGTTCTGCTATCTTTTCATTAATGGATGCAGTATCCTGCTCCTCCTGTGATTCGGTGTTGAACCCCGCAATAAATTGCGGGGCTAAATATTTAGCCCCACGTTGCACGTGGGGTTCAGAACCTTCACGCTTTATAGCAAAGCCGGTGAAAAATTGTTCCATTTCCAGATGCTGGCGAACAACCTTATTGATGTCCACATTCTTTTCCATCAAGAGGAATTTTAAAGGCAAAAGGCAAAAGTTAAAAGGCAAAATTTTTCTCTTTTACCTTTTTCTCTTTACCTTTTACCTGGCCTGGACTTGACGGGTGCATTGGAAGCCCTTGCCCAGCTCGCACCAGACGCAGGAGCCAGGCAGGCTATCGGCCATAAGAAGTTGCCCCTCGCAGGCCGAGCAGAGGTACTCTTCGCCCGGCCTCATAGGTCCTGGGCAGGGAGTAATGGTCATGGGACATATGTCGATGCATGTATTGCAGTTTTTGCAGAAATCAGGTTTACGACCAAATGGAAAATCCACGTGGCGGTCTTTGCCTCGCCCAACAAAGCCGATCGCTTTAGCCTGCCACATCTCAGCACACACACGGACGCATCGGCCGCACAACGCACAATTGTCGTTACGAAAAGGATAACGCACTTTCGTGACTCCGCAGCGCACGGCAACATCCTGAATAGCGCGGGAGTTCGGGGCGGAAGCTACAAGCAGCTCAGCGATATTGCGACGCAGGCGTTTTATCCTCTCAGTGTACGTACGGATTACCATATCTTCAGCAACCTTCAAGGTACAGGAGGCGGTTACTCTTGCTTTGCCGCCGACAATATTTTCCACAATGCAGAGCCGACAAGCGCCGATATCCGAAAGCCCAGGGTAGTGACATAGGTGAGGAATACAGATGCCGTACTCTAAAGCAGCGTCAAGAACCGACGAACCTCTGGAGGCTCTGATTTTCGTACCATCGATTGTTAGTGTGACATATTCTTGCATCGTTATCTCCTCAGGCATCGTTATCTCCTCAGGTAACGCTTATGGCCTCGAACCTACAGACATCTTTGCAAATTCCGCACTTGTTACATAAATCCTGGTTAATTTGGTGGGGATTCTTAGTCTGGCCAGTAACGGCTCTATGGGGACATGCCTTCAGGCATGCACCACAGCCGGTGCAGGTATCTGGATCGATGTTGTACTGAATTAGTGCCCGACAGACGCCAGCTGGGCAAGACTTTTCCTGAATATGTGCCTGGTATTCGGGGCGGAAATAACGAAGCGTGGACAAAACCGGATTCGGTGCAGTTTTACCCAGTGCACATAAGGAGGTCTCAGTTAGAGTCTCTGCGAGTTCCTCTAACAGTTGCAGTTGTTCTGGCCGGCCGCGACCTTTGGTTATATCCGTAACCATTTCCAGCATTCTGCTGATGCCAAGCCTGCACGGCACACATTTGCCACACGACTCGTCCAAAAGGAACTCAAGGAAGTATCTGGCGACGTCGACCATGCAGGTGCGTTCGTCCATAACGACCATTCCGCCGGAGCCGACCATCGAACCTGCCTCGGTAAGTGTCTCGAAATCCACCGGAAGGTCAAATTTTTCCGCCGGTAGACATCCACCTGAAGGTCCACCGGTTTGAACGGCCTTTATTGCAGCACCATCGTATGGGCCGCCACCAATATCGTAAACAATCGTCCGCAATAGCGTGCCCATCGCCACTTCGACCAGGCCTGTGTTCTTAATCCGTCCGGTGAGGGCAAAAATTTTTGTCCCTTTACTATTCTTCGTGCCCTTGGAAGCGAACCAGGCGGCGCCTCTGTTGATAATCATTGGCACATTTGCCCATGTCTCGACATTGTTAAGACACGTCGGTTTGTGCCAGAGACCATCCTGGACTGTATGCACATCCTTGGGCCTCGGTTCACCAACCTTGCCTTCCACCGAAGACATCAACGCTGTTGATTCGCCGCAGACGAATGCTCCGGCCCCACGAGCAAGCTGAACGTCAAACGAAAGATTGCTGCCGAGGATATTTTCACCTAACAGCCCGAACTGGTGTGCTTGCTCTATAGCCTTGCGTGCGTGGACAACTGCCAGAGGATACTCTTTACGAACATATATATAGCCTTGCTCAGCGCCAATAGCGAAGCTGCCTATCAGCATACCTTCCAGCACCGAATGTGGGTTACCCTCCAGGACGCTACGATCCATATATGCACCGGGGTCGCCCTCATCGGCATTGCAAATGACAAATTTTTCGTCCCCCGCGGCTTGGCGGCACTGCTGCCACTTTCTGCCTGTTGGATAGCCGCCGCCACCGCGGCCTCGCAGACCGGAATCCTTGATTTCCAGAATAACCTGTTCCGCTGTCATCCCGTTGAGCACTTTGGATAAGGCTGAGTAACCGCCAATGGCGATATAATCCTCGATGCTGCAGGGATCTATCTTGCGGTTCTGGCTCAATAGGACTCGGTCCTGTGCGCGATAGAATGGAATATCTGCCTCCTTTGTGATCTTTTTGCCTGAGACAGGGTCGGTATAGAGTAAGCGTTCAATAACCTGATTCTTTTGAATCGTCTGACAAACAATCTCAGAGACATCCTCCGGCGAAATTCGGCAGTAAAGTATGTTAGCAGGATCGATGACCATAATCGGTCCCTGCTCACAAAATCCGTGACATCCTGTTGTGCGGAGCTTAACTGTATCGGTTAAGCCTTGAGCATCAAGAGCAGCTTTAAGGGCCTCGATGACTTTCACGCTACCTGATGCCTGGCAGCCTGTACCGCTGCATATATTTATCGCAGTAGTTACTTTCGCTTCCAGTGAAGCCAAAGATTCTCGAAATTGCTTAAGATCTTCTAATGTATTTAGTTTAGGCTGCATCCACAGCTACCTCCCCTTCGACTACGCTCAGAGCTTGCCCTGAGCCTGTCGAAGGGGCAGGCTTTTCGGCCGTTCGGAGCGACTGAACCAGTTTGCGCAGTTTGTTTGGCGTCATATTTCGGTGGTAGCGGCCATCCAGCACAACGATAGGACCGAGTGCACATGCACCGAGGCAGTTGACGCGTTCGAGAGTAAACATTTTGTCAGGTGTAGTTTGGCCCGGTTCTATACCAAGCTGCCCGCGTACTTCATCCAGCATTCGGGGTGCTCCACGGACATGACAAGCCGTACCCATACAAACCGTTATAAGATGCCGGCCACGGGGAGTCAGGCTAAATGCCTTGTAGAAACTGGCGACCCTATAGACCTCAATCACAGGAACGCCCAATTCTTTGGAAACGGTGGTCATTGCCTCCTCAGATATGTATCCATAGGCTTCCTGCACATCCTGAAGCACTTCAATAAGCTGCTGCGGCTGGCTACGTCTGTCCTCCAAGATTGTCTCAAGTATTTTCTCTGACATTTTTACCTCCTGTGCTTGTGCCAAAAAACTCAGATAAAAGCTTGACAAAAATAAGTATAATGCATATAAATAATGGGTTGAATACAATTAGATTGCCCTAACAGTGCATATAAAATATAGGCATTTTTAATGAACAATAGCACCTATTTAATGCACTTTAAAAATAGGTATTTAGAAGGTTAGCCAATGAAAAAACCATCATCCGATAAGGATAGTGTAAGATCACCGCGGTTCGGGACCGATAGTCATCAGCGCTGGTACATTCTGCCAAGCGAGACCTACGAGCCGTCTGAGGTAGAAAGGGCGCTGCGAGAACGTATCAAGGAGCTAAACTGCCTTTACGGTATCACCCGGCTTACCGAGGGAGGACCTGATTCTTTAGAGGAATTTCTGCAGCGGGTGGTGAACATCTTGCCGCCAGCCTGGCAATATCCTGAGATCACCTGCGCTCGCATCACGTTCAATGGACAAATATACAAAACCGAAGGCTTCAAAGTCACAAAGTGGCGACAGAGTGCCAGAATTATGATGTTCAATGAGCCTATCGGCGAGGTCGAAGTATTTTATACAGAGCAGCGCCCAGCTCTTTTCGAAGGGCCATTTCTTAGGGAGGAACGTACATTGATAGACGCCGTCGCTGAAAACATTGGTGCGGTGGCAATGCGACTATCTGCTGAACGGCAATTGCAGGAGACAAACAAGCAATTGATGGTAGAGCGAGAGGCGCTGCGCGAAGCTAACACAACGCTTAAAGCCGTTTTAGCCCGCATTGAGGAAGAAAAGCTGAAAATTCACAAAGACATACAGGCCAATGTGCAGAAGGTTCTTTTGCCGATTATTTATGCTATGCTGACGGAGGTTCCCAAACCACAACGCAAGTATGTAGAGCTTCTCAGAGACAATCTTGTTGAGATAACATCTCCATTTATTAATCAACTGACGGATAAGTACCGATCTCTGACACCCACAGAGATTTCTATCTGCAATATGATTCGGACAGGCCTGCGAAGCAAAGAGATCGGCCAGTTGCGAGGTGTGTCCACCGCCACAATCAGCCGACACCGGGAAAGAATTCGACGCAAGCTCGGAATAGCTAATAAAGATGTGAATTTAACAAGCTATCTACAAACAATAGGCTCAGGTTTCAGTTTTCAGGAATCAAGGGCTCCTGACTACTGACCTCTGCATAGACAATGCTTACCGGCCAGGAAAGAAAATCGCCGAGACGGCAAATACAAGATTGATTTCCGTCCGGCCAGTGCTATATTATTCTCTGCGCAGCATGCCTTACGGCAATAGTTTTCATGGACTTGGCCATGCCTGCCGGCAGGCATCCCTGTCGGGATTACGGCATTGATATTCCACGAGTTTTGTAGGGTGGGGTCGCAACCCCACCGTTAACCGAGCCGAACCAAAGTTTCGCAGGCGTCTTATATGGGTGGCGCAATGGTATTTGGGATGCTATGCGGATCAATATAAACAATGTTCGCCTAAGAAATATGGATGAGAAATTTAGAAACCTGATCGAGGACCTTCACAAGAAGTACGAAGAATTGATGTCGATGCCTCCACTAACTGTTGATACAGTCCCATCTGATTGCCCGACCGGAGGAATTTACCTGTTTACGGAAAATGGTGTCCATCTCTATGTAGGCAGAACAAAACGTCGTATCAAGGAGAGGTTGAAGAACCACATTAGCACCGCAGACGATTGTCCATTCGCTTGGCATTTAGCCCGAGAAGAGACAGGCAACACCGAAGCGTCTTACAAGACCGAAGGCTCGCGAAGGCACTTGCTGGCCCAACCTAATTTCAAGCGAGCATATGAGGGAGCCAAAAACAGAATAAGGCAAATGAAAGTCCGATACGTCGGCGTGTCTGATCCATTGAAACAAACCCTCCTTGAGATTTACGTAGCTGTCGTCTCCAAAGCGAAGTTCAATGATTTTGATACTCACTGAAATATATGGCGAACAAAGTACTCCAGCGGACAACTGATAGCCGCCGCTGAGTTCAAACGTTGGAGGGATTGCATGAAAGATTTTTTTGAGAAAAACAAGATACCCATAAGTATTATCGTTGCAGCGTTAATAATTGCCGGATCGATATGGCTGTCAAACAGGTCGGCATCAACCAGGCCGCAGAGCGGAAGCGACCGGGGACTAACACCACAACAACTACCGACAACAGTAGAGCCGCTGCAAGAGCCCACCATACGAATCAGTTACACTGAAGCGCCAGAACACGTGGGAGAATATGCCTGCGTGGCAGGCAGAGTGGACCATGTTTATACTTCCGAAAAAGGTACTATATTTATAAATTTCCGTCCCGATTATAAAACCAGTCCGTTTGGTGTTGTAATTTTTGGTTCAGACGCATATAAATTTCCCAATCCAAACCAATACGAAGGAAAAACTGTGGAAATCACCGGCTTGATAAAGACTTATCAAGGGCGCCCGGAGATTGTTCTCAATGACCCAGGTCAAATCAAAATTAAATAAAATTTTCCTTTTATTGCTGACTGCTTTAATCGCAGTTCTTATTGGGTATTTTTTACCTCACAAGTCATCGTTTATTAAAGAAGTGCCGGCTCTTTACCGGGTTGTAACAGTGATTGATGGTGACACTATCAAAGTCGATATTGGAGGAGCAATTGAAACTGTAAGACTGATTGGAATAGATACTCCTGAGATTGCAAATCCTTATAATCCTCGGGCAGATTACTTTGGCCCGGAAGCTGCACAGTATGCTAAGCAACTCTTGGAAAAGCAATCGGTCTATTTAATCAGAGATCCAATGCATTCGAATAGAGATAAATACAACAGACTTCTAAGATATGTCTTTTTGGAAGATGGCACTTTAATCAACGCCAAACTCATCAAAGAAGGTTTCGCTTTTAACTATATATACGAGCCGTTCCAGTTTATGAAGCAGTTCGATTATTTAGAGAAACAGGCGAAAGAAAACCGATTAGGGCTGTGGAGCGGCGAAAAAAATTAAAAATCTGGGGACACGATACCTATTTTATTGCACAGCATGGCTCCCGACAGGGATGGCCAAGCCCATTACGCAATTGCGTCAGGCATGTTGCTGGCTATGATGCCGGCATGGCACGGTCGGCCTCGCCTTCGCCTTTTTACCACGAAGCCTGCCCTGAGCAACGCCGAAGAGACACAAAGGCACTAAGATTTATTTTTGTTATTAAATAGCAGCTTTAATCAGTGTAAATCAATGTCACAAACTTTTGTGCTTTTTCGTGGCTATATCTGTCTATACGCTCTCTGCGTTCTTTGCGGTAAAAAGAGATTCTTCGCTGCGCTCAGAACGGCGTCTGTGGCTGAATTAAGCTTGCCCAAGTCCCACAATTTAACAAAATGTTAATTTGAAAAAAGTGCTATATTTTTGTCAATTTCTGCTAAAAAGTGCGCATTTTTGTAAATTTTTGATCACTTTCTGCTCATTTTTGCAGAGTTTTTAGCTCATTTTTTCTTATCTATTTTACCTAAACCCTACAATGTGACTTATGAACCGTATTTTTACGCGGAAATTGACTGTGAACTCTGAAAAATTGCCAAAATATACCTATTTTTTTAAATTCTGGATAATTTCAGTTCTTAATCTTGTTAATCTGGGTCGCTATATTTAACGCAACGCGGAATCTTTGTCGATTACATTTTTCTACCTCTCCTTACAATCCTCATATAAGCTTAGGATAGCTTTTGGACCGACCGGTCAAGGAGCCCTTCTATTTACTGCGTGAACTGCTCTTAGCAGTTTATGATCGCCTCAGCTTCTTTTCTGTATGCGTCCATAATGTAAGGGATACCCGAGACCGTAGCAGCCTCAGGGGTCAAAGCCATAAGGTCGTCTCTGCTGATTGTTGAAACTCTGAAGTTTCGACTGCCTGCCATCAACTGCTGAAGGCCAACTTTGAGCTTATCGACAAATGTATAAAGCCCAATAGCCCCCAACGGCATTTGCTTGACGGTGTCTCTACCATATTTAGCAACAAGGTCCTCATAGCAGACAAAGATTTCCTCCACCCTTGTGCCGAAGTGACTGATGGTATTTGGTAGGGCATTTGCTCCTTCCTGCAACCACAATCCGATGTTCTTGCCGACCATACTGGGAATCATCAGGGCTCTACCCATACAAACTGCCTTAGTCCAGGGTGCACCCATTGCCAGTGCCTTGAAGATATGGTCTTCTGTGCTGAAGCCCCCTGCGATAGCAATATCCGGCACAAATGCACCTTTGGCCGCCAGCTTTTGACAAAGCTGGTAACTCATCGATTGCAGATAGAAGGTGGGAACTCCCCATTCTTCCATCATCCGCCACGGGCTCATTCCGGTTCCCCCTGGTGCTCCATCAATTGTTAATAAGTCAAGCTTAGCATCCGAAGCCCACTTGATAGCCATTGCAAGCTCCCGCATCGGATATGCACCTGTTTTGAGCGTTACGCGTTTGGCACCGAGCTTGCGCACCCGTTCAACCTCCTTAATAAAGCCTTGCTGGTCAACAAAACCCAGGCGTGAGTGCCTCTCAAAATGCTTCAAAGCACCGTCTCTGAAAGCAGCCTGGTGGGCCTCAACAGAAGGGTCGGGCGTAACCAGATAGCCTCTTTTCTGCAGATCAAGAGCGCGTTCGAGCGAATCGACCTGGATCTCGCCGCCGATACACTTTGCACCCTGCCCCCACTTAAGCTCGATGCTTTCGATACCAAGTTCTCCGATGACATACTCAGCCACACCTAAACGTGTGTCTTCGACGTTCATCTGTACAATCATATCACCGTAGTCTTCATGCCATCTGCGGTATTGCTCAACACGTTGGGCCATATTCGGCGCCTTTTTGATCTTGCCGTTTGAATTCAATTCCAGTTCCGGATCGATACCGCAGACATTTTCGCCGCAGACTATTGTGATACCTGCGATGCCGGCGCCGGCTGCAAAATGTTCCCAGTTTTTGCGGGCAATATCGGTGGAGCCTAAAGCCCCGGTGAAAACAGGCATACGCATCTTGACCTTTGTCCTATAACCATATTCTATTTCCGTAGTGACCATTGGAAACAGGGTGTTATCTGGATTGCCGACCTGGCCGTCCGGCAGGCCTTCTGCACCCATAGCATAGCCCTGGATATTGAGATGTGAGTAGTCGATAGGGTAATTTTTGTCGCCGCCGGCAGTAAGAGTGCCGAATGGACCAGGGTAAATCACCTCACGGCCACGGAAGGAAGACTTAAAAATCTCACAATTACCTCGGCAGCCATCGATACAACGTGTGCAAATGCCCGAAACCGGCGAGACACTCCGGGAACGATTTGAAGTCTGCGTAACTTCGTTGGCATTGGGTTGCTGCAAATTCATTTTTTTACTCCTTATTATTTATAATGGTGGACTTTTTGCTTGCGTTTTATTAGCACCGCTAATAATATAGACTATAAAACTAATAGTATAAGTCTGTAATGCAATGAAAGCAAACTTATTATTCTGATATACGGTATCAGGAAAACTTATAATGCATGTAGAAACGCTAAAGATATTCTGCGATTTAGCTGATCTGCGAAGCTTCTCAAAAACCGCTGATAAACATCTTCTAAGCCAATCGGCAATTTCACAACAGCTTGCGCAACTGGAACTTGCGCACAAGTGCCAATTGATCGACCGAAAGAAAAGGCCTATAGAGCTTACAAAAGCAGGCCAGTTACTTTACCAGGCCTGCAAGGATATTCTTGACCGATATGAACAACTAAAAAGTGAATTAAATACCTTGAAATCGTCGGCAGGCGACCGAATAAACGTAGCTGCAATCTACAGCATCGGCATGCACACCCTTCCAGACTATATTAAAAGATTTATGGTCAGCTATCCTAACGTCAATGTTCACGTTGAATACCGCAGTGCCGCCAGAGTTTACGAGATGGTTCTGGATGGTGAAACCGACGTCGGCCTTGTAGCTGTACCCAAACGAGACAAAAGGCTGGATGTGTATGAGTTTGAGGATGAACCGCTGGTTTTGGCCTGCAGCCCAAAACATCCCTTAGCAATGGAATCGCAGATTGATATTCACCAATTGCAATTTGAAAGATTTATAGCATTTGAAAAGAACACCCCTACACGGATATGGATAGATGGTATTTTGGAGCGTTATAATGTAGCTGTCCGGCCGGTAATGGAATTTGATAATATTGAAACTATCAAACGAGCGGTGGAAATAAATGCGGGTTTAAGCATAGTGCCGCAGATAGCGATAGTGCAAGAAGTTGGCAGCGGAACAATAAAGGCAATACCTTTTTCGAATGAAAATTTTGTCAGGCCGACCGGTATAATTATTCGCAAAGGCAAGATTTTGGGTCAGGCTGGCCGATACTTTATTGAACTACTACGTAAAAAGGCTGGAAAGCAAGAAGAGTAACTAAAATGTAAAGTGACTAAAGTGCCTAAAATTGTAGATTTTAACTTTAGCTCACTTTAGGCACTTTAGCTCACTTTAGGCACTTTAATTTGATGTCAATGAAAGCGGTAATATTTGATTTGGATGGGACCATAACCCAGCCATATTTTGACTTTGACGCTATCCGCGAAGAAATGGGCCTACCTAAAAATTCTGGGCCGGTCCTGGAATCTATGCAGAAAATGACCCCTAAACAGCGTCAGCGTGCAGAGAAGATATTGCATTTTCACGAACAACAGGCAGTTACCGAATCCAAGCTCAACCCAGGCGCAAAACAAACGCTCGATACGCTCCGCAAAGCTGGCATCAGCATCGGGATACTGACGCGTAATAGGCGATGCAATGCCGTGGCCATCGCCCGCAAACACAACTTGAAGTTCGATGCCATCGTGGATAGAGAAGATGGGCCGGTCAAGCCTGATGCCTTCGGCGTATTGCGAATATGCCAACAATTCGCCGTTAAGCCGGAGGAAACGCTCGTGGTGGGCGATTATCTTTTCGATCTACTTTCCGCAAAGGCGGCAGGCGCAGTTGCAGTGCTGCTGGCCAATCACCAAAAGGCCGACGAATTTACCAAGCATGCCGATTTTCGCATCGAAAGAATAGACCAGATAATGCAAATTATCGACGACAAAAAGTGATAAAAAAGAAAGCCAAAAATGCACAAAAAGACAATAATCAAAGCCGTCTTTAGTTTGTTATTGATAGTCAGCACCTGCCAGTCCAGCACGTGCACAGAAAGCTCAGCCTGCTGCCAGCCTAAAGTTATAGATGCTAATTCGATTGAGACAATCTTAAAACAGCTAAAACAGAAAACCGCAGCGCTGACATCTTACCAGGTACAGGTTGAATACCGATTCAAACAGCCGGTGCTCGAATCAGAAACTCTTCGCAAGGGCGTTCTGTATTATCAAAGATTTAATGGAAAATCGAGGCTTAGGGTAAATTTTCAAACACTCAAACAGGACGATGAAAAAGAGCAGAAACATGTCGAGCACTTTATCTTCGACGGCATCTGGCTCACGCACATCGACTATCAAATCAAGGCAGTTAAACGTCACCAATTAGCCGAGCCGAATAAGCCGGTAGATGCCTTCGATTTAGCCAGCAGAAATTTGCCTATCATCGGCTTTACCAAGATAGAAGATTTGAAAAAGCAGTTCGAAATAAAATTGGCTCAGCAAGAAGACAAGGCAGAAAACCTTTTTCATCTGTGTCTGAAAGTCAAGCCGGACTCCGTGTACAAAGATGACTACACCGCTATCGACTTCTGGATCGATAAGAAATTAGGCCTACCGGCAAAAGTGGGCGCCGTCTCGACCGAAGAGGATATTTACGAGATTAAATTTCTCAAGCCACTTAACGAAACAATAGACAAAAAAGTTTTTGAGTTTGAGATTCCTAAAGGTTTCACTATGGAGATAATCCCCCTAAAAAAACAAGAGTAACCGCATGAATTTACACAAACTCAGCAAAAAAACAGAAAGGATTAAAAAATGGCAAAAGGAATTGTAGTTTATTATTCGCGGAGCGGCAATACAAAAGAAATGGCCCAGATAATAGCTAAGGCTATGAACGATGCAGGCTTGAAGACCGAGTGTAAGCCGGTTGAGAAGGTAAAAGCCGATGATTTACCAGGCTATGACGCGATAGTTATCGGCTCACCGACCTACTACGGCCAGATGGCAGGTCCGATAAAAAGTCTGGTAGACGACCTGGTAGGAAGGCACGGTGCCCTCAACGGCAAGGTAGGCGGGGCATTCTCCAGTGCGGCAAATATCGGCGGCGGCAATGAAACCACTATTATGGGCATAATTGAAGCGATGCTCATCGCTGGCATGATAGTCCAGGGCGACCCGCAGGGCGACCACTACGGCCCTGTATCTATCGGCAAACCTGATGATAGAGTGCGGCAACAATGCCAACGCCGCGGCCAAAGAATCGCAGAATTGGCCAAAAAACTGGCCTCCTAACAGCCAAAATACAAAATAAAGTTGATTTTTTTGCAAAAAAAGCATTTTTCTTTGACAACTGCTTCTCAGATGGTTAAGTTTTGGGCAATTTTAACCCGCATTCTGGAGGATAGTTGAATGCAAGAGTACGAAGAATTGAAGGCATTGGTGGCTGAAATTGAAGCTGACATCAGCAAAGCTGAGGGCGGAAATAAGGCAGCAGGCACGCGCGTTCGCAAGCAGATGCAGAAAATCAAGCAGTCTGCTCAAACTGTTCGCAGCCGCATCCTTGAAATAAGATCAGCCCCATAACTTAACACGGATACTCGCAAACGCCATTTTCGCTGTGTATATTTCGGCTCGGTTGAGGCTGGTTAGTTAGCTTGCCCAGATCGGCTGGATAGCAGCACTGCAATTGCGCTGAATGTCTTTATATAGAGGTCGAGATGCCGCCGCCATTATTGTTTGATTTATCGCAAATAGACCTTACAGGCAAACCTCTGTTTGACAGAAAAGCGATTTGCAAAGTAAATCCACAACAATTTGAGATGCAGCAGCTCGACGGCATCCTGTGGTACGATAAGGAAAGATTTCTGATTCTGGGCTACAAGGATGTAACAGAGAACGAGTTCTGGGTCCGTGGACATATTCCAGGCCGGCCTCTTATGCCTGCGGTAATAATGGTTGAGGCAGCGGCTCAGCTTTCCAGCTTCTTTGTAAAACAGATCTATGGAGTAAAAGGGTTTATCGGCTTTGCCAGCATTGATTCAGCGAAATTTCGCGCCACTATCGAGCCGGAAAAGAGGTTATACTTACTCGGCCACATCACCAAATTCAAGAGGAGAAAATACACCTGCAGCGTGCAAGGGGTGATTGACGATACGATGGTATTCGAATCGGTCGTATCCGGCTTGAACGTTTAGCCGTCGCCGGCACGTCTCGGCGGAGGCCGAAGCCGTAGCGGGGCACGGCGACGGTGGTTCCTGTGTAAAAACAGAAATCAATGAATAGCCCCAAGGGGATTCGAACCCCTGTTGCCGGGTTGAAAACCCGGTGTCCTAGACCTGCCTAGACGATGGGGCCAACCAAGTTTACTTCACTTTGGCCGACATTTAACTGACCTTTTTAACACAGTTCAGACCTGCTGAGAGCTTAGAGAATGTTACAAGATTACGATGATATTACAACAAAAATTGAGCACTTTTCACTTACTTCTTGGCCAGACACAGAACCTGGCCGTTTTTCATTGCAAGGTAGAGTCGGCCATTAGCAGCGGCCATGCCGTCCCAAACCGGTACACTTTCAAGCTCGTATTCGGCCAATTTCTTTCCATCTGAGGCGGACATGGCCACAAGCATACTGCCCTTTTGCCCTTCAAGGGCAGCTTCCTGCTCGTGGAGTTTTGCGAGAATCTCAGGGTCATCGGGACGGTAGAACGCCTGCTCCTCATCAACCACGTCCGGCGGCCCAGCAATAAAGAGCGTGCTATTCGTCAACACCATTGCCCGGACGAAAAGTGCGAGCTGCTCCTGCGACCATCTAAAGCTGGCTGCAGAAAGGTCCTCTCGTGGAAAACCCTGGCGAAGCTTCCAGTCAGAAGAGTCGGCATTATTCTTGTCGGAGCTGGCATTTATTCGGGCAGTGGCTTTATTGACGCGACTGATCGATGCACCTGTTATGGTCTTGTCGGCAGCGTAGAGGTGATATTCCAGCACAGAGGCATTGCATAGGTATTCCGGCTTGCGGCCGTAGCCGTACACGGAGGACTCATCAGTCACGAGTATCTGCCCAGAAGGGACGAGGCGGCCAGCACGGAACCATCCGCCATATCCCCCTGTAGCGGTTCGGCCAAACATCCAATAGGAGCGGTGGAACCACGAGTCATCCACAAACCCGATTGTGCAGAATAAATGCGCCCCTTCGCCCTCCTGCTCGGCGGCTTGCCTGGGGGCAATGTCATGGCGATTGCCGGCAAGGTCAAACCGCTGAGACCGCATGTAAAGAAACTTGCCATCACTTGACAGAACGTCCGGCAGCGCCACCGGCATATTCAGGCCTTGGACATGCACCTGCAGATTTTCGCCAGTTTCCGGGTCGCGCTCGTCGAGGATGGTCTCAGATAGTTTGCGCCCTGTTTTCGGGTCAAGTCGCAACAGACGCAAACCTCCATCCAGGAACATAGATCTGCCAGCGACACAGCAGAGGACACCATCCTGCACGAGCACACTGCCATGAATGGGCCAGACGGATTCAAGCTGCTCAAACGCCATCAAACGCCGATCCTCGGGCGCCGCGCGAAAACGCCAGATAAGTGTGCCGTCTGAGGCCCGCAGGCAGTAAACGTAGCCGTCCGCCGAGCCGAACAAGGCCCGGCCCTGATAGATTGTCGGCGGCGAGTCAACACGTCCGCCAGCCGTGTAGCTCCAGAGGGTTTCTCCCGAATTCGCATCAAGGGCATAAACCGTGTGTGTGTCCACAGACGCCAAAAAAACCTTGCCTTCGGCAACTACCACGCTGCTGAGTTTGCCGCCCAAATCTTTCTGCCATGCCTGCTTCAAGTCGGTAGGGACGGATGCTTTTGTAAAGCTGCTCCGCGCCGAATCGTGCCGATATGTAGGCCACTCCTGGGCATTTTCGATTTTCGATTTTCGATTTTCGATTGTGCCGTAGGCTGGGCCTCGCTCGATTCGCTCCTCGTCCGGGATATTTTCCGGCACCTGCCGAGTCGGCGACTCGGCAGCGAGGGCGTTAAATCCGTTCAGCTTCGCCTCGATGTAGCAGGCGCAGGAATGTGGCGGCGCATAAATCAGGCCGTTACAAGGCATGATACCATAGATGCAGCCACCTCGAACCCAATGGTTCGTAGTCCAATGCCTCGACCGAAAGTCAACGAATTCTATCCCCGTTCTTGATGGTAGCAGGTACCGGTCTGTCGCCTTGCTCGTATGGCATCTATGATGAAACCAATAGGTCTTCACATCGGGGGGAAACTCGTTTTTGACCTCGCCCGTGTGCGGGTCGAGTCCCGTGAATACGCCCGAGTCGTTGCTGTTTGCGATCGCTCCCGACCACACCAGCCCATCGACAACAAGAAGATCCTCGGGCGATTGGTGTCCGGAACGGGGGTGCTTGCCTGTCCACAAGGTCTTGCCGGTCTGGGCAGAAAGTGCCGTCATAGACCGGTCGCCCCCTGCAAACAGGACAACGTCCTGATACACCACCAGCCTCGGACCGAAGCACACCGGCATCGGGGCGCGTCTTTCAACCGCCTGTGAACTCCACAGTTGTTTGCCAGTCTTTTGGTCCAGGCAGACGACCTTTTCGCCGTCATGGAAGAATACTCGCTGCCGGTCTGCTGCCAAAGTCAGAGGAGCCACTCTGCAATCTTTCTCCCACAGGATGTCCCCTGTATCGGCTGAAACAGCCACAATCCGCCGCTCTTGCTCGTCCCAGGCCCACTCACGATTCGCACGCCCTGAGTTATCCCAAACATACGTGTGTTTCTGCCTGTACTGCGGCCATTTCGAGGGAGAATCATTGACCAAAAGATACAGCGTACCTTGTGAAGCAATAACTTCCTCGGTATTCTTGGTACCCTCGTATGTCCGGATGGTCGTGCCCGTCGCCGCATCGAGCGCCGATAGTGAAGAATCAAGTGCCAGCGTGACATATACGCTCTCTCCTACGGCCACTAGGCGGCGTGGAATCTGACCGGGGCCACTCTTGAGAGGCCAGATATGAGTATTCCATGACTCAATTGGCCGCTTCCACAGAATAGTGCCGTTGAATGCATCCCGCGCAATTAGAAACCATTTAGCTGGCAGCCGAATGGAAGAGGTCGGGCCTTCATCGAAGATATAAAAAATACGCCCGCCGGAGGAGACGAGCGCGCTCATGCTGGCCATGTGGTCATGATGTCGTGACCATCTTGGGCTTCCAACCCACTGCAGATGTCGTGGCGGGCCGACGATCGAGTCATGGGCCACAGCATTATTGGTCGCATCGTGGAAGTAATGCGTCCATTCATCGATTTCTTGAGGCCGGAGCTTGCTCGTTTTGGTCCACTGGCTGTCTTTCTTGATATACGCCACACCGTTAGGAGCCAGAACGCGCATAACTTCATCCATCAAGACCGCGCCAAGGTCCTGCGATACTACAAGGTTGACGAGATTGTCAATGTATGGCAGCGTGTTGCCTATCAATTGGTCAGCTGAGACCTTGCCGTAGAGGTTGAGGGACTGGATATGCTCGCGGGCTTTTTCCACATTTTGTGCATCTGCATCCAGGCCATGCACCAGAAAACTATCATTTGCGCGTCCAGCCTTCGCAGCCGACTCTGCTTCGGCGGAGTAGGCCAATGCAGCGGTGAGCTTTCCATCTCCGCAGCCGATATGAACGATTAGACCCCCTTTGACACCAGAGGCGTTTAAGATTTGCCTGGCTTGCTCATCCATACCGGCAGCACAAGCATCAATCACCACAAATAATGCCAGAATAACGGTAGCACTAATCAAGCCTGTCTTTTTTCGAAAAGTCGCCATGATAAGTCCTTCCTATTGACTTGTTTTTCCCATACATAGAAACCTGCCATCGCAGGTCGAGATATATAGTCGTCCGTTTGCTGCAATCATTCCATCGAAGACCGGAGGGCAGTCCAGCTTATACTCGGCGAGCTGTTGGCCATTCTCAGCCGAAACAGCCACAAGCTGTGCTCCATGTCCACCTTCGAAGGCGGCATAGGGGTCTTTGCTGTCCAGAACATCCGGAGTGCCGGCTACGAAAAGGGTATCGCCAGCTTTAACCATGGCACGGATTCGCACCGGCAGCCACTGCGTCCAAAGAGGCGGTTCCGCTCGTGTATAGCCGATCATCTTGTCCAGGCCAAATGCCTCGCTTTCGAGCGTTCGCACCTCATCGCCGCTTCCGCGTGGATAGTCGGATTGAGGCAACCATCGCAGAGGCTTTCGTGCTCCTTGCTCGCCGACGATCTGCGGCTCATTGGTATTGAGGTCGGCAAACAAAAGATAACCTTCCTTGGCCGGAAAGAACATCGGGCTATGCACGTTCCGGCGATAGAATACGCTGACGGCATAAGTCTTCTGGTTGTCGACTACAAGGAGCTGTCCGCTTTTTGGGGCCTGGTTGGCTAACTGAAAGCCGGGCCATCGCTTTGAGTACATCCAGAACGTGCGGTTGTACCAGGAGCCGTCCAAAAGACCCGCTGTCGAGAAGATATGCAGGCCTACATCTTGCTCTCCTTTGCTCGATAAAACTTCTGCTTTAATCTCCTTTAAATCGGGCGTCATCTTTTTCTGACGCATGTACAGGAACCCTCCTTCGCTGACCAGCACATCCGAGTTGGCCCCGAGGATATAGAAGGCGACGTCACGGCTTCCTTCCCTGAATGGAGAGGGTCCATCCATCGTGCCTTTGTGGAGAATTCTTCCTGTAGCCGGTTCGAGCCCATAGATGCGGATTCCACCATCCAGATACGTGGAGCGTCCAGCCGTGAAGTACGCAACATCATTATGCACAAGGACGCTGCCGTGGACCGGCCAGGTTGATTCGATCTGGTCGAAGCAGGCGATTCGCCGGTCGTACGGTGCCGCCAGGAACCGCCACACCAGTTGGCCATCGCCTTCCCGCAAGCAGTAAACCCGTCCATCTTTGGCGCCGAAAAGCACCATCCCTCGGTAGATTGTCGGCGGCGAGTCGATACGTCCATCAGCAGTAAACTGCCACAGCAATTTGCCCGTTGCCATATCCAGCGCGTACAGAGTGTGTGCGTCGGAGGCGGCGACAAACACCTTGCCGCCGGCAGCCACAGGAGCTGTCAGCGTGCCGCCCAAAGTGACCTTCCAATCGATCGCCACATCAGAAGGGACGCGGGCACGAGTCGTGCCGCTGCGAGCTGCATCGTGGCGGTAAGTCGGCCAGTCTCCCTCATTTCGAATTTCGGATTTCGAATTTCGGATTTCTCCGTATGCTGGGCCCTTCTCCAGACGCAGTTCATCGGCAACCGGTTCTGGGGGAACCTGCGGTCCGGACGACACGGCGGTAAAGCCCAACAGTTTTGCGCCGGGCTGACAGAAACACTGGTCCGGTGGGACGTACAGCATCCCGTTACACGGCATCATTCCGTACTTGCAAGCACCACGAAGCCAGTTATTCTGCGAATGGTTATCTGCTCGTAAATCGAGGAACTCAGCGCCTTCGTATGAACTTATTAGATAGCGCATGGTTGCCTTGTTGCGATAGCAACGATGGTGATGTTCCGGACTTCGCAGATTCTTGACGAGGATACGCTTCTTTTCCTCGCCTGTGCGAAGGTCCCAGCCGATGACCAGCGCATTGGGGCTTTTGCCTATGGGCTGCCCATTATCGTCCACGCAGAGAATTCCGCGCCAGACTAACCCATCGATCACAAACAGGTCGTCGCCTTCGCCCCCGCCGATCGGCGGCACGGCTTTCTCCCAGAGCGGCTTTCCGTCGGTTGCATCATAGGCGGCGACGAACTTTCCACCTTGCATAACGATAACATCGTCAATGGTTACCAGCGTCCTCGGTGTAGTCAATTTCGGCTGAACCATCCACAGTTCGTGTCCATCCTTCAAATCGAGCGCGGCTAAGTCTTTACCGCTCATATAAACGATTCGGCTATTATCAATTGCCAGTGCCAGAGGCCGAATTTGGCCGATCTGCTTCTCCCAGAGCACTTTTCCCGTCCGGCCGTGGACAGCAACCAACCGCGGTGCATTAGCCCTGCCACCTGTGGGCAGGGCTGCCCCCGCCACAGGTGCGGGGGCTAATCGAGAATAAGCCACAACGATGCCGTCACTGGCCAGTATCTCACTTGTGCCGCGCGTAGCCTCGACCGTAGTAATGATATCGCCTGTGGCTGCATCCAGGATCGACATTGGAGCTTGATATGCGAGCGTTGTATAGAGCCGGTCGCCGTCGGCTACGATTCGACGCTGGTTTTCATCGGGCACATCAGTTCGCGCACCACGCAACGTGGTCCAGTCCTTTCCCTGGTATTTCTCCGGGCTCCACTGGCGCCAGCCCCAAGACGAAAGCTCCCGCTTCCAAAGCAGCTTGCCATTGAAAGCATCTCGGCAAACAAGCGACCAACGGTCAGGCAGACGCTCGTCAGTGATGCCGATGAGGCCTTCGTCAAAGATATAGAATAGTCGCCCTCCAGACGAAACTGCTGACTGGATCCCCGATGGTATTTCATGGCTTCTAAGCCATAGTGGCGGCGCAACCCAGTGGAGACTTCGTGGCGGGCCGACGGCAGAATCCTTGGCAACGGTGTTGTTGCTTGCATCGTGCAGGAAATGAGTCCACTGGTCAATGTTGTCAGGCCAAGCTTTTACAGTTTTTTCCCACTTGCCGTTGCGCTGAACATAGGCCACTGCTGCGGGGGCCAGCACTCGCATCACTTCGTCCATAGGGACCTTGCCTGGATCCTGAATGATAACCAGGTTGATTAGGTTATCCGTGTACGGAAGAGCCGCCCCTGAATACTGCTCCACCGAGACGGGTCCATAGATGCCCCGCGTCTGGATGTAGCTTCTCGCCTCGGCAACCTTGGCGGGATCCGCTTCGAGTCCATGAACTGTATAGCTGTCACTTGCGCGCAGTGCAGCTGTGAGCTTTCCGACACCTGCGCCGATGTGGACGATAAGACCACCCTTGATACCGGTGGTATCCAGGATCTGCTTGGCCTGTTGCACAGGTGAGCTGGTGGATTCGACAAGCTCACCACGGGTTTGAGCTGGCGCCACCGAGCAGATACAGAGGCCAGCTAAGACGAGTTGCGCAACCGCAACCACAATCGCAACCGGTTGCGGCGCACGTATATCGGTTGCGCTGCTCGTTATGACTCGGTTTTTCTTTTTCAAGTCCATAAGTCCTTATCCTTTCATATCGATGAATTTAGAATTAAGAATTGAGAATGTGAAATAAATAAAAATTCTTCTTTCTTAATACTACAGCGCAAATAAGGCTCAAGAAAAAAAGGTAACGATGTCGATAACTCCTTATGAGCATAACGCTTATAAGGAGAATCGATATGAATACAGAGCAAATCAAACGTATAGGAAAACAA